>ERZ779866.253-NODE-253-length-61394-cov-7.606335_pt1 | contig 61394 bp, 52 predicted proteins | sample MGYA00511248_ERZ779866 | MGnify/ENA primary metagenome ERZ779866 (study PRJEB29588, sample SAMEA2155758) | human gut metagenome | biome: human gut; feature: human-associated habitat; material: faeces | place: Denmark | collected 2008/2010 ... | reverse complement strand
TTTAGCATTCAGTGTAAAAGCTGACGATACAGTATGGAGTAACGGCTGGTACATAGTGCAGGGAGAGGTTACCCTTAATAACCGTCCTGAGGTTCAGGGAGAAGTACACCTTATACTTGCAGACGGCGCAAAGCTTATTGCATCTATGGGAATTAAGGTTCAGGACGATGATAACGACGTTTCAAACGGAAGTTCTAACAAGTTTACAATCTATGCTCAAAGCACAGACGCAGCCGTGATGGGAAGTCTTGAGGCAACTTCATATGATATCAGCAATGCAGCAATCGGCAGCGATTTTGAGTTATGGGATAAGGCATATCCGGGAGGAGAAATTACCATAACCGGAGGTATTGTCACAGCCAAAGGCAGCAGAGGAGCCGGAATCGGCGGCGGCGCCGGTACAACAATGAGACCGGAAGGTGGAGCCGGCGGAACAATTACTATAACCGGAGGTATTGTCACAGCCACAAGTGAAATGGGACACGGAATCGGCGGCGGATACAACAACGCACTTACTGAAGAAGGAATCGGCGATGGCGGAACATTTACTACCGGAGAAAACGGAAATGCTGTTATTATAGCTTCCTCAATAGGCGACCAGAGCCACAAGGACAGCTGGAAAGGCGTTATCTTCGAGGGAAGCGAAGGAAAGCTTTACGGAGATACTGTAACACCTGAAAGCAACTTTGAAGTTCCGCAGGGATATACTCTTACAATAGAAGCAGGACAAAAACTGACAATAGACAAGAATATAACCCTGACAAATAACGGAACAATAAATGTAAACGGAGCAATAATTAACAACGGAACAATCATCAACAACGGAATTATCAATAATAACGGAACAATTGATAACTTGGGAAAAATAGAGGGAACCGGAGAAATCACCGGAAGCCCGGTAAATTCGGCTTATAAGGACGTAAAGTACATAGACGAAAACGGTGAAGAACAAACAACCAATGCTCTGGGAATCAGCGCAAGCAATGTTCTGTGGAGTGATAACTGGTATATAGTAAAGGGAGAGGTAACCCTTACACACCGTGTGGAAATTCAGGGCGACGTACATCTGATACTTGAAGACGGCGCAAAGCTTATTGCACCTTTGGGTATTAAGGTTCAGGACGACGATGATACTGCGGAAAACGGAAGCCTCAACAGCTTTACAATTTACGCTCAGTCCACAGACGAAAGCACAATGGGAAGTATTGTGGCGACAGTAAGCGACGATAATGCTTCTGACTCACCGATAGGCTCTGATGGTATTGTAGACGATAGCGGATCACTCATCGAATATATAGTTCCATGCGGAAATATAACTATAAACGGCGGAAATATAAATGCCGCAAGTGACATGAGTGCTGCAATCGGCGGCGGCAGTGCTATGCATTGCGTAGCCGGCGGAAATGTAACCATTAACGGAGGAACTGTAAAAGCCCAAAGCCGTTTGGGAGCCGGAATCGGCGCTGGCTATTGTCTAATCGGCGGAGGCGGCGGAAATATAACCATTAACGGAGGAACTGTAAAAGCCCAAAGTAGTTCGGGAGCCGGAATCGGCGGAGGCGGCGGTCATTCTTTAAATTACGGAACCGCAGGTAAAATTACAATTACCGGAGGAAGTGTTACAGCTATAAGTACTTATGGACACGGAATCGGAGGAGGAGCTGACTCTGAAAATGTCATAGGAGAAGCCTCAGCCTTTACAACAGGAGAAAACGGAAATGCCGTTATTATAGCTTCCTCAATAGGCGACCAGAGCCATAAAGAAAGCTGGAACGGAGTTATCTTTGAAGGAACTCAGGGTAAGGTTTACGGAAATGTAACACCTGATGAGGACTTTGAAGTTTTGGAAAATTATACCCTTGATATTCCTGAAAACATAACTCTCACAATAGCCGAAGATATAACAATGACCAACAACGGAATAGTAAATGTGTTGGGAACTGTAGAAAAAATCGGAACAATAATCTGTAACAGCCACTCAGGCGGAACAGCTACCTGTACAGAGTTGGCAGCCTGCAGTCTTTGCGGAGTACCACACGGAACATTGAAGCCTCACTCCATAGTAGAAACTGACGGCAAGGAGCCGACCTGTGAAGAAAGCGGATATGAGGCATGCTGGATTTGCGAAAACTGCGGAAAGCTTTTTGCTGAAATAGGAAAACCGGTTGAAATTCCTGCCCGTGGACATAAGCTTACAAAGGTAGAGGGCAAGGAAGCCACCTGCGGAGAAAGCGGATTTGAAGAATACTGGACATGCGAAGTATGCGGAAAGATGTACTCTGACGAAAACGGAGAAAACGAGATAGCCGAGCCTGTAGAAATACCTGCTCTTGCACATACACTTACAAAGACAGAGGGCAAGGAAGCAACCTGCGAGGAAAAGGGCTTTGAAGCATACTGGACATGTGAAGTATGCGGAAAAATGTTCTCCGATGAAAAGGGAGAAAATGAAATAACCGCTCCTGTAGAAATCTCTGCACTTGGACATACATATGAAGACGGCGTATGCATAAACTGCGGAAAGCCGGAAGTAAAATATGAGCTTGGCGATGTAAATCAGGACGAAAAGCTTGATATTTACGACGCAACAGCTATTCAGTGCTATGTGGTATTGATACCGATAGAGGGAATATTCAATAAAGAGCTGGCTGATGTAAATCAGGACGGAAAAATCACAATAAACGATGTTACAGCTCTTCAGATAATACTTACAAAAAAATAATTTACAGAAAACAATAGATAATGTTTTCTAATAGGAAAACCGCAAGCCTTGAAAAAGGTTTGCGGTTTTATCTTTGTGGGATAAAATATTTCAGCGGGTCTTGAAAAATTCAAGGCCCGCTGTATACAGTGATTATTCAGCATTACAATAATTAGTTTTTATTAAGTTTTATGTCATTATGTCATCCCTTTGCAGAGGCTTTAAGCATCCTGTAAAAACTGCTTATCATTAAATAAGAGCTGAATAATTTCTGCACATGTTTTATGTGGCTGTCAGAAAACTTATACGTTTGAAAGCATTGCCTGAATAGCAGTTGCGTCGAGAATTGTAATATCTCCGTCGCCGGTTACATCTGCAAGCAATTCATCAAATACATTTGTTTCTGTCAAAGTATTAGCCAGATAAAGCTGAACCAAAGTAACGTCGTTGATATCAAGGATAGAACTGTTATTTACATCGCCTAAAATAGCGTTGCAGTTTGTGCATATTCCGTCCTCAATATTGTGACCTGTTGCAGGAATAACCTTCCAGCTGTCTATATCGGAAATTTCCTTTGTGGCTGCTTCGTCTTCAAAATATTTACCGCATACAGGGCAATAGTAATAAGCCTTTGTTCCGTCCTTTGTGCATGTAGCAGGTGTGGACTCGTACTTTGCAAGCTTGTGGTCCATAGTTATTAAAGTTTCTGTGCGGAGATATTTTGACAAATTATCTGTGATATTTATTTTGTCGGAAGTAACAGGTGAACCTGCAACTTCTGATGCGCTTTCCTGATTGCTTCCTGAGTATACCTTTACAGCAGGTCTTGCGCATGGGTCGGAGATTTCAGGAATTGAAACAAAGATATTGTTTGCTTCAATAGAATGGTCTGCGCCTTCAAGTGTCAAATTGGCGCCCTTGATAGTAACATCTCCGTCTGAATAGACAGCTCTTCTTTGGAATGCTCCGGAAGTATTGTTATAGCAATTAAGTGTACCGCTTCCGCATATTGTAATATTTCTTTCTGATGATATAGGTGCAAGATAATATTTGTTGTCACTTGTGATTGTGTTATTTCCTATTACTTCTATTGTAAAATCATTTTTACAGAAGATAGATGATTGTACGGGATAAAAGAATATTGTTGTTGTAAAATCAACTTGTGAAGAAGCTGTAATGTATGCATCCTTCAGTGTAAGAGTTTCTCCGTCCCATTTGATGTTCCAGCTGTCATCTTCTGTCAAACCTGAATCAACAGTTACGTTGCCGTCATCAGGATTTGTAACAGCGTACACCGGATTGCTTTTAGAGCCTGAAATAGTCTGTGAACCTACTACGATTGAAGTTGTTTCTTCTGCCATAGCAATAGTTGGGAAAAGTCTGATAACCATGCACAGGCAGATGGCTGCTGCTAATAAACGCTTTTTCATTTTCGTTCCTCCAATTAAAAAATAATTTTGAAAAGTTACAGAATATACAAGATTTTATATGCTGTATTTCCTGTTTTTACCTGTGAAATAATTATAGCATAAAAAAACACCAAAACCCTGAACCTTACAAAAATGTAAGGTTCGATTAAATCTTGCTGTGATATTTATTTTTGTGACTGCATTTTTTATAACTACACTTTGAAATTGGTTTGTTTTATAGGTGAAATATGAAAAGAGAAAATAAAAAGCGTTTGAATGTACATCGTAGATATACAAACAAACGCCTGTTAAAATATTTTATCTTTTCTCTCGGGTCAATACAGCTCCGACTATTCCTCCGATTAAGGCAAGCGGTGCTAATCTTACGAACAGCCACTCAAATGATTGAAAGCCTACTCCCATAACTGCGGTTTCCGGTTTACTGTAATCCCAGCCCAAGTACGGACTGTTCAGCAGAAATAAAACCGCAAAAACAATTACTATTAAAGTACACAGTGAGATAAAAACCCAGTGAAATATTTTTCGTGTCATTGTTTTTCTTTTGGCAAACTGTAGGTTTATAACCTCCAGCTTTTCGGAAATGGCTTTTAATTCATCCGGTTTTGGCTCATCAATCGTTTCTCCAAGCAAAGTGCTTACAGGAGTTTCCAAGGCTTCTGAAATGGAAATCAGCATATCGGAATCCGGCACAGACAAGCCCTTTTCCCATTTGGAAATTGTCTGTCGTACAACATTGAGCTTAACGGCAAGTTCTTCCTGTGAAAGTCCTTTTGATTTTCTGAGAGATTTAATATTTTCATTCAGCATTATGGATAACCACCTTTCTTTCAGTTGTTACCATTATTCTATAGAAAACACCCCGTTGCCGCAAGCAACGCATATTAACATTGGATATGTTTTAGTCGCAAGCTTGTTCCTATATGTTTTTTCGTAAGTAAATCATATCTGTCAGCTTAACATCGCCGTCATAAATCGGGTGGTCATAATTATCAGCAAAGAAATTCTTAATAACATGGGAACGGGTAAAACCACACTTTTCATAAAAAGGTATTGTTGACGGGCTGTCACCTGTTCCGACCTGCAATATGGAATAATCGCCCTGATATTTTTTAGTGATAAACTCAATCAATGCTTTGCCGTAGCCCTTACCGTGAAACTGTGGGTCTGTGGCAATGTTTTTTATTTCAAGAACTCCGTCACCTACATCTAACACAACACATTCTGCCTTGACTCCATTATCCTCTAAAACATACATTGTTCCAGTTGTAAGATATCGGTCTATCATATTTTCCTGTTCGTCTGCCAATAACAGCAGATTTAGATATTGCTTTTTACCTTCTTTTACTTCTTTAATATCCATTGTTCTCACTTCATATAATATTTTTTATTTGAAAATGGGCAATCCCCAATAAAGGACTGCCCATTTATTTTTTATTATTAGTTTGAATACATCTTAATAAAGCTTTGCGCCTGCCGGGATGTGGTCGTCTACCATCAAAAGGTGAAGCTTTTCTTCTCCCTCTTCACTGTGTACAGCGGAGATAAGCATTCCGCAGGACTCAATGCCCATCATTGGTCTTGGTGGAAGATTTGTAATAGCTATGCATGTCTTTCCAACAAGCTCTTCCGGCTCGTAATACTCGTGAATACCGCTTAAAATTGTTCTGTTTTCGCCTGTGCCGTCGTCAAGTGTAAACTTCAAAAGCTTCTTGCTCTTTGGAACTGCTTCACAAGCCAAAACCTTTACTGCACGGAAGTCTGACTTTGAGAATGTTTCAAAGTCAACATAATCCTTGAACAAAGGCTCAATCTCAACCTTTGAAAAATCAATCTTCTCAGGTTCTGCCTTTGGCGCTTCCGAAGCCTTTGGAGATGTGTCTCTTTTTGAGTCGCCGAGAGGCTTCATGGTGGGGAAGATGATAACGTCTCTTATGCTTGCGCTGTCTGTGAGAAGCATTGTAAGTCTGTCGATGCCCATTCCCATACCGCCTGTAGGAGCCATACCGTACTCCAAAGAGGTGAGGAAGTCTTCATCCAGCATGTTTGCCTCGTCGTCGCCTGCTTCTCTGAGCATGAGCTGGTGCTCGAAACGCTTGCGCTGGTCAATCGGGTCGTTAAGCTCTGTATAGGCGTTAGCAAGCTCTCTTCTTGTTATGAAAAGCTCGAAACGCTCAACAAGCTCCGGAACATCCTTTTTACGCTTTGTAAGAGGTGAAACCTCAACAGGGTAATCGCAGATAAATGTAGGCTGAACGAGCTGTTCCTCTACATAATCTTCAAATGCTGTGTTGAGAATATTTCCCCATGTATCTGTTGGCTTTACTTCGAGGTTAAGCTCTTTTGCAACTTCCTTTGCCTTTTCTGTATCGCCGATAAACTCGCCGAAGTCAACGCCTGCATACTGCTTAACAGCGTCAATCATTGTCATTCTCTTGAAAGGAACAGAAAGGTCGATATCCTCGCCCTGGTACTTGATTTGGTCTGTGCCGTTAACCTCAACACAGGCTCTGTTAATCATCTGCTCGGTTCTGTCCATCATGCCGTTGTAATCTGTGTATGCTTCGTAAATTTCGATTGTTGTAAACTCAGGATTGTGCTTAACGTCCATTCCCTCGTTTCTGAAAAGTCTGCCGATTTCGTAAACCTTTTCCATGCCGCCTACGATAAGTCTTTTGAGGTAAAGCTCAGGAGCAATTCTCATGTAAAGGTCAATGTCCAATGTGTTGTGGTGGGTGATGAAAGGACGTGCGGCAGCTCCGCCCGGGATTGTGTTGAGAACAGGTGTTTCAACCTCGATGTATCCCATGTCGTCAAGATAGCTTCTGATTGTCTTTATAATCTTGCTTCTCTTGATAAATGTGTCCTTAACCTCTGGGTTCATAATAAGGTCAACGTAACGCTGACGGTATCTTAAATCTGTGTCCTTAAGACCGTGATACTTCTCAGGAAGAGGAAGCAAAGATTTTGAAAGGAGAGTAATCTTCTTTGCGTGTATGCTGATTTCTCCAACCTTTGTGCGGAAAACAAAACCCTTTACCTCGATAATGTCGCCGATGTCGTACTTGAGAATTGTTTTGTACTCATCTTCGCCCAAATCGTCGTGCTTTGCGAAAATCTGCATTTTTCCGCTTCTGTCGTGGATATCAATGAAAGCAACCTTGCCCTTGCCTCTTTTTGACATGATTCGTCCGGCAATGCATACATCCTTGTTTTCAAGCTCTTCAAATCTTTCGAGAATTTCAGAAGCGAGAATATCTCTGTCGCTGGTGTTTACCTGAAATGGGTCTTTGCCTGCATCCTGCAAAGCCTTCAGCTTGTCACGGCGTACCTGAAGTATTTCGCTTAAGTTCTGTGTATTATTCTGAGTTGCGTTCTGCTCACCCATATTTTACTTTCCTTTCTTTGCCCCTTTAGGGTTATTCTGTATTTAAAATATTTTTTAGCTTAAAATCCAAAATGGCGACCTGTGCGGCCGCCAAAACTGAAATTATTTTGAAATTTCCAATATCTTGAAAGATACTGTTCCAACCGGAATTTCAATTTCAACAACATCGCCCTGCTTAAATCCCAAAAGACCCTTGCCGATTGGTGATTCGTCGGAAATCTTGCCTTCCATTGGGTTTGCTTCGTTTGAACCTACAATTCTGTAGGAAGCGATTGTTCCGGATTTAAGGTTCTCAAGGCGCACGCTTGAACCTACGTGTACGTGCTCGTTGTTTATTTCACTTTCGTCGATAATAACCGCATTTTTCAGGTCAGCCTCGATTGTTGCAATTCTTGCTTCGAGAATAGCCTGCTCGTTTTTAGCGTCGTCGTATTCGCTGTTTTCTGAAAGGTCACCGAATGAACGGGCAACCTTAATTTTCTCGGCAATTTCTTTTCGTTTTTCGCCTTTTAAAAATTCAAGCTCTTCTTCAAGTTTTCTGAGACCTTCTTCTGTCAGCATTACAGATTTCTGCATAACTTTTCCGTCCTTTCAGGTTTCCTTTTTCTTATGATATAACAGCGCTTTTAAATCACTGCATATATTCTCTATTATATTCATATTAACCCCTTGTGTCAAGATTATTTTTACCCGCCATTAACGGTTTATTTTATGGTAAACAGTTGTGAAGGATGATTGTATACATATAGAAAAGAGTAGGGGCGGATTGAAATATCCGCCCGGTCGCAGTAAGGTTTATTATAAAAATAAGTTAGTTTATAACGATGATTTTCACCAATAGATGAACCACATTCACATTTTAAAAATATGTTTTATGTAGGTTTGATTATTTAACATCATTTTCGTAAACGGACATAGTTTTGTTATATGGTGTTGTGTTATCGGGCGGATATACAATCCGCCCCTACTATGATAGTTCTATAAAAGAATAAAAAAACCTAACCGATAGCAAACCACTCAAAAAAATTTGGAAAACGTCTCGCCTGCCTTGAAACAAAGTTTATTTTCAAAGGAAAGTATAGCAAGGCAGAAATAAAAAGGTTTCGCCCGACCTGTGATGATGTTAATTTTTAACTCTTACCTTTGCAGGTCGGAAACAAAAGTCTCGCCTGCCTTGAAACGACGTTGATTTCTAAGACAAACCTCTGCAAGGCGTAAATAAAATAAAAAGGTTTCGCCCGGCGTGCGCAGATGTTTATTTCATGTAGAAAGTTTTGCACGCCGGAAATAAAAAAAGCGGAAATAAAAAAATTATAAAAACATCATGTATATAGCGTAGAGGGCGATTGCAAGGAAGCCCTGAGAACGGGAGAAGCGTCTGTTTCTGAAAACCGGGATAAATACGGCGAGGGTGATGAGAGCCAAAAATGGCAGGTCGATTAAAAGGGTGCTTTTTGAAATTTTTAAGGTTCCGCCGCAGATTATGGAACAGACAGGCATTATAAGTGTAAGGTCTATGATGTTTGCGCCCATTATGTTGCCGATTGACAGAGAGCTTTGCTTTTTGGCAATGGCTGTAACAGTGGTCACAAGCTCGGGAAGAGAAGTGCCGATTGCCACGGCGGTAAGACTTATAATTCTGCGGTCTACCATGAAAATTTTGTCGGCTATAAGTGTTCCGTTGTCCACTAAAAGATTTGAGCCTATGACAATTCCGGCAGTTCCCACAACAAAGTAGACGATGTGTCGAACTATGTCACGGCGTGAAACTGCAATGCGCATGTCCTGGGCGGAAATCTGACCTTGGGAAACGCTTTGTTTTGCGTCGTGAAGGTTCTGAATTATGAAAATAGCAAAAATTATGAACATTCCCACAGTGCCCACAATGTTAAGTTTCCCTGTAAGGGAGAATATGGCAAGGAAAAATATTGAGCCCATGAGGATTATGGCTTTGGGGGCAAACCTTTGGAGATTTACAGCATGGGGGAGAAAAATAATGCTTAAAGCCATTATAAGTCCCGTGTTTGCTGTGACAGAACCCACGGCGTTGCCTATAGCCATTTGATTGTTGCCCTGGGCTGAGGCTATGGCGGATACCATAAGTTCCGGCAAAGTTGTAGCTAAACTCACTATTGTTGCGCCGATTACAAACTGAGGGATACCGGAGATTTTGGCAATCCAGGCGGAAGCCTCTACAAAAAGGTCGCCGCTCTTTATTATTGCAAGCAGACCGAAAATAAAAAGTCCGAAAACCATTATGGTTTCAAAAGTTGACATGTACATCCCTTCTTTCATTGAATGTATATGCGCATGGCGGGAATTTATAACATTGAAATCCCGCAGTTTTCTTTTATGGAAAATTGAAAAGAATTATAATTCCGGCAGAAAAATTTAGAAATTATAAAGGAGAAAAAACAAAAAATAAAGGTTGATTTTTTTAAAAAAATTGTGTAAAATGTATATGTAACAAAAAAATGGAAAGCCGGGTCTTTTTGACGGTTTTCTGTTATTTTCCGTAGGTCGGGAAAGTGGCAAGATTATAGAGAAGCGGAGGATATTAAAATGTCAAACAGACTTTTTCAAGGTATAATTCATCAGATGGGAGATACAATCGACAGAACTATCGGCGTTGTTGACGAAACATCGGTTGTCATTGCATGTTCCGAGCTGGGAAGAATAGGCGAGGTTGTCAATAATTTTAATTCGGAGTCACTCAGCACAACTGCACCTTTTGTAATAAACGGTCATACCTTTAAGTCTTTCGGCAATAACGGAAGAAACGAGTATGCTGTTTTTGTTTCCGGAAACGACGAGCTGGCTCAGAAATATGCTCAGGTTCTCGCCATTTCACTTTCAAGTGTTAAGCAGTATTATGACGAGAAATACGACAGAGGCAATTTTATTAAAAACGTAATTTTGGACAACGTGCTCCCAGGCGACATCTATCTTAAAGCAAGAGAGCTGCGTTTCAACAGCGAGGTTTCAAGAGTTTGTATTCTTATTAAAATACTTACAAAGACAGATATTTCCGCTTTTGACGTTATTCAAAATCTTTTCCCGGACAAGAACAAGGACTTCGTTATCAATATCAACGAAACAGATATCGTTCTTGTAAAGGAAATCAAGCCTGACATCGACAGCAAGGATTTGGAAAAGCTTGCAAGCTCAATTGTAGATACACTCACAAGCGAATTCTACACAAGATGTGTTGTTGGTATCGGTACAACAGTTACAGGCATCAAGAATTTGGCTCATTCCTTTAAGGAAGCACAGGTTGCAATCGAGGTAGGAAAGGTATTTGATACCGAGCGCACAATCGTTACTTACGATAATCTGGGTATTGCAAGACTTGTTTATCAGCTTCCTACAACTCTCTGCGAGATGTTCCTCAAAGAGGTGTTTAAGAAAGGCTCTATCGAAAGCCTTGACCAGGAAACACTGTTTACAATTCAGAAGTTCTTTGAAAACAACCTGAATGTTTCAGAAACATCAAGAAAGCTGTTCGTACACAGAAATACACTTGTATACAGACTTGAGAAAATCAAAAAGCTTACAGGTCTTGACCTTCGTGAGTTCGAGGACGCTATTGTGTTCAAGGTAGCTCTTATGGTTAAAAAGTACCTGACAGCTAATCCTACAAAGTACTGATAACTGAATATTTTACCGCCGGCACTCTTAATGAGTGCCGGTTATTTTGTCTTTGCAGAAAAATTAAAAAAATATCACTTTTTTAAACTAACATATTACCATAACCTAGCAATTATTCGCTTTTAGTTGACAATTATGACAGAATAGTATATATTAACCCTAAAGGTTACAGTTTTGAAACCAATGTTTCAATTTTTAACAAATAAAATGTTTTCTCTTTTGAGAAATGAGAAAAAGGAAGATGTGTAAATGATAGAATTCATTAACGTGTCCAAAACTTTCCCGGAGGGAAACCATGCCGTGGAAAATATAAATCTAAAAATAGAAGACGGAGAGTTTGTGTTTATTGTAGGCCCGTCGGGAGCAGGCAAAAGCACAATGCTCAAGCTTATCATGCGTGAGGAAACCCCGAGCGAAGGTAAAGTTATTGTAAACGGCAGAGACCTTACCAAAATGAGAAGAAGCCAGGTTCCTTATCTCAGAAGAACAATGGGAATTGTTTTTCAGGATTTCCGACTGATTGATAAAATGACCGTCTTTGAAAATGTGGCTTTCGCCATGAGAGTTACAGGAACAAAACAAAGCGTTATCAAAAAAAGAGTTCCCTATGTTTTAAAGCTTGTCGGTCTTGAGAGAATGGGCACACGTCACCCCAGCGAGCTTTCCGGCGGTGAACAGCAGAGAGTGAGCCTTGCCAGAGCCTTGGCAAACGAGCCTTCACTTATTATCGCCGACGAACCTACAGGAAATGTGGATCCGAAACGCTCTTACGAAATTATGAACCTTTTGAAAGAGGTAAATAAAATGGGAACAACAGTCCTTGTTGTAACCCATGAGCATAACCTTGTAACAAAGTTTAACGGACGTGTTATAAAGATGAAAAGAGGTAAGATTGTTAAGGACACAGCCGAAGAGTATTATCAGGAAAGGAATAAAAAGGAAAGAGAGTCTGAGGACAGATTTGCAGGCTTTGATGAAATTTCCGAAAACAAAACTGAAACAACATACTCTGATAATTACGACGAAATACACGAGAGAGTGAACAGATTGATTAAGGATATAGAAAACGAAAACTGATTAAAAGCAGGTGAATATATGTACTTTTTAAAAGAGGGTTTTAAAAATATGGCCCATAACAGAATGATGACGCTGGCGTCAATAGGCGTTCTCATTGCGGGAATGCTTCTTACAGGTACAGCGGCTTTGTTCTCCATGAATGTAAAGCTTATGGTGGAAGAGGTTGGGGACTCAAACGTCACAACGGTTTACCTGGATGAAGCTATCACTGCCGAAGCTGACGCAATGGCAATAGGGGACGAGCTTAGTAAACTTGGGAATGTGCTTACGGTGGATTTTTATTCCCGTGATGTAGCCATAGAGGAATACAGGGAAGAGCTGGGCGAAGAGATTTTTGCCAACATGCAGGGAGAGAATAACCCTCTGCCTCACGCATTTAAAGTCACTTTCAATGACATTTCAAAATACGACGAAACGGTACAGCAGATAATGGCAATCGAAGGCGTTGACTCTGTGGGAAACACAAGAGATGTGGCAAACAAGCTGACAAGCCTTAACGAAACAATAACAAACCTCAGTATTTGGATAGTTATTGCACTGGCTGTGATTTCACTGTTTATAATTTCAAATACAATAAGAATGTCAATGTTCTCAAGAAGATTTGAAATAAGCATAATGAAATCCGTGGGAGCTACAAACCACTTTGTCAGAGTTCCCTTTATAATCGAGGGTATGATGATTGGTTTGATTTCCGGAATAATAGCCTCCGGGGCAATGTACTTTATCTATGATATTTTGGTATCTGCCATAAACGGCATATTTGTTTTTAATACTATTCCGTTTATGAGCGTGTTTGTTTACGTTGCTGTTGGATTTATTGTTGCAGGTATGGCTATAGGAGTAATCGGCGGCGCTATTTCCATAAGAAAGCACCTTAAAAAAGAGGGCAAAGAGGTTTTAAACTGGTAATCTTTAATTAAACACATAACACGGGTCACTCCGGCATAATAATTTGTTATCAAACATTTTGTTGTGTCGGGGTGATTTTTTTGTTTACGTTTATAAGCTTTGAAGAAAAAGAAAAAAAGTCTTTTCCCTTTGCTTTGGGAAAAGGCAGTGTTGCGGAAACCTATACGGAATCGGGAGGTATTACAGCCAAAAAGATAACCTGCATTATTAAAAACGGAAGAGTAAACCGTGAGAAGCTTTTGAAAAAGCTGGACGGGGAAAAGCTTGTGGTCTGCGACAGAGAAAGAAAAAGTTTGCTTCCAGCCGGTGTGAGATGCTTTTCGGATAGAAAGCTCAGGGAAAGGCTATGCGGAAATTTCGCCGTCGCCGCCGCCCAGAGAATGAGCAGGGAAAACACTAATGTTAAAATCGGACTTTTTGACCCGGACGGGGAAAACAGCGACCTGCCGGCTTTTCTTTTGGACTGCACAAGAAATCTCACAGTGGTTACATATGCTCCGGAAATTTATTCACCATGCGCTGATATGATGCTGGAGGAAAAAGGAGCGGTTTTTTCTTTGTCATCAAATATTACCGATTTGGAAAACTGTGACTTTGTAATAGCCCTTGAGCCTATACGTGAGAAAATATATCCAAAGGTTAACTGCGTAATTATAAGCAGTGATAAACCATCGGTTCCTTTGCAGTGTCAGTGCTATTGGGATTATTCAGTGGATGTTCCAGAGCAGTATAAAAAGCTCAGACCCAAAGATGTGCCGGAAATAACATTCTGCGGCGCACTGTTTGAACTGTGCGGTGTGTACGAGCTTGGCTCTCAGATTCCACTGGTTTGCAGAAATAGCACCACCGCCCATACCGCCGCTTCAATGGGAACCTATTGTGCAAATATAGAGCCCTGTCATTCGGTTTGAGTTTTATTTTTTCTTTTATGTAATTATCAACGGCGAATGATAAAAATAATGACGTTTACGGAGAGGATATTGAATAATAAACCCAACCTAAAACATATTTTGAAAATGTGGAATTGGTTCATCTGTCGGTGAATTTAATCGTTATAAAATAACTTATTTTTAACAGAACTCTCACTGCGACCGGGCGGATATGATAATCCGCCCCTACGAATTGATTGTTACATAAAAATACATATAATAACAACCGTGGTTTAAAAAATAAAGAACCACGGTTGTTATTTGTTTTTATTTATTTAAATTTAACCTCAATGTGGGCAAGCCATTCTAAGTCGTTTAAACCAAACGCCTCGCCCGACCTGTGCAGAACCTTACGTTCAGATTAAATCTTTGCAGGTCGGAAATAAAAGATTCGCCCGACGGAAAACGTGAGCTAATTTCCAGCTTAACCTATCCCCGTCGGAAATAAAAATTATTTGAGCATATATTGGGCGGTGTCCAGGAGATTTTCCATGGTTTGAACGGCTTTTGAAGCCTTTTTCTTGATTTGACTTCCGTTTTTGTCCATCATTTTTTTGCCGATATAGCCAACAGCCATCCCCGTCATAAGACCTGCGGAAACGCCTTTAACTACGTTCATTGTACTTTTCTGCATTTTAAATTACCTCCGAGAAAAAATATATTTGTAATTTCTTTTTAAAATCAACTGTGCAAGAATTGTCTTGCAATTATATTCTATCCGTTTTACAATAAGATAGAGGTGATAATTTTTGGCAGAATTAAATATAGTGCTTGTTGAACCGGAAATTCCCCAGAATACGGGAAATATAGCAAGAACCTGCGCCGCAACAGGCGCAAGACTTCATCTTGTTGAACCAATGGGATTTAAGGTTGATGATAAAAAGCTTAAAAGAGCAGGACTTGATTACTGGCATTTGCTGGATATAACCTATTACAGCAGCCTTGATGATTTTCTGGAAAAAACAAAGGGAGGAAAATATTTCCTTTTTACAACAAAAGCCTTGAATAGACATTCGGATGTGGAATACCCGGACGGTGCGTATCTGATTTTCGGAAAGGAAACAGCGGGACTTCCGGAGGAATTTATTATGCAGTATCCGGAAAACGCCGTGAGAATTCCAATGATAGACGAGGCGAGAAGCCTTAATCTTTCAAACGCTGTGGCTATAGGAGTTTATGAAACTCTGAGACAGTGGGATTATCCAGAGCTTTTGTGTAAAGGCGAGCTTCACCGCCATAAATGGAGTGAGGCGGGATTGTAATTATTGCAGTTATTTGATAAAAAACAGACTTTTAGTAATGTGAATTTATGCAATAACTCTTGATAAAAATGCCCGAATGTTATATAATGTAGGTGTATGTAAGGTCCGTTAAAATATCCGGACAATTTTAAAATTGGAAAGGAAGTTTTTGAAATGAATTTAAACAAAGTTACTGTTGACGACATTAACGTTGCAGGTAAAAAAGTTCTTGTACGCTGCGATTTCAACGTACCTCTTAAGGACGGCGTTATCACAAACGATAACAGAATTACAGCCGCTCTCCCAACAATCAAGAAGCTTATCAACGATGGCGGAAAGGTTATCCTTTGCTCCCACCTTGGCAAGCCAAAGAACGGACCTGAGGCTAAATTCTCCCTCGCTCCAGTAGCAGTTAGACTTTCTGAGCTCCTCGGCAAAGAGGTTGTATTTGCTGACGACGATACAGTTGTAGGCGAAAACGCAAAGAAGGCTGTTGCAGAGATGAAGGACGGCGACGTTGTTCTTCTCCAGAACACACGTTTTAGAAAAGAAGAGACAAAGAACCTTGAGCCATTCAGCTCTGAGCTTGCTTCTCTTGCAGATGTATTTGTAATGGACGCTTTCGGCAGCGCACACCGTGCTCACTGCTCAACAGCTGGTGTTACAGATCATATTAAGGATACAGCAGTTGGCTACCTCATGCAGAAGGAAATCAACTACCTCGGAAACGCTGTTGAAACTCCTGTTAGACCATTCGTTGCTATCCTCGGCGGCGCAAAGGTTGCTGACAAGCTCAACGTTATCTCCAACCTCCTGGAGAAGTGCGATACACTCATCATCGGCGGCGGTATGGCTTACACATTCCTCAAGGCTAAGGGCTATGAGGTTGGTACATCTTTGGTTGACGATACAAAGATTGACTACTGCAAAGAGATGATTCAGAAGGCTGCTGACCTCGGCAAGCAGCTCCTGCTCCCAATCGATACAACAATCACAAAGGATTTCCCAGATCCAATCGATGCTCCTATCGAGGTTACAGTTGTTGATTCCGACAAGATTCCAGCTGACATGATGGGTCTTGACATCGGCACAAAGACAGCAGAGCTCTATGCAGACGCTGTTAAGAGCGCAAAGACAGTTGTTTGGAACGGACCTATGGGCGTATTCGAGAACCCAATTCTTGCAAAGGGTACAATCGCAGTTGCTCAGTCCCTTGCTGACACAGACGCTACAACAATCATCGGCGGCGGCGACTCCGCAGCAGCAGTTATCCAGCTCGGATTTGCTGACAAGATGTCCCACATCTCAACAGGCGGCGGCGCATCTCTTGAGTACCTCGAGGGCAAGGTTCTCCCAGGTATCGCAGTTATCGCTGACAAGAAATAATTTGACAATTTAAAACCATTAAAACGGGGGCGGACATTGTTCGCCCCTATGTTGAATAATGTTATTAACCAAATAAAGATAAAATTTAAAACATGAAAGGATGTTTTTCAGATGAACAAGCAGAAAAGAAGAGCAATTATCGCAGGTAACTGGAAAATGAATAAAACTCCCGCAGAGGCTAAAGAGCTTTTGAACGCTGTTACACCTCTCGTTAAGGACGCTGACTGCGAAGTTATCGCTTGCGTTCCTTTTGTTGACCTCAGCGTAGCTTTGGAAGCAACAGCCGGCACAAACGTAAAAATCGGTGCAGAGAACTGCCACTGGGCAGAGTCCGGCGCATTCACAGGCGAGATTTCCGCTAAGATGCTCAAGGCTATGGGTATTGAGTATGTTATCATCGGTCACAGCGAGCGCAGACAGTACTTCGGTGAGACAGACGTAACAGTTAACAAGAGAGTTAGAGCTGCTCTTGACGCAGGTCTTACAGTTATCCTTTGCGTAGGCGAGCTCAAGGAAGAGCGTGAGCAGGGCATCACAGCTGAGTTGGTTGCTCTTCAGACAAAGGTTGCTCTCGGCGGCGTTTCAGCTGAGGAACTCAAGAGAATCGTTATCGCTTACGAGCCGGTATGGGCTATCGGCACAGGTCTTACAGCTACTGCTGACCAGGCTGACGAAGTTTGCGGCATCATCAGAAACGTACTTGCTGACCTTTACGGCGCAGAGGCTGCTGAGGCTACAACAATCCAGTACGGCGGTTCTATGAACGACGGCAACGCAGACGAGCTTTTGAGCAAAGAGCATGTTGACGGCGGTCTTATCGGCGGCGCTTCCCTGGTTGCAGAGAAGTTCGCAGCTATCGTTAAGGCAGCTTCAAAATAATTCTTGAATTATAGAAATAAATTTTCGATAAATTCTTGAAAGGACTACTATAAAATGAAAAAACCTTTAATTTTAATGATTCTTGACGGCTTCGGCATTGCAGGAGACAAGGGCAACGCTATCAAAGCCGCCAATAAGCCAAATATCGACAGACTTTTCTCATCTAACCCTGTTACACAGATAGGCGCTTCCGGTATGGACGTTGGTCTTCCTGACGGACAGATGGGAAACAGTGAGGTTGGTCACACAAATATCGGCGCAGGCCGTGTTGTTTATCAGGAGCTTACAAGAATTACAAAGTCTATCCAGGACGGCGATTTCTTCCAGAACGAAGCTCTCTGCAACGCTATCGACAACGCAGTTAAGAACGGAACAGCTCTCCACATCATGGGACTTCTTTCCGACGGCGGCGTTCACAGTCACAACACACACCTTTACGGTATTCTTGAGCTTGCAAAGAAGAAGGGCCTCGAAAAGGTTTATGTTCACGCATTCCTTGACGGACGTGACGTTCCTCCTTCAAGCGGCAAGGACTACGTAGCAGCCTGCGTTGAAGAAATGAAGAAAATCGGCGTTGGCCAGATTGCTACAGTAATGGGCAGATACTACGCAATGGACAGAGATAACCGCTGGGAGAGAGTTGTAAAGGCTTACTCCGCAATGGTTTACGGCGAAGGCGTTAAGTGCGCAGACCCTGTAGAGGCAGTAGCTATTTCCTATGCTGAGGGCGTAACCGACGAGTTTGTTGTTCCTACAGTTATCGACGGAGCAGCACCAATCGGTGCCGGCGACAGCATGATTTTCTACAACTTCAGACCTGACAGAGCAAGAGAAATCACACGTACATTTGTTGACCCTGATTTCAGCGGATTTGAGAGAAAGAAAGGCTTCTTCCCTCTTACATACGTTTGCATGACCCAGTACGACGCTACAATGCCTAACGTACAGGTTGCATTCAAGCCACAGAGCCTTGACAATACATTCGGCGAGTACATCTCTAACAAGGGTCTTACACAGCTGAGAATTGCCGAGACAGAGAAGTATGCTCATGTAACATTCTTCTTCAACGGCGGCGTTGAAAAGACCTACGAGAACGAGGACAGAATTCTTGTTGCATCTCCAAAGGTTGCAACATATGACCTCCAGCCGGAGATGAGCGCATACGAAGTTGCTGACAAGTGCGCAGAAGCTATCAAGAGCGGCAAGTATGACGTTATTATTCTCAACTTTGCTAACTGCGACATGGTTGGACACACAGGTGTGTTTGATGCAGCTGTAAAGGCTGTTGAAGCAGTTGACGCATGTGTTGGCAAGGTAACAGACGCTATTGCAGAGATGGGCGGCGTTTCCCTTATCACAGCAGACCACGGAAATGCTGACAAGATGTTTGAGGATGACGGTTCACCGTTCACAGCTCACACAACAAATCCTGTACCTTTCTGCGTAATCGGCTACCCATGCCAGCTCCGTGAGGGCGGCAAGCTTGCTGACATCGCTCCAACAATGCTCCAGATCCTCGGTCTCGAGCAGCCGGAAGAAATGACCGGCACCTCCCTTATTTTATAACCGACCTGCAAAGGTTATTTTTGGAAATAAACATCATCACAGGTCGGGCGAATCCTTTTGTTTAATCTTTTAGAATGGTTCGCTCACGGTTGGAATTGATTTTTAATATTAAAATTTTACATCCATGGTTATGTGTTTTAACCATGGATGTTTCTTTATTTTCTTTTATAGAATTATCATCGTAGGGGCGGATTATATATCCGCCCGGTAACACAACGGCAAATTATAAAATAAAGCCTGTTTACGGAGATAATGTTAAAATAACAAGTTGTACCACAAAATATTTTATAAATGTGAATTAGGTTCATCTGTCAATGAATATCATCTATATAAACAAACTCATTTTTAACAAAAACCTTACTGCTACCGGGCGGATATGTTAATCCGCCCCTACGGTTTGAAGTTTTAATTTTTGTTGAACGTCATAACACAACAAAGGTTACATCTTTTTTAATTGATAATTTTTCTTTATTTTTCTTTATTTTTCTTTTATGTAATTATCCATCGATGTTCATTTTTTAATATATCTTCCCCGATAGAAAAAATAAATAAATCTTCACCGAGAGCGAGCCATTCCAAAGACAGCGGAAAAGGTTTCGCCCGCCTTGAAATGAACTTGATTTTTAAACTAAACATTTGCAAGGCGGAAATAAAAAAGTCTCGCCCGACCTGTGCAGAACCTAATTTTTATATCCTCCCTTTGCAGGTCGGATATAAAAATAACCGGACAGCGGGAGCTGTCCGGTTGTAGTTTAAAGATACATACATCTTCTTGTAATCGTTATTTATTTTATCTGCAACCTAAATTATACATTACCCTCATTTTTAGCGTTTTCGATAATTTTCTGTGCTATGTTTGCAGGTGCGTCCTCATAGCGTGTAAATTCAAATGTGAAGCTGCCTCTGCCCTGAGTTACCTGACGGATATATGTGGAGAAGTCGTGCATTTCTGCCATTGGAACTTCAGCCTCAACAACCTGCATACCGTCTTCACCTGGGTTCATACCGAGCACTCTACCCCTGCGCTTGGTTACTTCGCCCATGATGTCGCCCATGTTGTTGTCAGGAACCATAGCTTTAAGAGAACCGATAGGCTCCAAAAGTGTTGGGTTTGCCTGTGGCATACCGTTTTTGTAAGCTATTGCGGCAGCCATCTTAAAGGACATTTCAGAGGAGTCAACCGGATGATAAGAACCGTCGTAAAGTGTGGCTTTAAGTCCAACTACAGGATATCCTGCGAGAGGTCCTTTCTGGATAGCGTCTCTAAGTCCCTTTTCAACAGCAGGGAAGAAGCCCTTAGGAACTGCGCCGCCTACAACTCTCTCTGCGAATTCCAAATCATCGCAGTCACATGGCTCGAACTCAATCCAAACATCACCGAACTGGCCGTGACCGCCGGACTGTTTCTTATGACGTCCCTGTACGGAAACTTTCTTGCGGATTGTTTCTCTGTAGGCAATCTTTGGTTCTTTGAGAACAACGTCAACATTGTATTTATTTTTAAGTTTTGAAACTATAACATCAAGATGCTGTTCACCCATACCGGAAATAATCATTTCGTGGGTTTCTGTGTTCATGCCGAACTTGATTGTTGGGTCTTCTTCGGCAAGCTTTGCAAGACCTGCGGCGACTTTCTCTTCCTCGCCCTTGGTCTTTGGATATATAGCCATTGTGTATGTTGGGTTTGGATATGTAATTCCGTCAAGCACAACCTTTCTTGTAGGTGCGCAAAGTGTATCGCCTGTAATTGTGTTCTGAAGCTTTGGAATTGCGCCGATGTCGCCTGCGCCTACATAGGAAGCATCCTCCTGCTTCTTTCCTCTTACTGTGAGAACCTTTGTAATTCTCTCCTGGTTGCCTGTGCGCATGTTGATAAGAGGAGTATCTGTGGAAATTTTTCCGGAAATAACCTTGAAATATGAAAGCTTACCAACGAATGGGTCAGCAACTGTCTTAAACACGATAGCAGCAGCTGCGCCGTTTTCGTTTACGGAAATCTCAACAGGGTCGCCGTTTGTGTCTACGCCAAACTCTGAACCCTTGTCGGCAGCGCTTGGAGCAAGCCATGTAAGGCTGTCAAGAAGCTGGTTGATACCGAATGTGTTCTGAGCGTCGCCGCAGAATACAGGAAGGATAGAACCGTCCTTAACACCCTGGCTAACGCCGAGAATGATTTCCTCAGGTGTAAACTCTTCGCCCATGATGAACTTGTCGAGAAGCTCCTCGGAAGTTTCTGCAACAGCTTCCTTGATAGCAACACGCAGACCCTCGAGTCTGTCGCCCATATCAGGCATATCTGTCTGGCTCATTTTTCCGTTCTCATATTTATAAGCCTTGTATTCAAAAAGGTTAACATAAACGTTTGCTTTTCCGTCCTGAATGTAAGGAACTATAACAGGGCAAACTGCAGGGCCGAAAGTGCTCTTGAGAGTTTCAAAAACTCTGTAGAAACGTGCGCTTTCGTCGCAAAGACCGTTTACAAAGAACATCTTTGTAAGTCCCATTTTATCGGCAAGCTTAACGGCTTTTTCTGTTCCTACGTCAACGCCGTTTTTACCGGAAACAACTATCAAAGCTGAGTCTGCAGCACGCATACCCTCTCTTACTCCGCCCTCAAAGTCAAAGAGACCGGGAGTGTCGATTATGTTTATCTTTGTGTTTTTCCATTCGATAGGCGCAACAGCCGTAATAACGGAAACCTTTCTCTTTATTTCTTCCGGGTCATAGTCAAGTACAGTGTTACCGTCTGCAATCTTGCCGATTCTGTCGGAAAGACCTGCAAGGTAAATCATGGACTCAGCCACTGATGTTTTTCCTGCACCGCTATGACCTGCAAGTGCAATATTGAGAATTTTTTTTGCGTCGTACTGTTTCAATTACATTATCTCCCTTCATAACTTAGTTTGGCTATATGTCAAATTTCGTTAATTTTTTACAATTAGTTTAATAACGATGGTTTGATTATAGCACATTTATATAAATGATTGCAAGTAGAATTTTGTATAATTTTACTATAAATAAAAAAATTCACCCCTTTACCAATTAGCAAAGAGGTGAATTGTGCAATTTCACTAATTTTTATTCAATTTTTTTCTATATGCAACTTACACAAATATTACTTTTCAAAGACTGCGCCTTTTGCTCCTGATGTTACAAGGCTTGCATATCTCTTGATATATCCGGAAAGTTCTTTCTTCGGAGCTGTCCAATTTTTCTTTCTTTCCTCAAGCTCTTCAGCTGAAACATTCAGCTCAAGTTTGCCGTTGTTGATGTCAACGGTAATCCGGTCGCCGTCCTTAATAAGGGCGATTGTGCCGCCTGCGGCAGCCTCAGGGGAAACGTGACCGATTGCAGCGCCTCTTGTTGCGCCGCTGAAACGTCCGTCTGTGATAAGAGCTACATCCTTGTCAAGTCCCATGCCGGCAAGTGCTGAGGTAGGTGCAAGCATCTCTCTCATGCCCGGGCCTCCCTTAGGGCCTTCGTATCTGATAACAACAACGTCGCCCTTGTTGATTTTGCCGCCCAGGATTGCCTCGGAAGCTGCCTCTTCGCTGTCAAAGCAGCGGGCAGGGCCTGTGTGGAACATCATTTCCGGAGCAACTGCGCCCTGTTTAACAACTGCGCCTTCTTCGGCAATGTTGCCCTTGAGAACTGCAATTCCGCCGTCAGGTCTTACAGGGTTGTCGATAGGCTTTATAATCTCGCCGTCTGCGCCATTGGAATCCTTAATTCTGTCGCCTACAGTTCCGCTTACTGTAAGGCAGTCGGTATGGATAAGATTTTTCTTTGAAAGCTCTTTCATTACTGCAGGAATACCGCCTACATTGTCAAGGTCTGTAATGAAAATCTTGCCTGCCGGATTGAGCTTTGCAATCTGAGGGGTTGTCTTGCTTATCTCATCTATAAGCTCAAGGTCAACTGAAACGCCCATTTCATAGGCAACAGCGGTCAAATGGAGAACGGAGTTTGTACTGCATCCCATAGCCATTTCGCATCTCAAAGCATTTTCAAATGCATCCTTTGTGAGAATGTCGGAAGGTCTGATATTTGCTTTTAAAAGCTCCATAACTCTTTCGCCTGCTTCCTTTGCAAGGCGGCGGCGTGCTGACATTACAGCCGGGATTGTTCCGTTTCCAGGAAGTCCCAGACCGATTGCCTCTGTAAGGCAGTTCATGGAGTTTGCTGTGTACATACCTGAGCAGGAACCGCAGGTTGGACATGCAGCGTTTTCAAGCTCTGTAAGCTCTTTTTCGTCAATCTTTCCGACTGCAAAGCTTCCTACAGCTTCAAACATTTCGGAAAGTCCGTATCTCTCGCCCTTGTGCTGTCCCGGCATCATAGGGCCGCCGCTTACGAATACGCAAGGCAGATTAAGACGGCAGGCGGCAAGGAGCATACCCGGTACAATCTTGTCACAGTTTGGTATAAATACAACCGCATCAAGTGGATGAGCGGTAAGCATAATTTCTATAGAATCGGCAATAAGCTCTCTTGAACACAAGGAATACTTCATGCCCTTATGGTTCATAGCAAGACCGTCGCAGACGCCGATAGTTCCAAACTCAAAAGGAACACCGCCGGCGTTTCTGATACCCGCCTTAACGCAGTCGGCAATCTCGTCCAAGTGCTTGTGTCCCGGAATGTAGTCGCTCTGAGCGTTTACAACGGCTACAAAGGGTCTTTTCATCTCGCTTTCAGTAATACCCATAGCCTTTAAAAGAGAACGGTGAGGCGCTCTTGTAGGGCCGGATTTCATCAAATCACTTCTCATCTTTCTAATCCTCCCTTAATTTCAATTTACGCCGCAGAAAACTCGGGTTTTCTGCGGCGAAGAAATTTAAAGTAAACAAGCCAAAGGCTTCTTTAAAAAAGAATTATATCACAAAAATCACAGTGTTTCAAGACTTTTATATCCGACCTGCAAAGGGAGGATATAAAAATTAGGTTCTGCACAGGTCGGGCGAGACTTTTGTTTCCGCCTTGCGGAACTTTGTTTTAGAAATAAACATCGTTTCAAGGCGGGGTGAAAACTTTTGCTTAGTTTTCGGAATGGCTCACTTTCGGTGAGATTGTTTTATTGTTCTTTTATAGAATTAATATCGTAGGGGCGGATTATATTTTTTATTTAACGGCATAACACATCCGATGTCACATCTTTTATAAACGATGGTTTTTTTATTATTCATTTATAGAATTATTTGATTCTGTGGAATGTTCTGTTTTTCCCTTATCCAAATCCGGAAAATCTATTACTGAGATACATTCCCAGGGGATTGTTTTATAGCTTATGGCTTCCCAGCCGTGTCTTTCAATAAGTCTGAAATCATCGGGCAAATCTATCTGCAAAAGAATCAAGTCCTCTTTATAATAAACATGTGTTATGTAGTTCATCCAATTATTCATGGCGTATACTACCTCGTCCAGGTCTTTAAAAAGATATACGGCGGACCTTTCTTCCATCATCATTTCGGAGAGGAATCCGTACTGGGGTTCAAGGCCGTATTCCTCTATTGATTTTAAATTCCTGCATGATGTGACGTGATAAAATCTGCCCATAATAACCGTCCTTTCTATGATTTAATTAAAGGGGATATTTTAAGTCCTCGGTTGTAAGGTCTTTTATTATTCCGTAGTACCACAGAAGCTTATCCTTTGCGTCCTTAGGGTCGTGTTCAAGGTAGTTGCCGCATTCCACAGCGGTGCTTCCGGGGATTTCACCCTCGTGTTCCATGCATTCTTTTATTGTGTCCTTGATAAGCTGTAAGGCTGTTTTCTCGTCGGTATCTTTTATGAGAAAATAAAAACCTGTGCGGCATCCCATAGGGCCGAAATAAACCACCTTATCCTTGAGAGCGCTGTTTCTCACATAGGTTGCGAAAAGGTGCTCTATTGTGTGCATTGTAGGGTTTGGAAGATATGGGGGAGTGTTTGGCTTAATAAAGCGCAGGTCATAGGTTGTTATGTCACCGTCAATTCTTGAAACATATACTCCCGGAACCAATGTGTCGTGATTTATACAAAAGCTTGCAATTCTGTCCATAAAGATTTCTCCTTTGTTTTATTTGTTACATAGATATAATACCACAGAAATAATAAAGTGCAAATAATTTTAAAAAACTCCTTGAATATTGTCGGCTAAAAATGTATAATGAACTCAGACTTGTTTGTGGAGGGCGTGAGAAAATGGAGAAGAAACCCGTTAAGAAAAAGCGTTCAAAAAATGCCCTGCTGTCAAGAATTGACCATTGCAAGACAATCAGCGAACTGTTTGACGTGATAAAAGAAGAGGGGATAGTTGTTAGGATGCAGTGCCTTCCCGGAGCATCAAATATCCCGCCTAAAAAGAGCAACACAGGTTACGGAACACGTCAGACTGAATTCCTTGAAAGATTGAAAAGGTCGGTTATGATGCAGATAGAGGACTCTATGCCGGATAAAAAAGACGGAAAGCCGGAAATTGTCAACGGCAGAAGAAGAAGCGTGGGAATTGACTAAACGGTTTCTGTTTTGATTATGATAACCCGATTTCGTATCAGTCGGGTTTTTATTATTTTCTGAAACAATTAAACATTGCAAAAAATAAAACGTCGGTTTTTTCCGGCGTTTTGTTTTTATAAAGCGACCCTATTCGATAATATTTTCATCAGGTATGTCATATACTTTCAGAGTAATAAACTATAGAAAGAAGGAGCCTGATTGAAAGAGTTAAAAAAATATTCATGGATTGCAGCCGCAGTCACTTCGGTTATGGGAACCCTGTTCCATTTTGTCTATGAGTTTTCGGGAAATAATAACTTTGTGGGAATGTTTGCCGCAGTAAACGAAAGCACATGGGAGCATTTAAAACTGTTGTTAACCCCTGCGTTTTTGGTTGGGATTGTGGAGTGGTTTATTTACGGGAAAAATTATAAAAACTTTTTCCCAGCACTTTTTATTTCCATTCTTGCGGGAATGTTCGCTATAACCGCCGCTTTTTACACCTATACGGGAATAATAGGTCAAAATTTTATGATAGCGGACATAGCCACATTTTTTATAGGTGTTTTTGTAACATACTATCTGCGCTATAAAATAATCAAAAGCGGAAAGCTCTCATCGGATAAATGGGTGTTTATTTCTCTGGCAGGATTTGCAATTTTGTTTGTGTTTACCGCCTATGCATCATTTAATCCGCCTCAGATAAACCTGTTCAAAGACCCTCTCACAGGGACATACGGAACAAGTTTTTAAGACTCCTTGTCAGTGTCCTCGGACTTCTTTGCTTCCTTGTCTGACTGCGCTTTTTTAACGCCCATTTTGTAGCTGGTGAAGATTATCAAAACCACAGCGGCTGTAACCAATGCGCCGCACAAAGCCCAAAATGCAGGATTGTCGGACTGAAAGCTGAAAAAGTCCTGTAAGCCCGATTGGTTTTCTGTAGTCTTTTCCACGGTGGGAGTTTTGCCATCATCGTCCTTTATAACCGACACTTTTCCCGATGAGGAAGAGGAGGTTTTGGAGGCGGTTTTCGATGTGGAGGTAACGCCCGTTGAGGTTACTGAAATCTCACAGTCGTTGTTGTTTACAAATTCCAGCGGCGAATTTTCGGTGGAGAGAATTTCAGAATAATAGGCGGTAATGTCGGAGCTGCCCTCCTGTAAAACCTTGAATTTAAGGGTCAAAACATGTTCATCAGAGGGAACCTCGTTCATGTAAATAACGCCGATGTTTCCGTTTTCGTCGTTGCTGTAAATCTTGCCGCCGTTTGAAGAAATGCTTTTAAGCTGTAGGTATGCTGGATTATAACCGTATTCAGCCTGAAATGCTCCAACAGATGAACTGGGTTTTATAACAACATCAACCCTAATTTCTGACTTTGTGCTGGTTGTGTCAAACTCAAGATAAGCCTGCACAGCTTCCTCGGCTTTTGCAGTAAAGCCAAAGGTTAAAAGAATAAGAAAAAGACAAACAAAAGATTTTGTGAATTTTATTTTCACAAGGATAACCTCCTTTACTTGTATTTTTTTCTGTACTCGCTGGGGGTGCAGTTGAAATATTTTTTGAAAGTTTTTGCAAAATGACAGGAGTTGTTAAAGCCGCAGGCAGAGGCAACCTCAGAAACCGTCATCATAGAGGTTCTCAAAAAATAGGAAGCCTGCCCCATGCGGTATTTTAAAAGATACTGTGTGGGAGATATGGAAATAGTTCTGTTAAAGCATCTCATACACTCACGTTCTCCCACGTTGGCGGCTGACGCTATGTGGGAGACATTTATTTGTTCACCGTAATGAACATGAATATAGCGAAGCATCTGCTTTATTCTCACGGAATCGTTGTTTGTGTTCTGCGAAATAATATTTTGGATTTGTGTATTGATAAACATCAAATACCAGAAACGTGAAAGGTTTTCTCTCACTTCAAACTCATATCCCGGGTTGTCATCACGTATGGCGCAGTAGGCGTTTTCAATGCAGGTCAGGGCGTTTTTCTGCCATGGGGTATCCGGGCGCAGGAGAATTGATTTTAAAACCTGGTGGGACTCGGATATTGGAAAAACATATTTTCTCGCAAAAACGCTGTACCTTGAACCGTATATAAGCGAGTTTGAAAAAACAAGGGAGTGCAGAACGGTTCCCTCACATAAAAGCTCTATACAGTGGAGGGTGTTTGTGTTTATAAAAACTCCGTCGCCTGCGGAAAGCTCATAGGTTCCGTTTGTAAGTTTTAGTTTGATTTTACCGGAATGAACCGCAATAAGCTCGGTTTCCTCGTGCCAGTGCCACTGAATATAGGTTTGGCTTTTGTAGCCGGCGCAGGGGAAATCGGGAGTTCCGTGGGGTTTAAGTTCTCGGTTATTTTGTCCTATGTACAGATTGGGGTCTTGAAGGGCCATAAAATCTCCTTAGTCGGTTTTGTTATGTTATAGGTCTGAATTGTTATTGTAAAATTTCCCATTAAGATGTATCTTATTATTGCAGGAACCAAACAGGTTCACAAAATCTGAAGCGGAGGTATTCATATGAAAAGCAATCAGATTGGAATGACATTTTGCAATATTGCAGACGTTAAAAGTTTTTTTGAGGTAATTGACAACTGCAAAGAGCCTGTTTATCTTAAGTCCGATGACGGTACAAAATACGACATCAGAAATGACAGAAAGATCAGAGCTTTGATAGGCTGTCTCGCTTCTGCACCGTCAGGAAAGATATCTCGCCTTAATGTTGTATGCAACTGTATTGAAGACGCAAAGAATCTTATGAAATATATGATGGAAGCAAGAGAAGACTAATTGCTGCATATATTATATCAGATAAAGCTCTTTGAATAAATAAGCTATTTACCGATAATGTATAAATCAGGCGTCATCCTGTTTTATGAAAATGTCCTTTCTTAAATAAAAATAAAAACCAATCGTCCCCGTCTAATCCTCGGGGACGATTGGTTTTTATGTAAAAATTATTATAATCAAATATAGGAAACTCCGTCTGTGTATCTTTCGGAAATTAAAAAATTCACCGTTGGGAATTGATTGGAAAGGCGTTTTGCCAATGGTGCTATTACAATATCCTCTGTTTTATAATGACCTGCGTCAACAACGCTCATGTCGTTTTCTGCGGCAAAGAGGATTTCATGGTGTTTTATCTCTCCCGTAAGCAAAAGGTCGGCGCCCAGCTTTTTGGCAAGAAATACACAATCTCCGCCGGAACCTGAGCACATGGCGATTTTCTGAACAGTCTTTTCCTTATTTACAACTCTAAGTCCCTGACAGTTCAAAGCGTCCTTTAAACCGTAGGCAAATCTCTCTGCTGTTACAGGCTCTGAAAGCTCGCCTATAACAAGACATTCGCCCTCAACAAAATGTGGGTTTTGAACATTTGCCGCCTTTGCAAGGCACATGTTTACTCCGCCGTCAGCGGCTAAATCCAGATTTGTATGCAGGCAAAGGGCGGAAAGACCGTTTCGTATAAGGGAGTAAAGGGCGGTATCCGCCATAACATTTTTAACAGGATTAAAAATAATGGGGTGGTGGCTTATTATAAGCTGTGCCCCTTTTTCTTTTGCTTCCTCAACAACATCCTTTGTTATATCCAAAGCCAAAATCGCTGTTTTGATTTCGTCGTCTATGTCGCCGGCAAGAAAGCCGCTGTTGTCAAAATCCATAGCGGTTTCCAATGGAGCAAAGGTCTGGGTAAATGCTATTATGTCCCTTGGTGTTGGATATGCTTTTTCGTTATACATTATTTTCACATCTTTTCCTAATAATCTCGGAAACATTTTTTAAACTCGGGTTGCTTCTCTGCTGTTTCTCAAGACGGCTGAGTATAAGCTCTGCGTACTCCCTGTGGTTTTCATTTGTTTCCGGCGTTAAGATGCCGAGATATAAAAAATCTTCCTCATGTGGGATTTTTTCTCCCCTATAGCATACCTGCATAACGGTGTAAAGCTTTTTGCCCTCCTTACAGGTGTCCTGTCTTAAAATTTCAAACCCGTTTTCACAGAGATATTTTATAAGCTCACTGCATTTAGTCATGGGCTGTAAAATAAATCTTTTTTCCGGATTTTTTGAAAAAGGGCAGTTGTCCATAATTTTGGCTATAAGCTCTCCGCCCATACCGGCAATTATTATATCGTCGGCTTCATCTTCTTTAATATTTTTAAGTCCGTCGCTGAGCCTTGTTTTTACAAGCTTCTCTGCGCCGTATTTTTTTATGGTCAGTTCTCCACGGCTTAAAGGCTCCGGGTTAATATCGGCGGCAACCGCAGAAACAGCTTTTCCCGTAAGGCAAAGCCATACGGGAAGATAAGCGTGGTCTGTTCCTATGTCTGCCACCTTTACTTTATCCCTGACAAAGCTTGCGCAGAGGGCAAGCCTATTGTCCGGTGTAAAAAGTGTATGCATATTTTTATTCTCCGATTGCAGCGTTGAGCTTTGCAACAAGCTCGTCAGCGTCCTTGCCGTGTACCATGCAAGCCTCTTCTACTGATTCGCCTCTTGCAGAAGGACAGCCAAGGCAGTGCATACCGATTTCAAGGAAATATTTTGCTGTATCAGGATACATGTCGAGAACGTCGCCGATTATAGATTGTTTTGTGATTTTGCTCATTTATAAAACCTCCGTTATATTTAAATTCTTTTGATGCATATAATCATCATGAGTATATCACACACAACAACCCTTTGCAATATTATTTTTATTATTCCTTTACAGAACTATAACTGCGGTCGGATTGTGTTTTATATATTAAAAATAAATTCTATTTCTACATCATCAGAGGAATAGGAAACCACCTTTCCGCTTGCTTTATCCAGTGCAAAATCAAATTCCTTTGAATAGATTTTACCCTTGCATAGCAAAAGGCCGTTTTCCTCAGCATAAGGGGTTATCTGTGGCGTTGATGAAAGATATTCAATAAAATTGTAAAGCTGCTGGGATGGACTTGTGTCGGGGAGATAGTGGTTTTCGGTCTGACAAAATTTTTCACCTATACCGGACTTGAAAACATCGCCTTTAAATCCTGTTTTAAGACCTGAAAGACTTTCCGGCGAGGTGATTTCAATAATCAACGGAGAATTTTCGCTGTAGCTTATGTCCGCCGTGTACTCAAGACCCTTGCAGTTTATATTTGCCGAGCAGTCAAAGGAAAGGTCAGCCTTTTGGGGAGAAATTTCCTTTTGAGAACATCCGGAAAAAATCGCCGCCCACATAATTATAAGAATTGCCGAAGATAAAAGAAAAATTTTTTTCATAATATAATACCTCTATTTTCATTAAATAGTTTTTATTTCTTTATTTTTCTTTTAACTAATCATTCTTGATATTTGCTGATTGATACTTTAACTAACCCCATATGTGGGTGAGCCATTCCGAAGAATAAGGAAAACGTCTCGCCCGCCTTGAAATGAACTTTATTTCTAAACTAAATCCTTGCAAGGCGGAGATAAAAAAGTTTCGTCCGACCTGAAACGGAAGTTGATTTATATATCCTACATTTACTGGTCGGTTATAAAAAAGAAAGCCTTGCCTATGTTTCTAAGGGTGTCTGTGGGGAGCATGGAAATCATGCCCTGCTGTTTAGCGGTTATATCGCCGGCAAGACCGTGTACAAACACGCCAAGGCAGGCGGCGTCAAAGGGTGAATATCCCTGAGCCAGTAACGAGCCTACAATTCCTGCGAGAATGTCGCCGCTTCCGCCTGTGGACATTCCCGGATTTCCGGTGGTGTTTACCCTGTGTTCGCCTGTGGGTGAGGCAACAACCGTTCCGGCGCCCTTTAAGACTGTTATTACATTGTACTTTTTTGCAAAATTGCAGGCGCACTCAATGCGGTTGCTTTGAACTTCCTCTATGGTTGTTTTTGTGAGCCTTGCCATTTCTCCCGGGTGAGGTGTGATTATTAAGGGAGCTTTTGCACTGTTTAATATATCTATATGTTCACTTACGCAGTTTAGACCATCCGCATCTATTACCATGGGAACGGCACAGCTTTCAACTATTCTTTCGGTTACTGATGAGGTGAAGAAATTCCAGCCCATGCCGCAGCCCAAAACCACAGCGGAGGCTGTTTCACAAAGCTTTAAAAGCTCTGTACAGTTGCTCTGTGAAAAGGTTTTGTCTGTGGTTTTTATTGGGTGGAAAACGCACTCGGGAAGCCTTACCGCCGCAATGGGATAAATGCTTTCGGGGATTGCAAGGCGCATAAGACCAACGCCGGAACGTAAAGCGCCCATTGCCGCCATCATTGCAGCACCTGCCATGCCGTAGCTTCCGCAGATTGCAAGAAGATTTCCGAAAGTTCCCTTGTTTGAATCTATGGGACGGGATTTAATTTTATCCTTTAAAAATTCCTTTGTAATAAGTGGTGTGTTGTTTGACATTTAAAATCACTCCGTTAAAAAGACAGGCGGCAAAATTACTGCCGCCTGAATTGTATTTATTTTTTGTAGTAAAGTTCTGTTATGATTTCTCTTCTCAAGTATGGGCGCATTGCCTTGAAGATTTCATTGTTAGGTGTAAAGGCTACAGCCTTTGTACCGAATTTCGGGTCACGGTAGGTTATAACGTATGTATCGTCATTGTTGTAATCCTCGCAGGCATATACGTTTTTGTTGATTTTAATGCTCTGAAGTTTTGGGTCGGTAAATTTGCAGAAATTTTCTATTGTGGAAATTTTTATGTCCACAAGATTTTTTCTTCTTTTCTTTGCAATTATTTTGTCAATAACAAGATATTCGTTGGTTACGGAATATTCAAACTCAAGATTTGTTCCCTGAGCTACAAAGATTGCAAGGTAAATAAAAGCAAACACAACGATGAATGACAAAATCAGCATAAACGGCGCAAACATAATAACCAGAAGCACTGAAAGTCCGGCAAGAATAAGACCGATCATAATAACCAGTGCCACAGTGGCATAGTCAACCGCTTTTCTTTTCTTTTTAACAAGCTGTTCCACGAAGATGTCCATATTTTTCCTTTCCGACGGTAGATTTCCGACCGGCAAAGCCTTTTATTTTTCCGAAACATGAGGAAAGGTTCTGCCGTTATCTTACCATTTTTAAAATAAATTATTTGTTGATATACGCCGTAAACTCTCAGTTTCTTTTGTATATAAAACTCACAAACTCTCAGAGGGTTTTCGGCTAATATTGTATATGATAACATATATCCGAAAAAAATTCAATAAAGCCCTTGCATATTTCACAAAAAAATGATAATATTACAAAGATAGCTGATGATAACACGATGACAAAGGAAGTAGCTTTCCCAAAAGCATTGCCCAGAGAATGTGCGCCGTGGCTGGAAGCGCACTGCTTTGCAGGGTTTGTGAAGTTCCCTTTTGAGTGGCGAGGCTGAAATTTTAGTAGGCTTCGACGGCAGGCACCGTTATATGCCGAAGGAGTGTTTGCTCTTTTTGAAGCAAAAAACAGGGTGGTACCACGGATAATTTCGTCCCTTTGGCATTTTTATGCCGATGGGGCTTTTTTATTTTTCCGCCGTATTTTAAATTGTGTTAATTTATCAGAAATATAAACTGCTTAAAGGAAAGGATTGACTTTGATGAAAGAACAGCTTGAAGCCATAAGACAAAAGGCTTTAAATGAACTTGAAAATGCCGCATCAATTCAGGATATTGAAGCGGTAAGAATTAAATTCCTGGGCAAAAAAGGCGAGCTTACAGGAATTTTAAAGCAAATGGGTAAGCTTTCCGCCGAGGAAAGACCTGTTGTAGGACAGCTTGCAAATGTTATCAGAAGCGAGATTGAAGCAAAAATCGAAGAGGACAGCAAATCAATCGCCCAGAAGCTCCAGGCAGAAAAGCTCAAAGCAGAGAAAATCGACGTTACTCTTCCGGGCAAGGCTAAGGTTTTGGGAAGCAGACACCCACTCACCGTTGTTTTGGACGATATCAAGGATATTTTTATCGGTATGGGATTTGATATTGTTGACGGCCCTGAGGTTGAAAAGGATTACTACAACTTTGAGGCTCTCAACATTCCAAAGGACCACCCTGCAAGAGATACACAGGATACATTCTATATAAATGAAAATATAGTTTTGAGAACTCAGACCTCACCGGTTCAGGTTCGTGTTATGGAGAAGCAGCAGCCTCCTATCAGAATTATTTCTCCGGGAAGAGTTTTCAGAAGCGACGCTGTAGACGCAACACACTCACCTCTCTTCCACCAGATTGAGGGACTTGTTGTTGACAAGGGAGTTTCCTTTGCAGACCTTAAAGGAACTCTTGAAATCTTCATAAAGCAGCTTTACGGCGAGGACAGCGTTGTTCGTTTCAGACCTCACCACTTCCCGTTTACAGAGCCTTCCGCAGAGGTTGACGTTCAGTGCTTTAACTGCCACGGAGAGGGCTGTCCTCTTTGTAAGGGCGAAGGCTGGATTGAAATTCTCGGCTGCGGCATGGTTCATCCAAAGGTTTTGGAAACCTGCAACATCGACCCGGAGGTTTACTCAGGATTTGCTTTCGGTCTCGGACTTGAAAGAATTGCAATGAGAAGATACAACATCAACGATTTAAGACTGTTCTTTGAAAACGATGTTCGTTTCCTCAAGCAGTTTGACTGATAAAAGGAGGTAGAATTTTATGAATCTGTCAATGAGATGGCTTAAAGAATTTGTAGATATAGAAATGCCTCCGAGAGAATTTTCCGAGGCAATGACCATGAGCGGTTCTAAGGTTGAGGGCTATGAAATTGAGGCTGAAAACACAAAGAACGTGGTAGTGGGAAAGGTTTTGTCCATTGAAAAGCACCCGGACGCTGACAAGCTGGTTGTATGCCGGATAGACATCGGCGAGGGCGAGCCTGTTCAGATTGTTACAGGTGCTAAAAACCTTACAGTTGGGGACTATATCCCTGTTGCTAAGGACAATTCGGTTTTGCCAAACGGCGTAAAGATTAAAAAGGGCAAGCTCAGAGGCGTTCCGTCAAACGGTATGCTCTGCTCACTTTCCGAGCTGGGACTTACAGCCCACGACTTCCCATATGCAATCGAGGACGGAATTTTTGTTCTCGGCGACGACTGCGACAAAACTCTTGGCAAGGATATCAGAGAGGCAATCGGTCTAAACGACACAAAGGTTGAGTTTGAAATAACCTCAAACCGTCCTGACTGCTTCAGCGTTATCGGTCTTGCAAGAGAAGCAGCCGCAACATTTAACAAAGAGCTTAAACTTCACAAACCTGTTGTAAAGGCCGGAAACGGCGACTGCACAGGTATGCTGGATGTTAAAATAGAAAACCCGGAGCTTTGCAAAATCTACTCCGCAAGAATAGTTAAAAACGTAAGAGTTAAGCCTTCACCACGCTGGCTCAGAGAGCGTCTGAGAGCAATGGGCGTTCGTCCTATCAACAACATCGTTGATATTACAAACTATGTAATGCTTGAATACGGCCAGCCTATGCACGCTTTTGACCTTAGATTTATCGACGAGGGCAAAATCAGAGTAAGACTTGCCAAAAACGGCGAAAAGATTACAACACTTGACGGTGTTGACAGAACTCTCACCGACAAAAACCTTGTAATCGCCGACGCAAACAAGCCTGTTGCTATTGCCGGTGTTATGGGCGGCGAGTACTCAGGTATCATGGACGATACAACAACTATCGTATTTGAAAGCGCAACCTTTAAGGGTTCAAGCGTAAGAATTACCGCAAAGTCCCAGGGTATGAGAACAGACGCTTCCTCAAGATATGAAAAGGGTCTTGACCCTAACGCCTGCCTCCCTGCTCTTGAAAGAGCCTGCGAGCTTGTAGAGCTTCTTGACGCCGGCGACGTTATGGACGGTATCCTTATGGATAAGCAGTACGAAGAGGGCAACCACACAATCAAGTTCGAGCCAGAATGGACAAACAAGTTCCTTGCAACAAATCTTTCCCGTGAAGAGATGATAGACATTCTCCACAAGGTTGAATGTAAGGTTGAGGGCGACACAATCACCGTTCCCACATTCAGACCTGACCTTGAGTGTAAGGCAGATATCGCCGAGGAAATCGCACGTTTCTACGGATACAATGTAATCGATTCAACAGCAATTTCCGGCGGCGCACAGGGCAAGTTCACAGAGCGTCAGAAGTTCGACAAGACAATTTCCGCAGCAATGCTTGCTTTGGGCTTCAACGAGATTATGACATATTCTTTCATAAGCCCGAAATATTACAATAAAATCCTTATGCCGGAAAATCATCCTTTGAGAAATTCCGTTGTAATCTCCAACCCTCTGGGCGAGGATACCTCAATTATGAGAACAACCGCTCTCCCAAGCATGATGGAGATACTTTCCAAAAACTACAACAACAGAAATTCAAATGTAGCTCTCTTTGAAATTGCAAGAGAGTACATCCCAACAACTCCTGATGAGCTTCCTATAGAGAAAAACGTACTTGTTGCCGGCGTTTACGGCGACGACGCAGACTTCTTCACATTAAAGGGAGCAGTTGAGAGAGTTCTTGAAAAGACATGTGTTAAGAACTGGGATATTTATGCTTCTGAAAATGAGTTCGGATATCATCCGGGCAGATGCGCAGTTCTTGAGATAAACGGCAAACGCCTTGGCGTTATGGGCGAAATTCACCCGGACGCTGCAAAGAACTATGACATCGACACTAAGGTTTACTGCTTCACCCTTGACGTTGACCTTATGTTTGAAAATGCACAGCTTGAAAAGACATTTATTCCGCTTCCAAAATATCCGGCGGTTTCCCGTGACCTTGCTGTTATCTGTGATGAGGATATTCCTGTTCTCACCCTTGAAAAGGAAATAGCAAAGGCAGCCGGCAAGCTTCTTGAAGAGGTTAAGCTCTTCGACGTTTACCAGGGCAAGCAGATTGAAGCAGGCAAGAAGAGCGTAGCATTCAACATTGTTATGAGAAGCGCAGAAGCCACCCTCACCGAGGAGCAGATAAACTCTGTAATGAAGAAATCAATCGAAGCCTTAGCCTCCATAGGCGCAACCCTCCGATAATTTTATAACCGACCTGCAAAGGGTGGTTATAAAAATAAGGTTCTGCACAGGTCGGGCGAGACCTTCTGTTAAGTCTTTGGAATGGCTCGCTTGTATTTGGGTTGAATTTTAAATAATAGAAACAACAACCGTGGTTCTTTAAATTTTGAACCACGGTTATTTTTATATTTAATCATAATTATAAAAATATATTTCAGGTTGGTTTGTTAGTTAACATCATCTCTGTAACAGGCGTATTTTTACCATTTAGTGTTGTGTTACCGGTCGTATTGTGGTATTATATGAGGTAATAGATTTTAAAATTATGATACAGCAGGTGATGAATATGAATATAGCAGATAAATTTAATAAGGGAAAGACAGTGCTTTCCTTTGAGGTTTTCCCTCCGAAAAAAACATCTCCGGTGGAGACTATTTACGGAACACTGGAAAAGCTTGTGGAGCTTAGACCGGACTTTATAAGCGTTACTTACGGAGCAGGCGGAAGCAATGTGGGACATACCGTTGAAATCGCTTCAAAGCTTATAAACGACCATAAAATAGACGCTTTGGCTCACCTTACCTGTATCAACAGCGAAAAATCCCATATTGACAGAGTTTTGGAAGAATTTAAGGCGGGAGGAATTGAAAATATTCTGGCTTTGAGAGGCGATATTGTCCCCGATAAAGAGCCTTGCCACGACTTTAAACACGCTTCCGACCTTTGCAGCTACATAAAGGAAAAGGGTAATTTTTACCTCAGCGGAGCTTGTTATCCGGAAGTTCATGTGGACGCTGCAGACGAGGTTGAGGACATACTCAACTTAAAGAAAAAGGTTGACGCAGGTGCAGAGCATCTTATAACTCAGCTTTTCTTTGACAATAACGCCTATTACCGTTTCAGAGAAAGGGCAAGAATCGCCGGAATAAATGTGCCTGTTTCTGCGGGTATTATGCCGGTTGTAAATAAAAAGCAGATAGAGAAAATGGTTTCCCTGTGCGGAGCAAGCTTTCCGGCTAAGTTTTCAAAAATTATGGCGAAGTACGAGAGCAATCCCGAGGCGTTGAGAGACGCAGGAATTGCCTATGCGGTTGAACAGATTGTTGACCTTATCGCCAGCGGAGCAGAGGGTATTCATATCTATACAATGAACAACCCGCACATAGCGGAGAAAATCACCTCTGCAATAAAAAATCTCCTTTGATTGAGGAGAAACAGATGATAAAGCTTGAAAAACTCAGCAGACAGGAATGTCTGAGATATCTGGGAGGAAAAAATCTTTCAGTAACTCCTCAGATAGAAAATTTGCTGGATATCTGCGAAAAGAAAATATTTGAAACGGCTTCGGTCAAATATCTGTATAAGGAAATCCCTGTTGACAGTCCGGTGCTTCATCACGGAAATGATATTGAGGAACATTTAAAGGGCTGTGAAAAGGCTGTTGTAATGTGCGCAACACTTGGTGCAGGAATTGACAGGCTTATAAGGGTTTCCCAGATAACCGATATGTCGGAAGCGGTGGTTATTGACAGCCTTGCAAGCGTTGCGATAGAACAGGTGTGTAATCAGGTGGATATGATTGTATCTTCGCTGTACCCGGGAGAGTATCTCACATTCAGATTTTCCTGCGGATACGGGGATTACCCAATAGATTTGCAGGGGGAATTTCTGAGGATTTTAGACGCACCGAGAAAAATAGGCCTTTGCACCAATAAAAGCTCTTTGCTTACCCCTACAAAGTCGGTTACGGCGGTTATGGGAATTTCAAAAAATCCTATTGAAAAGAGAAAAAGAGGCTGCGCCGTTTGCAATATGAGGGAAAACTGTAAATTCAGAAAGGCGGGTTTGCGCTGTGACATTTAAAGAATTGCTTGAAACAAGAGAGTTTATAATTCTGGACGGAGCAATGGGAACAATGCTTCAAAAGTCCGGATTGAAAGTTGGAGAAATTCCGGAGCTTCTGGGAATTTCCCATCCGGAAATTATAACCGGCATACACAAAAGCTATATAGACGCAGGCGCCCACATTATATACGCCAACACCTTCGGCGCAAACAGCTATAAGTTAGAGGGCTGTGGATACAGCGCAGAAGAGGTTATAAAGACAGCGGTTGTGAACGCCAAAAAGGCGGCGGAAAACACCGACACTCTGGTGGCTCTTGATATAGGCCCTATCGGTCAGCTTTTGGAGCCGGCCGGCGGTCTTGCCTTTGAAGAAGCTTACGAGATTTTTAAGGAGCAGATTTTGGCAGGCAGTGATGCGGATTTGATTGTCTTTGAAACAATGACCGACCTTTACGAGCTTAAAGCCGCAGTGCTTGCCGCAAAGGAAAATTCAGATAAGCCTATAATCTGCACAATGACATTTGAAAAGGATTTGAGAACCTTTACAGGTTGTTCCGTTGAGTGTATGGCTATGACATTAAAGGGTCTTGGCGTTGACGCAATGGGACTTAACTGCTCTTTGGGACCTGAGGAGATGTTCCCGATAGCAGAACAGCTTTCACAGTTTTCACCATTGCCTATAGTTATCAAGCCGAATGCAGGCTTGCCAGACCCAAACAGCAACACATACGACGTGTCGCCGGAGGAGTTTGCAGAGAGCATGGCAAAGCTTGTGCCTTTGGGCTTGAGAATCTGCGGAGGCTGCTGCGGAACAACTCCCGAATATATAGAAAAGCTCTGTGAAGCTTTAAAGGATAAAAAGCACGTGGAAAACACCGTGAGAAAATATCCGGCAGTTTGCAGTGCCACAAAGGCTGTGGACATTGAGGAGCCGAGAATAATCGGTGAGAGAATAAACCCTACCGGTAAAAAGCTGTTTAAACAAGCATTGATTGACGGTGATATGGACTACATCTTAAACCAGGCGGTGGCTCAGGTTAAGGGCGGAGCTGATATTCTTGACGTAAACGTGGGACTTCCGGAAATCGACGAAAAAGAAATGATGGTTCGTGCCGTTAAGGAGATACAGGCGGTTGTGGACGTGCCTTTGCAGATTGACACAACGAAGCCGGATGTTTTGGAAGCAGGACTGAGGGTTTATAACGGAAAAGCCATTGTAAACTCAGTAAACGGCGAGGACGAGAGCATAGCTACAGTTCTTCCGCTGGTTAAAAAATACGGAGCTTCCGTGGTTGGTCTTACCCTTGACAAAGGCGGAATACCAAAAACCGCAGAGGGAAGATTTGCCATTGCGGAAAAGATAGTAAAGGCGGCTCAAAGCTACGGAATTTCCCGTGAGGACGTGTATATTGACTGTCTTACCCTCACCGTTTCAGCAGAGCAGGAGGGAGCCGCAGAGACACTCAAAGCCTTGAAAATGGTTAAAGAAAAGCTTGGATGCAAGACTGTTTTAGGCGTTTCAAATATCTCATTCGGTCTTCCGGAAAGAGAGCTTATAAACAGAACATTTCTCACCATGGCTTTGGAAAACGGCCTTGACCTGCCTATTATCAACCCGAATGTGGACAGCATGACCGGAGCGGTGAGAGCCTATAAGGTTTTGAAAGCCATTGATAAAAACTCCGTAAAATTTATCGAAAGCTATAATCAGGCTAATGTTGGAGAGAAAAAGCCGCAGCCCACAGCCCAAAAGGGAACAGGGGACTTGGTGGAAGCAATAGAAAACGGACTTAAATCCGAGTGCGCCGCTATAACAAAGGAGCTTTTAAACACAATGGAGCCTTTGGAAATAGTAAACCAAAAGCTTATTCCTGCTTTGGACAAGGCGGGCGATTCCTTTGAAAAGGGAAAAACCTTTTTGCCCCAGCTTATCCAGAGCGCAAATGCGGCTCAGGCTTGCTTTGAGATAATCAAGGAGAAAATAGCATCCTCAAGCAACGCCCCTGTAAGCAAGGGAAAAATAATCCTTGCAACGGTAAAGGGGGATATTCACGATATCGGAAAGAATATTGTAAAGGTACTTTTGGACAACTACGGATATACCGTTGTGGACTTGGGCAGAGATGTTGACCCTCAGAAGGTTGTTGACACAGCTATTGCTCAGAATATAAAGATGATAGGGCTTTCAGCTTTGATGACCACAACACTTAAAAGCATGGAGGACACAATAAAGCTTGTGAGAAACACCCCACAGCTTCAAAATCCCGACGGAACCAGCAAATGCGTTATTTTTGTAGGCGGAGCGGTGCTTACAAAGGATTACGCCATGAAGATAGGCGCAGACTATTACTGCAAGGACGCAAAGGAAAGCGTTGATACAGCAAAATTAGTGCTGGGTTAATTTAATACATTTAATAAAAAGACTTATTTTCTTGAGAGGAAAACAGGTCTTTTTTATTGTAGAGTGGTTATTTTGTGGTATAATTGAAAAAAAGGATGAACGGATATTATTTGAATTAGGAGGGAAAAGAAAATGAACAAATGCCCCGTGTGCGGAAAGGAAAATACAGGCTTTGTTTGCAGTGACTGCGGCTTTGATTTAAGCTGTGATTTTGAGAGATTTCCCACATTATCAATGGTTAAAAGCGGAAGCTTATCTGTTTCAAAGCTGAAAATTATAAGGAAAGATAGTTTTAAAAATATAAAACGATGTAATGTCTGCGGCGGTCACAGCTTTTATTTTGATGAGAAAAAATATCTTTTTATCTGTACAGCCTGCGGAAAGGTTTCAAAGCTTCAAATACCTGAAAAATACAGGAATGAAATAACCAATGCGGATGTTATAAATAATAAACCGAAAAACAGAAAGAAAATAATTTCCCTTGCGGCGGGGGATTATCACACTGTTGTACTGAAAGAGGACGGAACAGTTGGGGCAATAGGCAACAACTACAGCGGACAGTGCAATGTGGGAACATGGAAAAATATTTCCGGGATTTCCGCCGGAGGCTATCACACGGTAGGACTTAGAAAAGACGGAACCGTTGTTGCTGTGGGCAACAATTCCAAAGGACAGTGTAAAACAGGGGACTGGAGGTCTATAGTTTCCGTTGCGGCAGGTTACGAACATACTGTAGGTCTTAGAAGCGACGGAACGGTTGTGAGTACAGGTGACAGAGAAGAAAGCCTTGTGCATGAATGGAAAAATATTACGGCGATCGCCGCAGGACATGACCACACGGTAGGACTTAGAAAAGACGGAACAGTTGTTGCTGTGGGCAATAATCTTAGAGGCTCCTGTAATGTTGAAAACTGGAAAGATATAACCGCCATTGCGGCAGGATATAGATGCACCGCAGGATTAAAAAAAGACGGAACAGTTGTGGCTGTGGGAAATAATTATCTTCTCAGGGAAGCCGTAAAGAGCTGGAAGAGCATAACCGCTGTTGCAGTGGAAAATAACGCAATATTCGGACTTAGAAAGGACGGAACAGTGTTGTCCGTAAGTGAAGACAACTGTTGTCTTATTGAAGGCTCGATTTGGGAAAATATAAGCAAAATTGCGTCGGGAAGATATCATATGGCGGCGGTTGATAAAAACGGCACGCTGATATGCAAAAAATTAAAAGAAGGTCTTCAGCATAAAACCGCAGGATGGAGAAATATCAGGAGGATTTCTGCAGGAGCTGCCGGCGTTGCATGTGTGACATATGACGGCAGTGCTTTATTTGCCGCAAGAGCCGCAAGATATAAAAATATTTCATATGATGTGAGCGGCTGGAAAAGTATACTTGATATTTCGGTAAACTCCCGTCATATTGTGGGTCTTAAATTTGACGGAAGTGTTGTGGCAATGGGAGACAATGATAAAGGGCAATGTGACGTTTCAAAATGGAAAAACATTATTGCTGTTTCAGCAGGATGGGATCATACAGCAGGGCTTAAAGAAGACGGCAGCGCAGTGGCTGTGGGCGAAAATTTTTTTGGAAGCTATGATGTTAGTAAATGGAAAAACATAAAAGGTATTTCGGCAGGATGTGACTTTACAATAGGAGTAAAAAACGATGGAAAACTTGTTTCCGCAGGAGCATACGGCAGCGGTCAGCGGAATGTGTACGGTTGGAAAAATATAGTGTCTGCGTCGGCAGGATTTTATCACACAGTAGGTTTAAAAAGCGACGGAACGGTTGTGGCTGCAGGCGATAATTCCAGCGGTCAGTGCGATGTGGGCGGATGGGATAATATAATGTCCGTTTCGGCAAGTATGGATAACACAGTGGGACTTAGAAAAGACGGTACGGTTGTTGCGGCAGGGGATAACAGACACGGTCAGTGCGATGTAAAGGACTGGAAAAATATCGTGGCTGTTGCCTCTGGATTCGGCTTTACGGCAGGACTTAAAAGTGACGGAACAGTGGTTACAACAAAGGATATAGATTACGGACAGTGCGACGCTGAGAAGCTTATGGCGGACTAAATATAAAAAATTTGATGGAGGGATTTTTATGAACAGGTGTCCCGTGTGCGGAAAGGAAAATACAGGCTTTGTTTGCAGTGACTGCGGCTTTGATTTAAGCTGTGATTTTGAAAGACTTCCTACATTATCAATGATTAAAAGCGGAAGCTTATCATGTTCCAAATTGAAAATAGTAAGGGAAGCGAAATTTAAAAATGTAAAACGCTGTGAGGTCTGCGGCGGCTATACATTTTACTTTGACGAGGAAAAATATATTTTGACCTGTCCTGTATGCGGAAAGGTTATAAAGCTTGAAAAGGCGAAAAAGCGTAATAAAATAACAGCCGTTGCGGTGGGGGATTATCATACTGTTGTACTTAAAGAGGACGGAACAGCTGCGGCAATAGGCAATAACTACAGCGGTCAATGCAGCGTGGGAAGCTGGAAAAATCTTGCGGCGGTTTATGCAGGATGCTATCATACAATAGGACTTAAAAAAGACGGACATGTTGTGGCTACAGGAGATAATTCGGCTGGACAGTGCAATGTTGAGGACTGGTATGGAATTATTTCTGCTGCGGCAGGATATGGCCATACTGTGGGACTTAGAAGAGACGGAACGGTGATTGCCGCAGGAGATAGGTCAAAAGGACAGTGCATTGTGCTTGAATGGAAAAATATTGTGGCTGTTGCGGCGGGATATAATCATACTGTGGGACTTAAAAAAGACGGCACAGTTGTGGCGACAGGCTGGAATTATTATGGAAGCTGTAATGTGCAAAGCTGGAGAAATATAGAGGCGATAGCCGCAGGAGGCAACCACACTGTGGGTTTAAAAAAAGACGGCACAATTGTGGCAACAGGACAAAATTACTTCGGTCAGTGCGATTTACAAAAATGGAATGATATAGTTGCCGTTGCGGCAGGAAATAATGTGACATTCGGACTTAAAAAAGACGGTACTGTTTTATTTAAAGGCAGCGGTGACTATTGCCTTGATGAAATAACAAATTGGAAAAATATAATCAGCATTGGGGCAGGAGCCTATCATGCAGCTGCGGTTGACATAAACGGCAAGATTATGTGTACAAAATTAAAAGAGGGATTCAGCAATCAAATTGACGGCTGGAAAAATATTAAAGCAATTTCCGCAGGAAGCAGTTGTATTGCAGGTCTGAGAAATGACGGAACGGTTATAACAACAAAAGAAGAAAGCGTAATAAATACGAAAATAGACGGTGTGAAAAATGTGGTTTCTGCTGTGGCTGGAGATAACTATGTACTGTGTCTGAAAGATAACGGAACAGCGGAAGTAATAGGAAACGGAAAAGTAGTAAAATACTCGGTAAGAGATTGGGAAAATATAGCGTCTGTTGTCACAGGACGCCGCCATGCGGCAGGAATTACAAAAGACGGAAAGGTTGTTGCCGTAGGGGACAACGATAAAGGCAGCTGCAAAGTATCCGAATGGGAAAATATTACGTCTGTAGCTCTTGGAAACGAGCACACTGTGGGAGTAAAGAAAGACGGAACAGTCGTGGCAGTTGGAGATAATCTCTTTAAACAATGTAATGTAGAAGAATGGAGAGATATAAAATCCGTTGCCGCAGGAAGTGATTTTACGGCAGGACTAAAAAAAGACGGAACCGTTGTGATTACAGGCTATGGAAATTACCGTTTGAAAGATACGGGCAGATGGACAAATATTTCTGAGATTGTATCGGGAAACTATCATCTGGCGGGATTAAAAAGTGACAGCCGTGTTGCAGCTGCCGGAGAAAATAATGCCGGAGAATGTGATGTTTCCGGTTGGGTAAATATTGCCGCTATAGCCGCCGGAGATAATTTTACAGTGGGACTTAAAAAAGACGGAACTGTAGTTTATGCCGGAAGCAATAAAAACGGAGAAAAGGAAAGATTAAAAGGCTGGAAGAATATAGCCGCAATATCTGCAAAGAGAAATTTAGTTGTGGGATTTAAAAGAAACGGAGAGATTGTGGCAGAAGAGTGCGGTATAAGCCAAAAAACCGATGCTGCAAACTGGAAAAATATTGCCGGTATTTCCATAGGGTGGGAACACACAGTGGGACTTAAAAAAGGCGGCACGGTTGTGGCTGTAGGGGCTGATTACGATAAACGCTGTGATGTTGGCGATTGGAAAAATATAAAAGCTGTTGCCGCCGGGTATGATTGTACCGCAGGTCTTAAAGAAGACGGCACGGTTGTGGCAGCAGGCAATAATAATTATTATAAAAGTTATGTGAACTTCTGGAAAAATATTAAGGACATTTCGGCAGGATTTAGGTTTATAGTAGGCGTGAAAAACGACGGCAGTGTTGTGTCTACAGGAAATAACGTCAATGGTCAGTGTGATGTTAGTAAATGGAAAAATATCGTGTCTGCATCGGCAGGCTGGCACCACACAGCAGGATTAAAAAGCGACGGAACAGCTGTTGCTGTAGGAGGAAACACATACGGTCAATGTAATTTAAAGGGCTGGGAAAATATGGTTTCTGTTTCAGCAGGTATGAATCACACAGTTGGACTTAGAAAAGACGGTACTGTAGAAGCTGTGGGGGATAACCACCACGGCCAGTGCGATGTAGAGGACTGGAACGATATAGTGGCTGTTTCCGCAGGCAACAAATATACGTTAGGACTTAAAAGGGACGGAACGGTACTTATAACCAAAAATATAGATTACGGTCAGAGCGATGTGGAGAAGATTATTTAGGATTTTATAAGGATTACAGCTTAAAAACAACAACCGTGGTTCAAAATTCCATGAGCCACGGTTGTTGTTTTTGTGTGTAAATGTACCCCTCTATGTGAGTGAGCCATTTAAAAAGATTAAGGAAAAGGTTTCGCCTGCCTTGAAACGAATTTTATTTTTAAGCCAAATCATTGTAAGGCGGAGACAAAAGACTCGCCCGACCTGAAACAGAAGTCAATTTTTTATATCCTCCCTTTGCAGGTCGGATATAAAAAAGTCGGATATAAAAATCACTCGAAGAATTTGGAGTGGATGGCTGCAACAGCTGTGTCAGCGTCGTTCTTGTCGATGAGAACGGAAACCTTGATTTCGCTGGTGCTGATCATCTGGATGTTGATGTGTGAGTCATAGAGAGCCTCGAACATCTTGGAAGCAACGCCTGCGTGGCTTTCCATACCTGCGCCTACGATGGAAACCTTTGCGATGTTGTCATCGTAGAGAACTTCCTTAGCGCCGATTACGTTGATGTAGTCCTGAAGAATTGCAACAGCCTCTTCACCCTTTGACTTAGCAACAGTAAAGGAGATGTCCTTTGTGTCGTTGCGTCCGATTGACTGGAGGATAATGTCAACGTTTATGTCCTTTGCAGAAAGCTTTGCAAACATCTTGAATGCAAGGCCTGGTCTGTCAGGAATACCTGTTACAGAAATTCTTGCTACGTCTGTGTCTTTTGCTACGCCGCTGATTAACATTTTCTCCATTTTTGCATTCTCCTTTACCAATGTACCCGGGGCTTTTGTAAGACTGGAGAGAACCTCGAGTTCAATATTATATTTCTTAGCCATTTCAACTGAACGGTTGTTGAGAACCTGAGCACCAAGTGTAGCGAGCTCAAGCATTTCATCATAGGAAATTTCTTTAAGCTTAATAGCTTTTTTAACCTTTCTCGGGTCAGCTGTGTAAACGCCTTCAACGTCTGTGTAAATCTGACAAAGGTCAGCGTGAAGAGCTGTAGCGATTGCAACTGCGCTTGTGTCTGAACCGCCTCTGCCGAGAGTGGTTATATCGTCATATCTGTTAAGACCCTGGAAACCTGCAACGATTACGATGCGTCTCTGGTCAAGTTCTTTTTTAATTCTGTCAGGAACAACTCTCTTAATTCTTGCGCTGGTGTGAGCGGAAGTTGTCTGGAAGCCTGCCTGCCATCCCAAAAGGGAAACAACAGGATAACCCAGCTTTTCAATAGCCATTGCAAGCAAGGAAATTGAAATCTGCTCGCCGGCTGACAAGAGCATGTCTGTTTCTCTTTTTGAAGCGTGGGGATTTATCTCCTTTGCTTTTTCTATAAGGTCGTCTGTTGTGTCGCCCTGTGCCGAAACAACAACTATAACATCGTTTCCTTTGTTATATGTGTCTGTAACGATACCTGCAACATTCATCACACGCTCGGCGTTGGCAACAGAGCTTCCGCCGAATTTCTGGACAATAAGACTCATATTATAGTACTCCTTTTTTGCTTATTATAGATCACCGATTCTCAAAGCTGAGAGGACACAAACGCCCTTTGCTTCAAGGTCGGAGATTTTATTTTTAATCATGCCGTAAGGCATGGGGTTGGTGATAACAGCGATTTCGCTTTCCTGAGCTTCCTCAAGAACAAGAGGCTCGACATTTCCGTCGAATACTTCTTTTGCCATATCATATGCACAATGTCCGTCTTTGGACTTGAGACGGAGATACATGGCTGTAACTGACTCGTCGTAAGGAATAACAAGATCCTCGCCGCCGTCTGTCCAGAAAATTCTCTTTCTGGCTTTTAAGTGCTTGCAGCAGTCAACAATGTCGGCAACCACTGCGCTGGCGGTTGGAAGCTTTCCTGCTCCTCTTCCGTAGAAAACAACGTCGCCTGTGCAGTCGCCTCTTACCATAATTCCGTTGAATACGTCGTCAATATCGGAAAGCTGGCTCTTGTTTGGAACAAACATAGGAGCTACAAAGATATCAAGCTTCTTGTTTTCCAAAAGCTTAACCTGTCCGATAAGCTTTATTACGCCGCCCCATTTTTCTGCATATTTTACGTCCTCGAGGGTTATGGCTGTGATACCCTCTGTGTGAACGTACTGGGGATAAACATGTTTGCCGAAGGCGAGAGAAGCCAAAATACATATTTTGCGGCATGCGTCGTGTCCTTCAATGTCTGCGGCAGGGTTTCTCTCTGCATATCCCAGCTCCTGTGCAAGCTTTAAGGCGTCCTCAAACTGCATACCGTCGTTAATCATCTTTGTGAGGATGTAGTTTGTTGTGCCGTTGAGAATACCTGCAACCTCGTCCACGTTGTTAGCCACAAGGCACTGGTCCATAGGTCTGATAATCGGGATACCGCCGCCTACGCTGGCTTCAAAAAGGAAGTTTGCGTTGTTTTCCTTGGCAATAGCCAAAAGCTCTGCGCCGTGTGCGGCAACAAGCTCTTTATTTGATGTGACAACGCTCTTTCCTGCCTCAAGACAACGCTTTACATATTCGTAAGAGGGGTGGAGTCCGCCCATAACCTCGGCAACAACCCTTATGTCAACGTCGTTTACTATGGTTTCAAAATCCTTTATAAATCTGCTGGCAAGTGGGTGATCCGGAAAATCTCTGAGATCCAATATGTATTTTATGTCGATTTCTTCACCTAAAGCGGTGAAAAGTTTGTTTTTGTGTGTTGTGATAATTTCTGAAACGCCGGAGCCTACGACTCCGTGTCCCATAATTGCGATAGAAATCATATTTGCGCCTCTCTTTCGGTTTTTCTGAAAAGACAAACAGTATTCCGGTGACACCGGTATCCGGATTTAATCGAATATCGGCGTCACCATATTTTAGGTTAAACTGTCAATCAAGTGTGACCGGCATCAGACGAAGACGGTGAGGTCGGTGAAGTGTGATCTTCTGAAGATGAAGGCGGTTCCGTTGGTTCCGTAGCTGGATTTGTGGGTCTTGCTGTAGTTGGCTCTGTGTTAGAGTTGTGACCCTCGGTTGTCTGCTCTTCAGTATTGTCGGTTTTGTTTTCATCCTCGGAAGAAGTCGGTTCAGTGTTGTGATCGGTTTCAGAACAGTAGGACGGTAAATTATCCTTTGCATAATATCCTATGTCTGTATTTGAACATGAGGATGAAGCTAAAAGTCCGGTGTCCTTGCAATACCTTGCGGAGATAATTGTTTCCGGCAGCTCATAGTTTATGTTTTTCTTGTCTGAAAGGTACTCCGCCATAACCTTTTGGAATATGGTAAGGGAGTTTATAGAGCCGTTTCCTGTGATTGTCTGAGGCTCGTCATAACCTGTCCAAACAGCAAGTGAAGCATAAGGTGAGCATCCGCAGAACCAAGAGTCTTTTCCTGAGTCTGTTGTACCTGTCTTACCGATAATATCCCAGCCGCTTACTCTTGCTCTCCAAGCCTGAGTATGCTGAGCTGTTGTAACATTGTAGTGAAGAAGTCTGTTCATAATGCCGGCGGTTTCCTCGGAATAAACCTGTACGCCGTCGTTGCTTCTGTTGTCCAAAATAATATTGTCATTCTGGTCTGTAACGTAGTAATAGGTGTAAGGTTCGTAGTACTTGCCGCCTGTAATAAGGTAATTGTAAGCGGAAGCCATCTCTCTTACGGTAACGCCTCCGGAAAGACCACCAAGAGAAAGACCGCCCAGATTTACGCTGTCCTGTTCAGGGTCAAGGTTTTCAAATCCGAAACCGTTTGTGGCTTTGTCATAGCAGTAAGAAACTCCTGCCAAATCGAGAACTCTTACGGCAACGGCGTTAGATGACCATTCAATGGCGTCGGCTACAGTCATGTAGTCGTTGTAATATCCGTATACGTTGTTTGGTCCTGAGTGCCACTGACCGTTATAATATGCCCATTTGTCATATGGCTGGTCTTCTACCAAGCTTGAATAATTCAGTTTTTCCTGGTCAATAGCCGATGGATAAGGCAAAACCGGCTTTATGGATGAACCGGGCTGCAAAGGTGTGTTTGCTCTGTCGAAAAGAAGCTTTCCTTCACGCTCGTCTGAGCTTCCTACTGTTCCGACAATTCTTCCGTCGGATTCAATAAGTGTAAAAGCTGTCTGCAAATCCTCGTCTGAAGCAAAGCTGCTTACGGAAAGAGCAGTATCTTCCATAAACTCCTGCATCTCTATATCCATGGCACAGTATATCTTGAGACCCTCTGTGTAAATTTTCTCCTCGGCTGCATCCTCGGTGATGTTGTATTTCTCTGCAAGGTCTCTGCGCAGATCACGGAACATTACATCTATATACCAGTTCCATTCCTGTGTATCTGTATCATCGTCTTCATCTTCATCTGAATACTGGAAACCTACAAATTCCATATTTTCAGATTCTTCCAAAGCATCGTTATATTCGACTTCGGTAATCTTTCCCTGGTTATACATTTCATATAAAACGTCCTCACGGCGTTCCTTGTTGTTTTCAGGATAAACAAGCGGATTCCACAGAGAAGGGTTTTGGGTTATTCCCGCAATGGCGGCACACTCGGCTATTGAACAATCTGAAATATCCTTGTCAAAATAAAGCTTTGCCGCTGCCTGAACTCCCTGACAGTTGTTTCCGAAGTTTACAACATTTAAGTAAGCCTCAAGGATCTGGTCTTTGTTGTACTCATCCTCAAGCTTTAAGGCACGGAAAATTTCTCTTATCTTACGTGTAAGGCTAACGTCATTGTCAAGGGTAACATTCTTGATAAGCTGCTGGGTAATGGTGGAGCCGCCGTAGCTGTCCTGACCTGTGAAAAGGTTTAAAACAGCGCCTCCTGTTCTTATCCAGTCAACACCGTTGTGTTCTTTAAAGCGCTTGTCCTCAATTGCAATAATTGCATCTTTCATGGCTTTGGGTATTTCGTCGAAATCAACCCATACACGGTTTTCCGTGTCGTAAAGGGTCTGATATTCCTCAAATTTACCCGTTTCCGGATTTTCGCAGTAAATAAAGCTTGTAAGGTTCAAGGATTTTGCCTCAAGGTCAATTCCCAAAGGTTCGTTGGCTATTCCTATAACATATGAAACAGCGGAAACAGTCAGGATAATACCTGCAAAGATACAAACCATAATCACCGTAACAAGCAGTTTTCTCAGCATTGTAAAAAATGTCTTTACTCCCGATGTTTTTTCAGCGGTCATATTTCCGGAATTGTTCCGGTTCTGTTGGTTCTTTTTCATTTCATGTCCTCCGTATTCCTTTAAGAACAATTCTTGTTATTGTTACGACAGTGTTGCAAGCGCTTGTTTGACATGAGAACGTGTAAAAATTTAATAATATGAAATTTTAAAGGTACGATTATTCAGGGTCGGCAAAAGGCTTTCCGCAGTCTGCATTTGTATACAGCTAATTAGTATTATACCATTTATTCAAAAGGAAATAAATGTTTTTTGAAATTTATATTTTAAATTTTATTTTGTGTTTTGTATCAAAAATTATGTATATTAACGATATTATCTGAAAAAATAACAACGGAGGTGTAAAATAATGAGAAAAATACTGCTTATATCCGCAGCCGCAGTTTTTGTGTGCGCAATTATTTCCATAACTGTGTCAAGCCTGGATAACGGCGCTGACACTGTATTGACAGAAAAAAGCTACGCTGACGCAGCTGCACAGGAAATTTATATTTTGAAAGAATACAAGGGGCTGGTTGCGGTGTTTAAAGAGGGTGGGGAGGTACCTATAAAAATAACCCAGACAAGAGTTGATACTCTTCCGCCCTATGACGCTCAAAAGCTTACAGAGGGAATAGCCGTTGAGGGTGAGGAAAAGCTTAGGGAAATTCTTATGGATTTTTGCAGCTGAGAACCGGTTTTTTACAATGTACAAAAACAAAGAAAGTATATTTTTTGTTGACAGAAACATTGTCTGGGTGTAAAATTATTATGCCAGAATATACTATTGTGGGTATCTGTGCCCTGGCTTAATAACTGTTGTTTTCAAAGTTTATTAGGACGGGAAAATGTTTTGTGCATTTTTTCACAAGAAGAGGTTTTTATATATTATTTTAAAGATGTATTTTATTATGTCTTTAAACAAGCGAAAGTTTCTCGGGGAAGATAAAACACAAATGAAAAAGTCATAAATCTTTTATGGCTTTTCAGAAATATTCCCAAAAAATTCCAAATGAAAACGGAGGTAGAGATAATGAGCTTTTCGATTCTCGGAACCGGCAGAGGGGTTCCGGCTTATGCCATGACCAACGACGAACTGTCCACAATGGTTGACACAAGCGACGAGTGGATTGTTCAGAGAACAGGCATAAAAACGAGACACATCTGTAAAGAAGAAACCATGACGGATATGTGCGTAAAAGCTGCAAAGGAAGCGCTGGAGGACGCCGGTATCACGGCGGAAGACCTTGATCTTATAATCTGCGCAACCTTGAGAGGCGAATATATCACACCGTCACAGGCATGTGTTGTACAGAGAGAGATAGGCGCAAAATGTCCGGCATTTGACGTAAACGCAGCTTGTTCCGGCTTTGTTTACGCATTTGACGTTGCGGACGGATTTTTTGCAAGAAACCGTGTTGAAAAGGTTCTTGTAATCGGATACGACAACCTTTCAAACACAATGGACTGGACAGACCGTTCCACCTGCGTTCTTTTCGGTGACGGCGGCGGCGCAGTTGTTTTAGGAAAGGGCGACGACCTTCTTTCAATCCACATTACAGCAAAGGGTAACCCCGATGTTCTCTATGCTCCAAGGGGAGAAAACCTTTCTCCTTTTGCAAAGGAACAGCGCAAGCCTGCTATTTTTATGAACGGCCATGAGGTGTATAAATTTGCGGTTACATCTTTGGTAAAAGGCGTAAGAAAAGCGGTTAAGGATGCAGGTCTTACAATGGACGATATCGACTATGTAATTCCTCATCAGGCAAACCTTAGAATAATCGAAGCTGCGGCGGACAAGCTGGGTATTCCGAGAGAAAAGTACATATGTACTATCGGGGAATACGGCAACACATCAGCCGGCTGTATGCCAATAGCTTTGGACGTAGCAAGAAGAGAAGGTAAGTTCAAAAAGGGCGACATCATTGTGTTCTGCGCTTTTGGAGGAGGACTTACTTCAGGAAGCTGCGTAGTAAGATGGGCTATGGACTGATTGTCTGATAATTAAGATTTTTACCGCATTTACGGAATTATCCGGCGGAAAAATATATTGTCCCAAAATATGCGAAAACAAAAATTAAGTTTTTGTAGGAATGGAGAGTAGTTTATTATGATATCTACAGTTATAAATGAACAGCTGGGAATTAAATATCCAATTTTCCAGGGCGGTATGGCATGGGTTGCCGACGCTTCTCTGGCTGCCGGTGTTTCAAACGCAGGCGGACTTGGAATAATTGCCGCTATGAACTCAAACGGAGAACAGCTGAGAGCTGAAATCAGAAAAGCAAGAGAGCTTACAGACAAGCCATTCGGCGTAAACATCATGCTTATGAGCCCATTTGTACAGGAAGTAGCTCAGGTAGTAGTAGAAGAGAAAGTTCCAGTTGTTACAACAGGAGCAGGAAACCCTGGTAAATACATGAAAGCATGGAACGAAGCAGGTATCAAGGTTATCCCTGTTGTTCCTTCAACTGCCCTTGCAAAGATGGCAGAGAGAAACGGCGCATTTGCGGTTATCGCAGAGGGCGGCGAAAGCGGCGGTCACGTTGGCGACCTTACCACAATGGCTTTGGTTCCTCAGGTAGTTGACGCAGTTTCAATCCCTGTAATCGCAGCAGGCGGTATTGCAGACGGCAGACAGGTTGCAGCTGCATTTATGCTGGGTGCAGTAGGTATTCAGGTTGGAACAAGATTTTTGGTTGCAGAGGAATGTACAATTTCTCAGGAATACAAAAACAAAATCTTAAAGGCTAAGGACATAGACACAGTAGTTACAGGTAAAAGACTCGGTCACCCTGTACGTTCAATTAAGAACTCATTTACAAGAGAGTATACAAAGGCTGAGTACGACAGCAGCAACGTTTCTGACGAAGAGCTTGAAAAGATGGGCTTGGGCGTTTTGAGAATGGCTGCAAGAGAAGGCGAAGTTTCCAAGGGCTGCGTATTGGCAGGTCAGGTTGCTTCAATGGTTAAGAAAGAACAGCCTGCAAAGGAAATCATAGAGGAGCTCTTTGAGGGCGCAGAAAAAGTATTGGGCGGTGCAATGAAATGGGTAAAATAGCATTTGTTTTTTCAGGACAGGGAGCCCAGTACACAGGAATGGGCAAGGAGCTTTACGAGTGCTCACCGGCAGCAAAAGCCGTTTTTGATATGGCAGATTCCATAAGACCGGGAACATCAGAGCAGTGCTTCACAGCAGACGCTCAGACACTGGCGGTTACAGCAAACACACAGCCCTGTGTTTTCGCCTGCGATTTGGCAGCAGCCTGCGCAGTTGAGGAAAAGGGCATAAAGCCTGACTACATATCAGGTTTCTCACTGGGAGAAATCGCAGCTTTGGGATATTCAGAAATGCTTTCATATGAAGAGGCTTTCAAGCTTGTATGCAAGAGAGCAGAGCTTATGGACAAGGCTGCAAAGGAAAACAAGGGCGCAATGGCTGCGGTTATGAAGCTTTCTCCTGAAAAGGTAGAGGAGATTTGCGCAAAGTTTGAAAAGGCTTGGCCGGTAAACTACAACAGCCCTGCACAGATAGTTGTTGCCGCATCCGAAGAGGATATAGACCCTCTCTGCGACGAGGTAAAGGCTCAGAAGGGCAGAGCAAAGAAGCTTGCAGTAAGCGGAGCTTTCCACTCACCGTTTATGCACGACGCATCGGTTGGCCTTGCAGAATATATGGAGAACATTGAATTTGCAGAGCCTAAGGTTCCTGTTTACGCAAACGTAACAGCACAGCCTTACGAGGGCGAATACAAGAAGCTCACAGCGGCTCAGGTTGAAAGTCCCGTTAAGTGGATTTCAATAGTTGAAAACATGATTGCAAACGGCGTTGATACCTTTATCGAAGTGGGTGTAGGCAAAACACTTTCAGGCCTTATCGGAAAGATAAATCCGGATGTAAAGGTTTATAAGGTTGAAAACAAGGCAGATTTGGACAATCTTGCAATCTAATCCCATGACAGAAATTTCTGTCTGAGATTGTTTATATATAAAAAGTATTATTAAGGATTAAAAGAAAAAGGAGAATAGAGATATGCTTAATTTGAAAGGCAAAACAGCGGTTGTAACAGGCGGTTCAAGAGGAATCGGCGAAGCTATTGCGGTAAAGCTTGCAGGACTTGGCGCAGATATCGCTATAGTTTATGTAGGCAGTGAGGAAGAAGCTCAGAATGCCAAGGCAAAGGTTTTGGAGCAGGGCGTTAAGGTAGAGCTTTACTACTGCGATGTTTCCGATTTTGCAGCAAGCGATGAAACCGTAAAGAAAATCATTGAAGATTTCGGCGGCATTGACATTCTTGTAAACAATGCAGGTATTGTAAGAGACTGCCTTGTGCTTTCAATGAAAGAGTCAGATTTTGACAGCGTTATCAATGTAAACCTCAAGGGCGCTTTCAACATGATAAAGCACACATATTCTCACTTTATGAGAAAGAGAAAGGGAAGAATCATCAGCATTTCTTCCGTAGTAGGACTTAACGGCAACGCAGGACAGGCAAACTATTCCGCTTCAAAGGCAGGAATTGTAGGTATGACCAAGTCAGTTGCCAAGGAGCTTGCAGGCAGAGGCGTTACCTGCAATGCTATTGCTCCGGGATATATTGAAACAGATATGACAAATGCTTTGAGCGATAAGGTTAAAGAGCAGGTTGCAGCTTCAATTCCAATGAAGAAGCGTGGCAAGCCGGAGGATATCGCAAACGCAGTTGCATTTTTGGCTTCCGATGAGGCTTCATACATCACAGGTGAGGTTCTCAGAGTAGACGGCGGTATGGCAATGTAATTCAGCATAGTAAAAAAAATAAGGAGTGTGCATATGAGAAGAGTAGTAGTCACAGGTTTGGGTGCAGTAACACCGGTTGGAAACGACGTAGAAACCATGTGGAATTCCCTGATTAACGGTATCAGCGGAGTAGATGTAATCACAAATTTTGATACTTCCGACCTTAAAGTAAAGATTGCCGCTCAGGTTAAAGACTTTGATGCGACAAAGTACATAGAGAAAAAAGAAATCAGAAAAACAGACCTTTATACCCAGTATGCAGTTGCAGCAGCTCAGCAGGCTATTGACGACAGCGGCATTATGGGAACAATAGCAGAGGACAGATTCGGCGTTTATGTAGGCGCAGGAATCGGCGGTATGCACGCATTTACAGACAACGTGCTTGCAATGGACAAGGGCGGCGCAAGAAAGGTTTCCCCTTACTTCGTACCAATGATGATTGCAAATATCGCAGCAGGTACAGTTGCTATTAGATTTAAGGCAAAGGGCGTTTGCGTTCCGATAGTTACAGCCTGCGCAACAGGTTCTCACTCTATCGGCGAGGCTTTCCACGCAATTAAAAACGGCTATGCAGACGCAATTATCGCAGGCGGCGCAGAGGCTGCCGTTACTCCTCTTTCAATCGCAGGATTCAGCAACTGCAAGGCTTTGACCACAAACCCTGACCCAAAAACAGCTTCCGTTCCTTTTGACAAGAGAAGAGACGGCTTTGTAATAGGCGAGGGCGCAGGCATTCTCATCCTTGAGGAGTACGAGCACGCAAAGGCAAGAGGCGCAAAGATTTATGCAGAAATCTGCGGCTACGGCAATACCTGCGATGCTCACCACATCACAGCTCCCGACCCGGAGGCAGAGGGCCCTTCAAGAGCTATAAAGATTGCTTTCGAGGAAGCTCAGGTTACCGACAGCGATGTTATATACATCAACGCTCACGGTACAAGCACACCGCTCAATGATAAGACAGAAACAAAGGCAATTAAGCTTGCATTGGGCGAGGAGAGAGCAAGAGAAATCAATATCAGTTCCACAAAATCCATGACAGGTCATATGCTTGGCGCTGCCGGCGGTGTTGAAGGCGTTGTTGCAGCATTGGCAATTAAAGAGGGAATTATTCCTCCAACAATCGGCTATGAAGTTCCGGACGAGGAATGTGACCTGAACTACACACCAAACAAGGCAGAGAAAAAAGATATCACAGTTGCGGCTTCCACAAGCCTTGGCTTCGGCGGTCACAATGCATGTATCGTATTCAGAAAGGTGGAGGAACAATGATGTATACAATCGACGAAATTAAGGAAATAATCAACGCTTTGGATAATTCTTCCGTAACAGAAGTTGAGCTTACCTGCGGAAACGGCGAGAAAATAAAGCTTAAAAAGAAAAGTGAAGTTAAGGTAGTTGCAGCAGAGCCTATAGAGGTTCCTGCCGCTCCTATGGTTATTCCGGCTGCTCCTGCGGCTCCTACAGCTCCTGCTGTACCTGCTGCTGAGGCTGCTCCTGTTGCTGAGGGCAAGGAAATCAAGTCCCCGATGGTAGGCGTATTCTATGCAGCAGCTTCCCCTGACAGCGACCCATATGTTCAGGTTGGTCAGGCAGTTAAGAAGGGCGACACACTCTGCATTATCGAAGCTATGAAGCTTATGAATGAGATTAACGCAGAGGAAAGCGGAGTTATCACAGAAATCTGTGTTAAAAACGGTGACCTGGTTCAGTTTGGTCAGCCTTTGTTCAAAATTAAATAATAAACCTCAGGTGTAGAGGATAAGTATAAAGAAGGGGGCAGAAAGCCATGAATCAGGAAGAAATTAAGAAGATTATACCCCACAGAGACAATATGCTTCTTGTAGAAGAGGCAGAAATTATAGACGAGAAAACCTCAAAGGGAAAAATCACCATTAAAGGCGACGAGTTTTTCCTTAGAGGTCACTTCCCCGGAAATCCGGTAGTGCCGGGAGTTATTCTCTGCGAAATGATGGCACAGGCAAGCTGTGTGCTCCTTGCCGGAAAAGCAGAAAACTGCACACCGTATTTCACAAAGATGAACAACGTAAAATTTAAAAATAAGGTTCTTCCGGGAGATACTCTGGAGAGCGTTTGCGAGCTTGTAAAAAGCAGAGGTCCTTTCTATTTTGTAAATACAAAGGGTTATGTTAACGGCAAGCTTTGTGTTGAAGCAGAGCTGTCATTTGCCCTTATTAAAAATGAAGAGTAATGGAAGTGAGTAAAGTTGTTTTCTAAGATACTTATTGCAAACCGTGGCGAAATAGCGGTAAGAATTATCAGAGCCTGCCGTGAAATGGGCATAAGTACAGTGGCAATCTATTCAGAAGCAGACAAGGACGCTCTTCATGTTGAACTTGCTGACGAAAGCTACTGCGTAGGAGGCCCTCTTGTTACAGACAGCTACCTTAACATGGCGGCTATTCTCACTGTTGCCATTGAAACAGGCGCTCAGGCTATTCACCCCGGCTACGGACTTTTATCAGAAAATGCAAAATTTGTTTCCCTGTGCGAACAGTGCAACATAGAATTTATAGGCCCTTCCTCCCGGATGATTTCCCTTTTGGGAGATAAGGACATGGCAAGAAAGACAATGCGAAACGCCGGAGTTCCCGTAACTCCCGGCTGTGACGTATGCGAAAGCCTTGAGCAGGCAAGAGAAGAAGCCGAAAGAATCGGTTTCCCTCTCCTTATAAAGGCAAGATCAGGCGGCGGCGGACGTGGTATCAGACGTGTTGACTCAATGGACGAGTTCGATAACGCCTACAATTCCGCCCAGAGCGAAGCTGCCAGCGCATTCGGCGACGGCGCAGTTTATATTGAAAAGTTTTTGCATCCTGTTAAGCATATCGAAATGCAGATTCTCTGCGACAAATACGGCAATGTTCTCTGCCTCGGAGAAAGAGAATGTTCCGTTCAGAGAAAGAATCAGAAGCTTATTGAGGAAAGCCCAAGCCCTGCAATTACAGACGAAATCCGCAAGGGCATGATGGATGCTTCCGTAAAGGCTGCAAAGGCTGTTGACTATGTAAACGCCGGAACAGTTGAGTTCCTTTTGGATAAGGACAACAACTTCTACTTTATGGAGATGAACACAAGACTCCAGGTTGAACACGGCGTTACAGAGATGGTAACAGGCATGGATATCGTTCAGTGGCAGATAAGAATTGCCGCAGGCGCAGAGCTTAACAAAAAGCAGAGCGAGGTATTTATCCACGGCCACGCCATCGAGTGCAGAATAAATGCTGAAAATCCTGACGAGAACTACCGTCCAAGCTGCGGAACAATTCAGAGACTTCATGTTCCCGGCGGTTCTTTCGTAAGATTTGACACAGCTATATATCAGGACTACACAATTCCTCCTTTCTATGATTCAATGGTTGGAAAGCTCATTGTTCAGGCAAGAACAAGAGAGCACGCCATAAGAAAAATGAAGATGGCACTTTCCGAATTGAATGTAATAGGAATTGACCACAACAGGGATTTGCAGATTGAAATTTTAAGCGACCCGAGATTTTTGGACGGAAGCTATACAACTGATTTTATGATAGATTTTGAAGAAAAGAAAAAAGCGAGGAAGAAATAAGGCATGGATTTGTTTACTTTTTTAAAGCCAAAAAACGAGCTTGAAGGCGCTTCTGCCGATACCGAGCTTAACCGCCCCTTTGTGCCTGACTCAATGTGGGTCAAGTGTCCCGGATGCGGAGCCATGCTTCTTATGTCGGACATCGAAGAAAACGATAAAATCTGCACAAAATGCGGTTATCATTTCCGTCTTACCGCCAGAGAGAGAATAGCTCTCCTTGCGGATAAGGACAGCTTTAAGGAATTTGACGCAGACCTGAAAAGCAAAAATATAATTGATTTCCCAGACTACAACAAAAAGCTCAAAAGCGCAAAGCTTAAAAGCGGCGAAAACGAGTCTGTTGTAACAGGAAGATGCACAATGGGCGGCTATGATACCGTTCTGTGCGTTATGGAGCCGGGCTTTATGATGGGCAGTATGGGAACCGTCACCGGCGAAAAAATTACAAGAGCTTTTGAGTATGCCACAGAAAATATGCTTCCGGTTGTTGTATGCACAGTTTCCGGCGGCGCAAGAATGCACGAGGGTATCATGTCCCTTATGCAGATGGCAAAGACCTCAGGAGCTGTAAAGCGTCACAGCGACGCAGGACTTTTGTACATAACAGTTCTTACAGACCCTACAACCGGCGGTGTTACAGCATCTTTTGCAATGGAGGGAGATATTATCCTTTCCGAGCCTAACGCTCTTATCGCCTTTGCAGGCCCGAGAGTTATCGAGCAGACTATAAGACAGAAGCTCCCAAAGGGCTTCCAGACCTCAGAGTTTGTTCTGGAAAAGGGTTTTATTGATGCGGTTGTAAACAGAAAAGACCTTAAGGTTACTTTGGTAAGACTTTTGGGACTTCATAGTACAAACAAAGCAGGGGAGGTGGAGAACTGATGTCAGCATTTGATAAAGTAATGGCGGCAAGAGACGCCAAAAAGCCTACTACGGTAGATTTTATTGAGAATATGTTCGGCGACAGCTTCTTTGAACTCCACGGCGACAGAAGATTCGGCGACGACAAGGCAGTTATAGGCGGACTTGCAAGCCTTAACGGTATGCCTGTAACAGTAATCGGACTTGAAAAGGGCAGAAACACAAAGGAACGTATGGAGAGAAACTTCGGTTCAGCTCATCCTGAGGGCTATAGAAAAGCTCTCCGTCTTATGAAGCAGGCGGAAAAGTTCCACAGACCTGTTCTTTGCTTTGTTGATACCAGCGGCGCATTCTGCGGAATCGGCGCTGAGGAAAGAGGTCAGGGACAGGCTATTGCCGAAAACATCATGGAAATGATGACTTTGAAAACCCCTGTTCTCTCAATTCTCATAGGCGAAGGCGGAAGCGGCGGCGCTTTGGCTTTGGCTGTTGCAGATGAAGTTTGGATGCTGGAAAATTCAGTTTATTCAGTAATTTCTCCTGAGGGATGCGCAAGTATTCTCTGGAAAGACGAAAGCCGTGCAGCGGACGCCGCACAGTGCCTGAAGCTTACAGCACAGGATTTGTTCAAGCTTGGTGTTATCGAGAGAATTTTAAGAGAACCAAAGGTTGAGGACAAGAAGATTTTTGAAAGCCTTAAAATGCTCATTGCAAGAACCTTTGAAAAAAATCTTGCAATGCCTGTTGAAGAGCTTTTGGAGGCAAGATATAACCGATTCAGAAAAATCGGCGATTGCAGTGACCTGTAATTTATAAAACATATAAAAGGAGAGATGCGCTTGTATCTCTCCTTTCGCTTATATAGGTTAATATTGGAGGTTTTATGAAAAGGGTTATTGTTGAATCTGTTTATGACGCCTTTGAGTATGTTATGCAGCACTACTACCCGGCAGGGCTTAAAGAGTTTGCGGAAAAGTCCGACACCTATGCTGTTATTTCAATTCAGGATACTCACACAAAGGGGTTCGGTTTCACTTTTTCGGAAAATCAGTTCTGCAAAGGTGTCCTTACTTTGTATTTTGACGATATTGTCAAAGAGGTTGAGGGCGCAGTTTTGTTTAATGAGGAAATGGCTGAAAAAATAATCGCTTTTATTGAAGAACATAAAAAGGAAGAAACTCTCCTTGTGCATTGCTACGGTGGACAGTCACGCTCAAGGGCAGTGGGAGCTTTTGCGGTGAAAATGCTGGGCGGAGATAATTCCCATTATTTAAAAACAGGAGTGCCAAACATGCACGTTTACGACACTTTAATAAAAGCTTACAGTGAAAAAAGACAAAAAGAAACCGTGGTTTGATGAAGTGAACCCCAAAGTTTAGACAAATAAATATTAAATTTCAACAGAATGAGT
>ERZ779866.252-NODE-252-length-61488-cov-9.837644_pt1 | contig 61488 bp, 45 predicted proteins | sample MGYA00511248_ERZ779866 | MGnify/ENA primary metagenome ERZ779866 (study PRJEB29588, sample SAMEA2155758) | human gut metagenome | biome: human gut; feature: human-associated habitat; material: faeces | place: Denmark | collected 2008/2010 ... | reverse complement strand
AAAAGAATTTACCACAAGCTCAAAATTATTTACATTTTGAATTTCGTCGAAAAACAGATAATATTTACTTTCATCAATAATTTTTTGCTCAACATATTCATAAAAAGCATCTGCATCTGTCAGCTTATGATACTTGTAATCTTCAAAATTTATGTAAACGATATGCGAATCCTCGATCCCGTTTTCCTTTATTTCAGCAATAACCTGACGCAAAATAGTAGATTTACCGCAACGTCTGATGCCGGTAATAACCTTTACCAGCTCCGAATCATAAAACGGGCGCAAACGTTCCAAATACTGTGTTCTGATAACCATAACCCTGCTCCTTTCCGCTTTGTCAGCACATTTTCCTTTATTATATTCTAACACAACCCACTCCCCTCCGCAACAGTGTTAATTATTTTTAACACTATCGCACATTTCGTTGATAGTATTAATTTATTTTAACACTATGAGCGATTTTCGCGTTACTGTTAATTATTTTTAATATTTTCGCACGATATACTCCTCTTTAACCTAAACGCAAGCACAAAAAAAGCCCGCCCTTACGGACGGACTTTTCAGCATAAACCGGATTATTTACGAATACCCAGTTTAGCAATGATTGCACGATAGCGCTCGATGTCTTTGCTAGCCAGGTAGTTCAGCAGGCCACGACGTTTACCTACCAGTTTCAGCAGGCCACGACGGGAATGATGATCTTTTTTGTGCTCTTTCAGATGCTCGGTCAAATATTTGATGCGTTCGGTCAGAACTGCGATTTGTACCTCAGAAGAACCGGTGTCACCTTCATGACGTGCGTTTGCCAGAATTACTGCTTGTTTAGCTTCGCTAGTTAACATTGTTTGTTTCCTCCTAAAATTTCAAATTGCCATAAGCGTAGCAGCCGTTGGAGAATCGAACTGCCAGGCCTTGGTTCAAATACTATGATAGTATACCATATCTTGCCACCAGATAGCAAGTATTTTGTAAAGTTTTTTATAAAAACAGCTTTGATTTACCGCAAAGCCGCTTCGCAGTCGTTTTTATCCTGCGCCAGCTGCTGCTTTAGCTGCTCAATGCCGGCAAATTTTACTTCGCCGCGAATGCGCTGCACAAACTGCACCGTGAGCTGCTTACCGTAAAGGTCACCGGTAAAATCAAAGATGTTCGTTTCCAGACGAGGGTTGGCAACATCGCCAAAGGTCGGATTGTAGCCGATATTGGCCATGCCGTGATAGCTTTTGCCGTTGACAATTACCCGCACAGCATACACTCCCCCCAGAGGAACCGCAACATGAGCATCCTCCAGCTCAATGTTGGCCGTAGGATATCCCAGTAAGCGACCGCGCTCGTTGCCGTGCGCCACCGTGCCGCTGATGCTGTAGCTGCGCCCCAGCATAGCAGCAGCCTTTGCTACCTCGCCTGCGGCAATCAGCTGACGGATAGCGGTGCTGCTGATAACGGTTGCACCCTCGCTTACCAGCTCGCGCACAATCAGCTCAAAGCCCATGGCTTTGGCGGAAGCAGCCAGCGTATAGACAGTACCCTGTCCACGGCAGCCGTAGGTGAAGTTGGCACCGACTACCAGACAGCTGTAATCAAGCTGCTGCAGTCGCTGCAAAAACTCCTGCGGCGAAAGGTCCGCTACCTGCTGATTAAAGGGAATGTCCACCAGCACATCCACGCCAAGCTGCTGCAAAAGCTCCTGCTTTTGCGCACCTGTTATCAGCGCCGGCGGCACCATGCCCGGACGAATCCATTCAAAGGGATGGTTGCTGAAGGTAAATACCGCCAGCTGCGAATTACATTCATGCGCCTTGTCCCTTGCGGTTTCAATTACATCAAGATGACCGCGATGCAAACCGTCAAAGGTACCCAATGCTACCACACAGGGAGCGGAAAATTTATGCAGTTGTTCTAAAGAAGTAATAATCTCCATGCTTATTCCTCTGGCATCGGGTAATGCTCTAAGATTTTTTCTGCCTGCAGGCGCTCCTGCTCACAGCGGACGATGCCTAAGAATTCATCCCCCGGACCCAGCAGAACGTATCTGCCGTCGGCAGTCTGCGCCACCGTGGTGCGTACACCGTTAGTGATACGCGCCGCCTGACGAGCGTTCACCTTGAGCTTGGGCAGCTCGGCAACGGCAGTCAGCGGCTCTGCGGCACAGGCTTCGGGATTCTCCGCGATTTCCTGCAGCGTGCAGGCCTTGTCAATCGTGTAGGCTCCCACCTGCGTACGCAGCAAAAAGCTCATCGTACCGCAGGTTCCCAGCGCCATCGCCAGGTCCTCGCCCAGTACGCGGATATAGGTGCCCTTGGAGCAGGCCACGCGCACGGTAAAGCTAGTTGCCGTATAATGCAGAAGCTCCAGCTTATAGACCTCAATCGGACGTGCGGTGCGTTCTACCTCTACGCCCTGACGTGCCAGCTGATACAGCTTTTTGCCGTTGATTTTGATTGCCGAATACATCGGCGGCAGCTGCATTTGCTTGCCGGTAAATTGCGCCAGCACCGCTTCCAGCTCCTGTTTGCCGAACGCAGGCACAGGCATCGTTTTGACAACCTCGCCGCTGTCATCGCCGGTAACTGTCTGCGCTCCCAGCGTAAATTCGGCAATATATTCCTTGCGGCCTTCTACAGCGAACTCCAGCAAACGGGTCGCACTGCCCGCAAAAACAGGAAGAACTCCTGCCGCGTCAGGGTCAAGAGTTCCCCCATGTCCGATTTTCTTTGTGTTAAGCACGCGCCGCAAAAAGCCGATAACATCATGTGATGTCATCTGTGGTGGTTTTAATACATTAAAAATTGCGTCCATATTAAACCAATTTGCCCAATGCCTCCAGCAGCTGAGTGCGAGCCTCCTCTACCGGTGCATAAATCGTACAGCCTGCTGCCCGCAGATGACCGCCGCCGCCGAAGGCTACAGCCACAGCGGATACGTCAACGCTCTTGGAGCGCATGCTCACGCGCGTTACCGCCGGCTCAACGGCCTTGAACATAATAGCTACGTCAACGCCCTCAATATAGCGCGGGTAGGACACAAAGCTGTCGGTCTGGACATCCTTGTCATATAAATCGTTGGTAATTGTGAGATAAGCAATTTTGCCTTCATAAGCGAAGGTCAGCGAAGGCAATACCTTGGCCAGCATCTCTACCGTATCGCGGGAGCGCACGTCCAGTGCATCGCTGATTTCGTTAGGCTGCACGCCGTATTCCAGCAGCTTGGCAGCATTACGCATAGTTTTCGGCGTAGTGTTGGCATAGCGGAACGAGCCGCAGTCTGTGCTGATTGCTGTGTAAAAGCAGGTAGCAATTTCCTTATCTAAGGGCCATTGCATAGCCATGAACAGATCACACATTACCTCGCCTACGGCTGCTGCCTTGGCATCCAAGTAGAGATATTCGGCAAAGCGTTCGTTGGAAATATGGTGGTCGATGTTCAGCAGTGTTTTTGCTTCCACAACCTCGGACACCAGACCAATACGGTCAAAGGAGCTGGCATCAATAACTACCAGTAAATCCGTCTGCAGCTTGCTGCCTTCTGCCGGGCGTTCACACAATTCAATACCGGGAATAAAGCTAAAGCTTTTGTTAATAACGTCATCACAGAAAACAGTAACCTGTTTGCCCTGTGCCAGCAAAAAGCGTGCCAGTCCCAAAGTAGAGCCCAGGGTGTCACCATCCGGGCTTACATGGGTGCACAACACAATTTTTTCTGCCGCCAGCAGCATAGTGCCTGTTTCCTGCAGGCTAAGCTCCTTACTCATGCTCTGCTTCCTCGGCTGCAGGCTTTTCTTCCTGCTTAATCTTATCTAAAATGCTCTGAATATGTGCACTGTATTCTGCGGAAGTATCCTTCTGCAGAATCAGGGTCGGTGCAAAGCGCAGGCGGATGCGTTTGGCAATTTCCGTACGCATAAAGCCTAATGCCTTGTTCAGAGCCTTCCAGGTTTCATCCTGTTTATCCTTGGGACCATACATGCTGATGAAAATCTTTGCATAGCTCATGTCATCTGTCAGCTCCACGCCGGTTACGGTAACAAACTGAATGCGCGGATCCTTGACATCATGCAGCAGCATTTTGCTGATTTCATGCTTGATGGCCTCCTGTACTTTTTCTACTCTAAGTCTTGCCATTTTCTTTTCCTCTATATATAGATACAGACTGACGTACAGGCAGCATCTGCGGGGAATGCGGCGTATACGGCCGGCATTCCTGCGCAATGTGCCTTATGCGGCAGACTATTCTACTGCGATTTCTTCCATGTCGTATACTTCAAAGATATCGCCCTCTTTAAGGTCGCTGAATTTCTCTAAAGTAATACCACATTCAAAGCCTTGGGCAACTTCCTTCACATCGTCCTTGAAGCGGCGCAGAGATTCTATAACGCCCTCGTGAACTACGATGCCGTCACGGACAACACGAACCTTGGAGCTGTTGGTAACCTTGCCTTCAACTACATAGCAGCCTGCAATCTTCAGCTTGGAAATAGTAATCAGCTGACGGATTTCTACGCGGCCTTGGATAACCTCTTTGAATTTAGGAGCAAGCATACCCTTGATAGCAGCCTCAACGTCATTGATTGCGTCGTAAATAACGCGGTAGGTGCGTACGTCAACCTTCTCGGTTTCGGCAGCCTTGCGCGCGTTAGCGTCAGGACGAACGTTAAAGCCGATAATCAGAGCGTTAGCAGCGGATGCCAGCATTACGTCGGACTCGGTGATAGCGCCTACGCCTGCATGGACAACGGCAACCTTAACCTCATCGTTTTTGATTTTCTCCAGGGATGCCTTCAATGCTTCGATGGTACCTTGAACGTCAGCCTTAACAACGATGTTCAATTCTTTGATTTCGCCTTCTTTAATACGTTGGAACAGGTCATCCAGAGAAACCTTAGAGTTCAGCTTGATTTCCTCTTCCTTCTTCTTGGCGATACGTTTTTCAGCAACGCCGCGGGCAGTCTTTTCATCGGTGCTGTCGAGGATATCGCCGGCAGCCGGTACATCGTTCAGGCCCAATACCTCTACAGGGGTAGAAGGCAGAGCCTTCTTAACTTTTTCGCCACGGTCATTGATCATGGCACGAACCTTACCATAGGAGGTGCCGGCAATAATGGTATCACCGATATGCAGAGTACCGCGTTGTACCAGTACGGTAGCAACCGGGCCGCGGCCCTTATCCAGCTGTGCCTCGATGATGGTGCCGTGAGCAGGCAGATTCGGGTTAGCCTTCAGTTCCTGCATTTCAGCAACCAGCAGAATCATTTCCAGCAGGTCGCTGATACCGGTTTTCTGATGTGCGGAAACAGGAACCATAATGGTGTCGCCGCCCCAATCCTCAGGAATGAGCTCATGCTCTGCCAGCTGTTGTTTAACGTGATCCGGATTTGCGCCCGGACGGTCGATTTTGTTGATAGCTACAATGATAGGTACCTTTGCAGCCTTAGCATGGTTGATAGCCTCGATGGTCTGCGGCATTACACCGTCATCTGCTGCTACAACCAGAATTGCAACGTCGGTTACCTGTGCGCCGCGGGCACGCATAGCGGTGAAAGCCTCATGGCCCGGGGTATCCAGGAATACAATCTGCTTGCCCTGGTAGTTTACCTTATATGCACCGATGTGCTGGGTAATACCGCCGGCCTCGCGGGAAGTAACGTTGGTTTTGCGGATAGCGTCCAGCAAGGAGGTTTTACCATGGTCAACGTGGCCCATAACGGTAATAACCGGCGGACGCGGAACGCGTTTTTCAGGCGGATCGTCAACCTCGGGAATTTCTGTCGGATCCTCTTCCGGAGCCTTCTGGCCAACCTCTACGCCGAAGTTGTCGCCGATAAGCTGTGCGGTATCGAAATCGATATCCTGGTTGATGGTAACCATTACGCCCAACATAAACAGAGCCTTGATTACTTCATTAACCTCACGCTTAATGAGCTTGGAAAATTCCTGTACATTGATAGATTCGCCGATTTCAACGTAGGTCGGACGAACGATTTCTACCGGAGCTTGTTGTTGCTTCGGTGCGGGCTTCTTGCCGCCGCGGTTTACCGGCATCTGATGGCCGGCGCTGCGGTTCGGACGGCTTTCGCGGGTAGCGTAGCTGCCCTTAATCTGCGGCTTGTTGTCCTTACGGCTCTTGCCTGCGTTGCGGCCGCCCTGACGGTTATCGCGACCGCCTTCGCTGCGACCGCTGCTGCGGCCTTCGCTGCGGCCACCGCTAACCTGTGCACGGCTTTCACCATGTACGCTCGGGCCCTGCTGGCTCTTAGGACCTACAAAGATACCGCCCTGGCGTTGTTGGCCGTTGCGGTTACCCTGACGGTTGCCCTGAGCACCCTGCTGGCCGCCACGATTTTGCGGACGGCCTTCGTTACGGCCACCTTGACGGTTGCCCTGCTGGCCACCGCGGTTTTGCTGCGGACGGCCTTCGTTGCGGCCACCCTGACGATTTTCGTTACGCCCTTGTTGAGCGTTGTTGTTATTGCGTTGATTTTGTTGCTGATTTTGTTGCATATTCCTCTGTCCGTTATTCCTATTCATATTGTTATCATTTCTTTTAACTGTATCCTGCGGACGCGCAGGAGCAGCCGGTTTGCTGACATCACGTTTTTCCGTCTTCGCCGGTTTGGGCGGTTCTGGTTTTTTATCGTATGCTTTACGGATAACAGACATAGCCTTGTCATCAGCTGCACTAAAATTAGTTTTTTCGATATTATTTTTCTTCAACAGGTCAATAACCTCATTTACCGGTTTGCCATAATCCTTGGCAACCTCATATATTCTTTTATTACCCATTCATCCACCTCCAGACCAGATAATAAGAAGCAGACTCATCTGCGGAGCTTGCACAAGCTGCGCAGACAACTGTGATTTAAATCATTATTTTTTCAACAGCATGTTGGCAAAATTCGCATCGGTAATAGCCACAGCTATTCTCGGTCCTTTGCCGATTGCATAGCCCAGCTCATTGCGCGTCAACAGCTCAATGACCTGCACGCCTGCCATCTCTGCCAGGAAATAAATTTCCTTTTTTGAATTAGGGGCAGCATCTTGTGCCAAAACAAGTACCTTGACCTTGCCGCTTTTTAAGGCAGCACGCACAGCTGTATCGCCGGAAGCGGTTTTGCCTGCCTTTTGCGCCAACCCTAAAGCAAATGCGACATTATTGCCTGCCATGTTCAAAATCCTCCAGCAGCTGCTTGAGTACATCCTCACCGATAGTCTTCTCCAAAGCGCGCTCCAGACGTTTCTCCTTTACGGCCTTGGTAATGCATTCCTTATCGGGGCAGACATATGCGCCGCGTCCGTTCTTCTTGCCGGTGAGGTCAAGGCTGACCTCGCCCTCAGGTGAACGTACAACGCGCAGCAGAGCCTTTTTATCCTTCATTTCATTGCAGCCTAAGCATTTACGCTGCGGAATTTTTTTTACCTTCATCATGCTTCTTCCACGGGAGCAGGCTCAGCAGCAGCCTCTTCGGCAGCCTGAGTTTCGCTCTTAATATCAATTTTCCAGCCGGTCAGCTTAGCAGCCAGGCGGGCATTTTGGCCTTCCTTGCCGATAGCCAGGGACAGCTGGTAATCCGGTACGACAACGCGGCAGATTTTGTCTGCTTCGTTAACGGTTGTCTTGACAACCTTTGCCGGGCTCAGAGCATTGGCAACATATTGTGCCGGATCTTCACTGTATTTTACAATATCAATCTTTTCACCGCGCAACTCGTTGACAATAGTCTGCACACGCATGCCCTTGTGGCCTACGCAGGCACCTACCGGATCAACATTGCTGTCAGCGGTATATACGGAAATTTTGGAGCGCATACCGGGCTCGCGGGCAACGGATTTGATTTCAACAACGCCGTCATGGATTTCCGGAACCTCCAGCTCAAACAGGCGCTTCAGCAGGCCGGGATGAGTACGGGAAACCATAATCTGCGGTCCCTTGTTGGTGCGCTTAACCTCAACAATATAGGTTTTCATACGCTCATGGTATTGGTAAATTTCGCCGGGAATCTGCTCGTTCGGAGTCAGCACAGCTTCAACCTTGCCCAAATCGATATAAACATTTTGGTTTTCCATGCGCTCGATAATACCGGTAACGATATCGTTGGCACGGCTTTGGAAGCGTTCATATACCTGTCCGCGCTCTGCCTCACGGATACGCTGTACAACAAACTGCTTAGCGTTTTGGGCAGCAATACGGCCAAAGTTTTTCGGTGTAACCTCAACCTCTACGATGTCGCCTGCAAGATACTGCGGGTTGATTGCCTGAGCATCCTCCAAAGTAATTTCGTTAATGCCGTCAGCCTCACCATCAACTACAGTGCGCTGAGCATATACATGGATTTCACCGGTTTCTTTATTCATTTCAACACGGACATTCTGGTTTGTGCCGGTGTTCTTTTTGTAAGCGGCAACCAAAGCGTCATCAACAGCCTGGAACAAAAGCTCGGGGTCAATACCCTTTTCCTTTCCTAATTCCTGGATTGCTGAGATAAAATCTGCGTTCACTTAATAAGCCTCCTATTTCTTAAATTAAAAGTCTATATGCGGTCTGATATTCGCAATCAGCCTACGTTCAATGCGGTCAGGATTTTTGAATTCCTTACCTTTAATAATCTTTTTAACCTGTACAGCTTCGTCATCATGTGCTACCAGAATGCCGGTCAGATTTTTCATTCCCTCCCACGGAGTATAGAACATAATATCAACCTTGGTGCCGTAGGCAGCTTCAAAGTCCTTGTCCTTCTTCAGCGGACGGTCAATGCCCGGAGAAGAAACCTCCAAAAAGTATTTGTCGGGAATAGGATCCTCTGCATCAAGAATCTCCGTCAGCTTTTCGCTCACCATCTGGCAGTCATCAATTTCAACTCCACCAGGCTTATCGAGAAAAATCCGTAGGTACCAGTCCTTTTCACGCACATATTCTACATCAACCAGAGTAAGTCCGGTATCCTGCAGAAGGGGTTCTACCATTGCGGTAATCAGTGCTTCAACTTCTTTTGCCTGCATCATTTTCACCTCCATATTAAGTTTTTCTTTCTGTATTAACCTTGCGGCCAACACCTGCCTCTGCCGCAAATGCGTCAGAAACATCATAATAAGCGGAAAGAGCGGGCTTTAAACCCACTCTTTCACAAGTCATACTTATTTTGGCTATCCTTATTATAGCATCTGTTGACAAGTCTTGCAAGTAGCTTACGCTATATCTAGTTATTATATGTTAAATTTTATACAGAAAAATGCTAAATCTGCCACGTAAAATGTATACACTGCGCTTTCCCTTGTCAGTGGCAAAAATATCTGCTAGAGTAATATAGTAAACAGATAGAGATTGTGGAAAAAGTGTCAGTTTGGACAAGGGCGCTTTATCGACAAGCTTTTTATGAAAGGTGGTTTTTCTATGTCCTATAATTTTGATGCTGCTGTTTCTCCCTTTATTAAAGCACTGCCTCCCTCCGGTCTGGCAAAGTTTCTTGATATTATGGCCGCTAACCCCAATATCGTGCCTCTCAGCGTAGGCGAACCCGATTTTGATATTCCGCAGGCTGTCAAGGATGCCGAAATCAACAGCATCTGCGAAGGCAAAAGCTGCTATACTCCCACTCTCGGCCTTTTGGAGCTGCGCGAAGCAATTGCGGATGATATCCATAAAAACTACGGCGTTAAATACGACCCGAAAACCGAAATCATGGTAACCGTCGGTGTCAGCGAAGCACTGTACACCACTATTACTACCATTATGCATCCCGGTGACGAAATTATTCTTCCCGAACCCTGCTACGTTGCCAACAAGGCCTGCGTTATTCTGGCAGGCGGCAAGCCTATTTCCGTAGAAACCTATCAGGAAAACGGCTTTGTGCCTACTATCGAAGATTTGGAAAAGGCTGTTACGCCCAAGACTAAGGCTATTATGCTTGGCTACCCCAATAACCCGACCGGCGCTATTATGAGCAAGGAACAGATTAAGGCTATCGGTGACTGGGCTGTAAAGCATGACCTGATTGTCATCAGCGACGAGCTTTATGCTCATCTTACCTACGGCGGCAAAACACACACCATGTTCACCTACTTCCCGGAATTCCGCGACCGCACTATTATCTTCAACGGCTTCTCCAAAGCCTACGCTATGACCGGCCTGCGTCTTGGCTATATCATGGCACCGGCGGCAATCATCAACGCTATGAACATCCTGCATCAGTATGTTGTGCTCTGCCCCAACGTTACGGCACAGTACGGCGCGATTGCGGCACTGAAATACTGCCGTCAGGACGTTGACAATATGGTTGCCGAATACAGCCGCCGCCGTCAGATTATGATTGACGGCTTCCACAAGATGGGACTGCCGCTGTATGAGCCCGAAGGCGCCTTCTATGTTTTCCCCTGCATCAAGGAAACCGGCCTTTCCAGCATGGAATTTGTTGAAAAGCTGCTTGAGGAGCAGGAGGTTCTCGTAATCCCCGGCAATATCTTCGGTGCCGGCGGCGAAGGCTATATCCGCTGCTCCTATGCTTACAGTGAAGAAATCCTGCATAAGGCACTGGAGCGCATCGCCCTCTTCGTAACGAAATACAGAAATCTGAACAAGGCGAAATAACTGTTATGCTTATTAATTATTAGACACAGTTATCTTATTAGTATATAATATCAATTGTGGATTTGATATCTGCTTAAAAATTCTTTGTTTTGATTTCGCTATATCTCACTTTCCTTCCATGAGACATAGCACATAAGAAAAACACGGTGTTTATCAGCCGTGTTTTTTCTTTTTGAAAAAGCTTTTTGATTATTCTATTGCAGCAGCAGCGTAAGCTAAACAAAAAATCCGCATGAAAAAACATCATCATATTCCCGCTAAAACAGTTAAAGCTGCCAGCCTCCGGTTTGAGACGGAGACGGCAGCTTTTTGCATAAAAGCATTTGCGTATAATTTTTATCTCAAATTAAAGCTTACTGCGCGCGTAACGCGACAGCGTGCGTTCTGCCCGTACTTGTCTTTGGCAGGACTGAAGCGCCATTTGTTGACTGCCGTCACAACGCTGTTATCCATAGCACCGTTGCCGGAGGAACCAACCACCGTTACATCCTCTACACTGCCGTCAGCACTCACCAGAATGCGTACAGTTACCACACCGGTAGCGCCGCTATTGCGTGCGGACGCAGGATATACAGGCGCAACCTCACGCAGCAGGCGTGGCGGTTTGACCGGCACACCGCGGCCTTCGCCGCTGCCACTACCGCTGCCACTGCCGTTACCGCTGCCGCTGCCACTGCCTGTTCCGCTACCCGTACCTGTACCTGTACCATTACCAGCAGGATTACCGGCAGGAGCCTTCGGCCCGGGGGCTGCAGTCGCCTTTTTCCTGACAACTTTCTTTTGCGGTTTAGGCTTCAGCTTTTGGTCAATAATATCCTCCAAGCTTTGGATGATAGGCTCTTCCTGCTGCTCCTCCTGTTCGATTTCTTCCTCCTGAGCTTCAGCGCCGCCACCACCGGCTTCCAATGAAACCTCCAAAATTTCCGGAGGCGTATGCACAAAGCGGTAGCCAAAAATGCCAAGGCCGGCGGCAAGAACAAGATGCACAGCCAAAGCTACGGCAAAGCCCTTGCCAAATCGCTTTTGTTCATCCTTCATTTGCTCTCACCTGTATCCGTAGCCAAACCGAAGCGTGTGACACCTGCTCCCTTCATTTTATCCATCAGCTGGATAATAGTTTTATAGGGAGCTTCGTCCTCTGCTCTGATAATAACAGAGAAGGAGGAATCATGCTTGCTTTCAATCGCAGCATTCTGAACCAGCATATCCATCTCGATTTTATTTTCATCAAGATAAAGGCTGCCATCCTTTTTAATCGTTACATTAAAGTTACTCTTGCTGACATTCTCCGAATGCTTGGCAACCGGCAGGCGAATAGGAATCGTCTTGACCTCGCTCATATACATAGTGCTGACAATGAAAAATACCAGCAGCAGGAAAATCATATCAATCATAGGACTAAGCATGATTTCCGGTGACTTCATCACTCTTTTACGACGTCTGCGCATTTTCTGACACCGCCCCTCATTTGCTCTGCTCGTTAGCTTTGAAAATATCAACCAACGTATCTGCGACCTCGTTGATATTCAGAGTTTCGGTTTTGATTTTACTTGTAAGATAAGCATGGATACACATACCCATAATGGCAATGCACAGGCCGAAAACGGTAGTAATCAGCGCTTCGCCGATACCTGCAGTAACAGCCATCGGATTCTGTGTTCTTTCGTTCAAAGCGTTGAAAGAAGAAATCATACCGGTAATAGTACCGAGCAGGCCGAGCATCGGTGAAAGACCTATAACAACGCTCAGATAGTTGATATTTTTCTCCAGACTGTCGATAATACGGTCTGCTTTAGTATAGACAATAGTTTCCAGACGCTGGCCGAGGTCACCCTTAATATCCAGAATTTCCTTAGCCATGGCAGCAGCCTCGCCCTTGCTCTGCTCTGCCAGCTCACTGGCACCAACCAAATTAAAGTCATTCATCATGCGGCAGAAGCTGCTCGCGAACTTTTCTCCGGAAATAGCCTTCTTATAGAAAAGATATCGTTCCACACCAATAGCAATAGCGGCAAAGGAACACATCAGCAGCGGCCACATACAGGGACCACCCTTAACAAAATAATCAATAGCTCCGGCAAAAATACTCATACTTAAACCTTCTTTCAAAAAAATAACGTTGCAATTTTTTTGCAGCAAATCGCAAGCTCATCATCCGCCTATACACAGCGGAAGGAAGTCGGCAAAACATCCATATCTGATACTTGTTGCTATTTACTAGATGTTTATATTATAGCCTCTTTACTAATCTGCGTCAAGAAAACACAAACTATATAAACAAAGGCAGTACAGGGAAAATTTCCCGTACTGCCACAAGCTTTATGTTATTTGAAATACTTGGCGAAGGCCTGCGCCGCCGCCGACTGCACCTCTGCATTAAAGGCTGTATACCGCTCGAGCAGCAAACGTCCCTCCGGCGTCAGCACACTGCTGCCGCCGCTTTTGCCGCCTGCCGTGCTGCTGACCAGCGCAAAGCCCATGTCTGCCTCCGCACGCCGCAAAATCTTCCACGCCTTGCTGGCCGACATCCCCATAGCCTTGTAGGCAGCACTCAGCGAACCGGTAGCCTCAATGCGCTGCAGAAGCTCCGCTACGCCCTTGCCGAAATCAATGCTTTCGTTATAAACGCGCACCTTCACATGATAATGCTGCGGCTCTGCGTAGGTCACTTTACCACCCCTTGCCGAAGCCGCAGGCAGGATAGGTGCACACGGCACAGTTCAGGCACAGTCCGCCCTCGCCCAAGGCCGCCAGCTCGTCGGCAGTGACGACGTCACAGGCCAGCACACGCGGCAGCACCAAATCAAAAACAGTGCGCTTAGCGTACATTACGCAGCCTGGCAGGCCCAGAACAGGCACCTGCTTTTCACCGTAGTAGGACAGCAAAAACATGGCCCCCGGAAGCACAGGCGCACCGTAAGACACAATGCGTGCACCGGTGTTTTTTATTGCCAGCGGTGTGCGGTCATCCGGATCAACGCTCATGCCGCCGGTGCAAAGCACCATTTCCGCGCCCTTTTCCTCAATTGCGGTTTTAATCGCAGCGGTAATCTGCTCCGGTTTGTCATCCAGCACCTGCTTATAAACTACCTCTAAGTTGAACTCGGCCAGCTTTTCCTCCAGCACGGGCGTAAAAGTATCCTTAATGCGTCTGTGGAAAACCTCGCTGCCGGTTGCCAGTACGGCAGCCTTTTTGATTTTATACGGCAAAAGCTGCAGCAGCGGTTCATCACCGCACAGCTCGCGCACACGCTGCATTTTTTCCTTTTCGATAACTAGCGGAATAATGCGTGTACCGCAGAGCTTTTCACCTTTTTTCACCGGCGTATTGCCGTGACGCGTCGCAATCATCATCTGTCCGAAGCTGTTCACCAGGCGCAGACGTGTGCCGTCTACCTTAAGCAAACCGTCGGCAGCAGCAGCCAGCTCAATCTTGCCCTCTTTTACGGGCGATTCATCCATCATGGTATTTTTGCAGATGTCACACAAAATGCGAGCAGCATCATTTTCATGCAGCATGCTTTCGTCTGCCTCCCACACATATAAATGCTCCTTGCCGATGGAAAGCAGCACCGGAATATCCTCCGGCTGCACCACATGTCCTTTGCGGAACACGGCATCCTTGGTAACACCCTTGATAATCTGTGTCAGGTCATGGCAGAGAACACTGCCGACCGCATCCTCAGTACGAATTAATTTCATGTTTATCTACCTCTTATTTAGCCTGCGCAAAGCCGTAGGCGGCAAAAATCTTCATAGCTTCTTCGGTCTGCAGGAAGGCAGCAAAATCCTTGGCAGCCTCAGCCTGCGGAGCCTTCGCCAACACGCCGATAGGATAAATTACCGGCTTCTTTAAGGAGTCTGCCGGAGCTTCGGCAACAACAGTTACCTTATCCTTCAAGAGTGTTGCATCGGTAGCGTAAACAAGGCCTGCATCGGCACTGCCTTCGGCAACCCAGTTCAGCACTTGTGTTACGTTAGTACCAAGGCTTACTTTGGACTGAATACCGTCCCATTGGCTCAGCTTGGTCAGCGCTTCCTTGGCATATTGGCCTGCAGGAACGCTTGCCGGGTCACCGATTGCAGGATGCTTAGCCTTGCTGAAATCAGTGAAGCCTTTGATTTTGCTGCCGCTTTTAGGCACAATCAGCACCAGCTTGTTTTCCAGCAGCGGCTTCACCGTGCTTTTATCCATATAGCCCTTGTCGCTCAGCGCATTCATCTGCTTGTTGGCCGCAGAAATAAATACGTCCGCTGCCAGACCGCTTTCAATCTGTGCCTGCAGCTTGCCGCTGGCATCATATACGCCCTCGATTTTGATTTCCGGATGCTTTTGCTGATACAACGGAATGAGCTTTTGCGTAAAGACCTTTTCCATGCTGGCAGCAGCTGCCAGACGCAGTGTTTTGCCTGCCTGCGGAGCAACAGCCTGCTTATCACCGCCACCGCAGCCTGCAGCCATAACAGCTAACATGAAAGAAAATACTAAGCATAAGAGTTTTTTCATTTTACTCCCCCTGTTGTTGCTTTGTTTTATATAAGTAAACATTAAGACCGATAACAACTAATAGGCAGATGCCTACAATTACGGCCACATACCAGCCTGCGGCCTCCCAATCGCCTGCCGCGACGGCAGAATAAACTGCCAGCGGCAGTGTGCGTGTGCGTCCTGCGATATTGCCGGCAATCATCGCCGTGGCGCCGAACTCACCCAGACCGCGGGCGAAGGCCAACAGACCGCCGGCAATAATGCCGGGCAGTGCATTAGGCAGATGAATGCGCCAAAAAATACGCCATTCCGTCATACCCAGCGAACGCGCCGCCTCCAGCATCCCCTTGTCAACCTGCGACAACGCTCCGCGCGCGTTGCGGTACATGAGCGGCAGCGAAATTACTGCTGCTGCCAGCACGGTTGCCAACCAGCTGAAGGCTATTTTTATGCCCGTCAGCTGATAAATAAGCTGGCCCAAAAAGCGGTTGTTGCCAAAGAAGTATAAGAGAAAGAAGCCTGCTACCGTAGGAGGCAGCACCATCGGCAGTGTTATTACAGCGTCGGCAAAAATCTTCAGACTTTGGCTCTGCAACCGTTCCACCCACCAGGCAATAATTACGCCGATAAAGAAAACTATGACGATTGTTGCTGCGGCAGTATGCAGCGAAATCCACAGCGGTGACCAGTCAATTGCGCTCATTTTCTCGCACAGTCATGGGCGCTGCCCTTCAGGATACGCAGTCCATGCTCCAGCTGCGGCAACACGATTGCCAACGCTTCCTCCACTGCCTTGGTACTGCCGGGCAGATTCACAATCAGTGTCTGGCCGCGCACTACGCTCACGCCGCGGCTCAGCATTGCCCGCCGCGTAATCTTCAGTGATTCCGCACGGATGGCCTCCGCGATACCGGGCACGTTGCGTGTAGCCACCGCCATTGTTGCCTCCGGTGTAACATCTCGCAACGAAAGGCCCGTGCCGCCTGTGGTGATAATCAGATCCACCTGTCTGCTGTCCGCCAGACGCACCAGCTCGCGTTCGATTTTCTTCTGCGCATCGGGAAGCAAAACCTGCTCCACAATTTCGTAGCCTGCCTCCGCCAACAGCTGTGCTGCCCGCGGGCCGCTGGTATCGATCCGCTCACCAGCTGCACCCTTATCAGAAAGCGTCATTACCGCCGCACGCAAGGGTGCGTCGGCTGCAGGCAACGTCACCTCCAGCTCCATGCCGCTGTGCAGGACACCGCCATGCTCTACCGTAGCAAAAACGCCTTCACGTGGCATAATGCAGTCGCCCACACGCGCATAAATCGTGCAATGGCTGTGGCATTCCTTGCCAATCTGCGTCAGCTTCATTACTACGTCACCGCTGCGCATAATGCTGCCTACCGGCAGCTTTTTGAAATCAATACCGCTTACGAGAATATTTTCACCGAAGGCACCGATAGCGGCATCACCGCCGCACACATTGAATTCATCCACCTTTTCCGCACTCAGCAAACTCACCTGACGGTGCCATTTCCCGGCGTGGGCATCACCCTCGATGCCGAAATTTTCTTTGAGGACAATCTCATTAACCAGATGCTTTTCTGTACCCTTCTTTTCACTGATACATACAGCCTTGATTATACCCTTTATGCTTGCTTCCATACGAAATCACCACTCTTTCCGCCTGCCTTACTAAGCAGATGCACATCTGTAATCACCATTGCCTTGTCCACAGCCTTGCACATATCGTAAATCGTCAGCAAGGCAATCTGTACGCCTGTCAGCGCCTCCATCTCCACGCCTGTCTTGCCCGTAGTTTTTACCAGGCATTGCGCCTGTACGGCATAGCTGCCGTTTTCCGCCAACAGCTCAAAATCTACCGTGCACTTCGTCAGCTGCAGCAGATGGCACAACGGAATCAGCTCACTGGTGCGCTTGGCCGCCATAATTCCCGCGACGCGCGCTACGCCCAACACATCACCCTTGGCCATACTGCCGCCAGCAATTTTTTCATATATTTCTCTGCTTACGCAGATTTTTCCCTGCGCCACGGCAACCCTTGCGGTGTCAGCCTTATCGCTGACATCCACCATCAGAGCATTGCCGGCAGCGTCAAAATGTGTAAATTCACTCATCGTCTGCTCCTTAAACTGCTTACTTTATCCGCCTATCTGGCTCATATTAAAGCTTGCCGCTTCCACCTCAAAGCTGTGTCCCGCGGGCTTGGCGTAAATAATCTCCTGCATCGCCTGCAGCAAATCCGCATCACTGCCGCCGTCACGCAGCAAGCGCTTTAGGTTCATGCCCTCGTTACTGTAAAGACATGGCTTCAGCACGCCTACCGATGTAAGGCGCACCCTGTTGCAGACAGCGCAGAATTTATTGTGCAGCGGTTCGATAAAGCCCACCGGCATTGCATACCCATCAATGCGCCAGTAGCTTGCAGGCCCGTTGCCGTAGCGCTGCGCGTCACGCTGCAGCTGTAAGCCAGCCTGCTCCAGCAGGCTGCGGATTTCGCTGCCGCTCAGGCCTTGCAGATTTGCGTTGCAGTCTAGCGGCATCAGCTCGATAAAGCGCAAAGGCGCATTATATTTGTCTGCTAGCTGCAACAGCGCCATGATATCTGCAAAACCCTTCTCCGCCAGAGGCACGCAATTCAGCTTGAACGGTATTCCTGCAGCCTGCAGCTCCTGCAACGCCTGCAGCACGCTGCCCAGACTGCCGCCGGTCAGCTCTGCGTAATACGCCGCATCCAACGTGTCCAAACTAACGTTGATGCTGTCTACACCCGCTGCGATAAGCGCAGGCAGCTGATTTGACAGCAGCGTACCGTTCGTCGTCAGCGTCACCTGCTCCACGCCTTCCATTCGCTTCAGGCCGGCGACAAAATCACTGCAGCCTTTGCGCAGAAGCGGTTCGCCGCCGGTGATTTTAAATTTGCGGATGCCAAGCTGCAGCGCAGCGCGGCAGATACGCAAAAGCTCCTCATAGCGCAATATTTCGTTATGCGGCACATGCTCACTCACCTCCGGCTGACAATAGCGGCAATGCAGATTGCAGCGGTCGGTAAGAGAGATGCGCAGGTAATCTATTTTGCGATTGTATTGGTCATACATAATGGTAGTCCTTTTTTATTACGTAAACTGATTTTAGCTTTAAACGTGAGCCAAGCGTATTCCAACCCTTCCGTCTGCTCGCTATGCTCGCATCCACCTTCCCTTTCAGGGAAGAGATAATAGGCTATCTTTAAGATTTTAGTCAGTGATTACTTCGAACTTTTATATGCTCCCTGCCGTCGCAAGGCGACATTAGCACGACCAACAGTTTCTTGCTGCGCAAGCTTGCGACAAACTGGGTCTTAGCGTCAGGGAGTTGGCAAAATCACGCTAGTGATTTTGACTGAGGGTTGTACTCTGCGATATTTTAATTGCTCAATTCGGTAATGAAGCAAAATGTGGTCAATTCCCTCGCGTCATTCTCGCCTGAGAATAACGCCTGCCAAAACAAATGTGGTCTTGCAACCACATTTGTTTTCAGCTTTTGACATACTCCCTACACTTAATCCCTACGGTATTTGAAGTGGGGGATTCTAGGATACAAACGAGCCATGCCCTTCCTGCAAGCAGGATATAGGTCTTACTGATTCTCTCCTGCTGGATGATGTCCCATCCAGATGTTATGTATTACTCCACAGTCTAATTATAGCATACATACCATTTGTTCGCCATCAATTGCTTGCGCAAATTCGGCGAACCACCATTCATCTCCTCCCTAAGAGGCAGGAGTCTTCTGGCTAAAAAGATAAACGACTCCAAAACCCCTTCTTCTTCTCCCTCTCCAGCTTCTCGGGCTTCACAACCTCAATCGCCTCACCATGAATAACCCTCATCGGATTCTCCTCGCTGATGCGCTTGAACTCCTCTTCCCCAGCGATTTCACGAATAACACTTGCACCTGCGCGCATATCCGTATCCCTGCCCACAGCTCTGTGCGCATCGCTGCCAATGAAGTCTACTAAGTGATTACGTAAAAGCAGCTTCGCCGCGCTCTGCGCGCTCTCGCCAAACCTTCCGGCAAAGCTTCCTGCATTGCATTGCAAAAGCAAGCCCTCCCTGCACCACTTGAGCAGCCTCTCCGTATGCGCCATCAGCTCCGGATAACGCTCCGGATGCGCCAAAATCGGCGCAACTCCCTTCAAGCGCAGCTCATACCAAAAATCATCTGCATACTGCGTTAGAAAGTGCATCGGCAGCTCCACCAGCATATAGGTCACGGCCTGCTTGCCGAACGCTTCCCCGTTCAAACAATAGCTGCCGTTCACTGCTAATTCATCCAGCAGCGTGCCCCCCCGAGTCAAGCAAAAGTCCACTATTTCTTCCGTTACAACAGCCGTTGGGGACATCAGCATGCGAGCACGTGCAAGCTAAAAAAAAGCGTCAGCCGCTTTTCCTCCGCCTGACGCTTTTAAGAATGAATCCTTTAATGCAAGAATATTTATTTTAATTATATTGCAAACAAAAAAAGACAGCTGCTTTTTACAGCAGCTGCCAAAAAAATTTTAATTATATTTTGTTTATCCGTCTAAATTTTTTTCTCTTCAGCTTCCTCCTGCTCTATCAGATTATATCTGTCGAACAAAATCCCAGGTCTGATTTGCGGTCCAAAGAGCTTCTCATGCACATCATACTCCAGCTTTTTCTCCAGCACGCCAGTGGCATACAGACGCTGGCTGTAGAACTCATGCAGAGCGTTGCCAAATTGCACCAGCGCATCATACGGACTTCTGCCGCCAGCCGTCAGCCGCAGCTGCAAGCCATCGCCCAAATCATAGACCTGATATTGCGAAACATTGTGGAATTGAGCCAAGCCATTCGTGCGCAGCCTGTCAAACACTGCCTCCTTGCCCGGCCTGATGCTGCCATGACCTATAGACGCATCGCCAAAATGCATGCGCTCGGCCTCTGCACGCAGCAATCCCTGCGCCTCCAGCCTGTCGATGTCCAGCGAGCCCCTGCGTGCGCTCAAGGTAATATCATTACCTGTCAGCTCGCCCGCAGTGATGCTGCCGCCGCGGCTCTGCAGCGTAATGCTCTCGCTGTCAGGCGCGTCTCCATGAAGCACAATATCGTTATCAGCCAAAATCTTAAGATAGCTGCCTGCGTCCTTGCCTGTCGACAAATGCTGCAGAACGAGCTGCTTGTCGCCCAGCTGGTTAATCGCCACAGCGCCGCCCGCAATTACGCTCAGGCCATCGTTCGCCTCATCCTGTCCGTAAAGGCTGACATTCAGCGCACCTGTGCTGCCAACGCCGTTAATCGCTGTCAGATACAGGCTCTGCGCCTGAATATTGACAGCCTCCGGCTCTGCAGCCAGCTTGTTGATGCTGCCGAGGCTCGTAACCGTCGCCCTGCCGTTGCCGGTCATAAGCGTCTCGATATTGAGGTCCTTGCTTGCACGGCCAGCGAAGTTCTTCTCAAGGCTAACCTCCTCGCGTCCCTGCAGGAAGATGTCGCCCTGGCCGCCCTTAGCCGCAGCCTGAATATTGATTTTGCCCTGACCGTTGCTCGTCGTCTGCTGGATGCCCAAGGTCTGCGTTTCGTCAATCACGGCGATTTGCTTGCCATCAGCAGCCTTGCGCAGGGTAACATTCGTCACATCTGCCTGCCCCAAGGTCTTCAAATCATTAAGCGCATTGGCATTCTTATAGCTGCCGTCAGCATTCTTCGCCAAAATCCCGGTAAGCGTAATTTCCTTCGTCTCGCCGCGCTGACCGACGCTGCCGTTCGCCGTCAGCGTGATATTCCTGCCGATGACGTTCGGATCCTTCGTCGAGGTCTGGTCCAGGCTTTCTGCCGTCTTTTGCAGAATGCTCTCAGAAACAGCGTAGAGCAATGCCGTTTTGTCCCAAGCAGCATAGCTGCCCAGTCCCTTTTCCTGATTCAGTCTGCTCTTGATTTCCTGCAGCCTGCTGTTGCCGCCCTCGATGAGGCCGATATTTTTCCAGCGCTGCAGACGGCTTTCCTCGCTGCCCTTGGCCGCAGCCTCCTCCGGCAATGCATCAATTATGCTGCCTGCCGACTTCAGCGTTACGTCGCCTGTGCTCGAATAAACTCTGCCAAGGCGCAGATTGCCCTCGACCTGCTCAATATTGATATCGCCCTTCGCCTTCACGTTAATCGAAGCGCTGAGGCTGTCATCTCCGGCAGCATTCTGCCCTGCCTTAATCTTCATAGCCGAACCATCGCTGCCATCACCATAAATGCTGCCATTAGCAGCTGTCAGGTTGATACGATCCGCCTCGATAGCATTGTTGCCTGCATAAATAATATCGCCGTTGCTGGAGCTGTTCGTAATATCAAGCAGCTTCCATCTGTAGCCACTTTCACTCAGCTCGCCGGAATTCGCATCTAGATGCAGTCTGCCCTTCGCTCCGGCGAGGTTGCTGACATTAACCGTGACCTCACCGCCAGCCTGACTCCACGATTTAAGCTTCAAGTAAACATCGTCTCCAGCTGCAATATTGATATTCTCCAGATTGCCCGTGCCGGCAACGCTGATTATGCGGCCATACAGAGCGCCGCCACTTTGCTTCACCGGCTCTCCGACATCAATCCTGCCGGAATTTATCAGTACTGTGCCCTTGGTGTTGTGGGTGATATTGCCTGCTGCATCCGTACCTTCATAAAGCTGCGTGTTGCCGATAGAGCCGCTCATCTCAATGCCGCCCATAACATTGTGCACCTTGACAGCCGACTCCTCAGCCTTCTGGCCAAGGAATTTTACTTCGATAGGATAATCTGCCTTGGCGCTGGCAAAATACGTATCCGTACTGCCCGTCTCCTCCTTCCAGGTCACCTCATGGTGCTTATGGCAGCCAAATAATCCGGTGCTATAATAACGCTCGCTTTCGATAGTACGCACAGCTTCTCCCAGCTGGTTATGCTCGTACTCCATAAAGGTTTTGCGCGTATCATTCGTCTCCTGAACCACCACGCCATCCTTGCGCGCCTCATTAGCACTGCTGCCGCTGCCTGTAAGGTTCTCCTGCGTCGACCACTCCTGCAGATCCTTATCCTTCTCCTCCAGGTCCCACAGTCCCCAGCCGCCATCCATATCATCATGGGTATAGCGCTTGTAATCAGTGTTCTTCGTGCCGCTTGTCCACGTATAGCGCAAGCCGGCCTTAGGCTTATATTCGCCTCCTTTGTCTCCATCAAAGTAGTTCGCCATATATTCATACTTCGTACCACCGCTGCTGACATAATAGGTCTCCATCATGCCATTGGTGTACTCCGTCACCCTCGCCACAGGAATTTTCTTATTATTATAAGATACAGAATAACCGGCAGTATCCGTGATGCTGACGCGTCCTTTGACATCGTTCGTGATGAGGCTGCCCAGCTTCATGTTATAAGGAAGGTTAGACTCTATAGTAATATTGCTCGTGCCATCAAGACAGTAAAGCCTGCCGGCACCGATGCTGGAAATGCGGCCGGTAAGATAAATCTGTCCGCCTGAGGCATTGACATCCTCCAGAATGATTGTATTGCTTGCAGGATTGTAGTAGGCGCCAATTCTGTACTTATAGCATTTTGCATCATAGTCCCAATAAGCAGAGCCCTTGACAATCCGGTACGCATCGTTGCCCTTGACATAATCATCGGTGAGCTTGTCGCCCTCCTTATAGCTGCTCTTAATCTTATTTATCGCCGCTTCCACGTTTTTATCATTACTCATCCACAGTCCATAATCACCATAGCCGCTCTGGACAATGCCGTCGACATTGATATCCGTAGCGTTGATGGAGATGACGCCGCCGGCGATAAAGCTGCCCGTGGGCTCCATGCCATCATAAGGCACCCCATTGGGCCCTGTGATATCGTAAATATTTTCCTTATCTTTTTTCAGCTTATCATATTGTTTATTAAAAAATTGCCGCGGATCGTGGTCGATATTCACAATGCCATCAGTGAAGGTTTGTGTAATCGAGCCGCCTGCTGAAAGCGCAACACTCGCGCCCAGCACAGAAACGCTGTCCTGCGCCGATGCTCCGGCGATAGTGATATTGTTATTCTGGCTCGTAATCTTAATCGAACCATTTTTATTATACACATCACCGCTGACGATAATATCGGCCTGCGGCAAATATTGTCCATAGGAAGCCTTGCCGTCCTCCACAACCCTATAATCTAAGGGCGCACCGCTGTAATTGCCCTTGATATTGATGCTGCCGCCAATGCCTGTCTCCGACTTCACGCTTTGGAAGCCGCCGCTTGCCGCATTGGCTTTTTTATTGAGCTTGCTGATATTATTATTAAAATCGCTGCTCGTGCTGCCGGTCAGCTGCTCATTGTTATACAGCAATCGTCCGCCGCCATCGTCCACGTTGATTCTTTGCAGACGCAGCATAAGGTTGGTATTGTTGGTTACGTTGATTTCCGGACTGCCGTTGGCTGCCAGCGAGCCTGTCGCCTTGCTGCTCTTCAGGACGGACGTGTTGATAGCAATGTTGCCGCCGGATGCCGTCAGCTCTGGAATCTCCACGTAGTCCACCATCTTCCTGGCATTGAGCACATATTTGCCATCGACATAGGAAACCTCGCCCATTTTTTCCATCTGACTGAGCAGGCGCTCCGCCTCGGCCTTATAGCCAATATAGGAAGCACTGTCGGCGCCGTCGCTGGCGTATTCGCTTATCAGCAGCATGATTTCATTGTAGCGGTTCATCAAGGTCTGCGCATAATCAACAGAGCCAAGCTTAATGCTGTCCTTAATAGTCGCTGCCGTTTCCTCAGTCAGGCCGCTGTTCGCACCTGTGGGCTTGCCCTGCGCATCAAGCACCTCGCTGCCTGCAACAGTAATTTTGCCCTGCAGCTCCTCCTTGCTGAGTGCCGTTTTATTCGTCAGTGACTTGCGTTCGTCCTCATCGAACAGCGCGATATCGCCTGCTGCACCGACAACGATGTTAATCCTGTTATCCATGCCTGCAGCCATGCTGCCGTTGATATCAACGCTGTTTTTATCAAGCTTATTATAATGCTTGCTGCCGGTATCCTCGGTTACATAGCCGCCCTCTTCATCACCGCCATAGCTGGTATCACGGCCTGTATGGACAAATACCAGCTCCTCGCCTGCGTCAGCATAGATATTCGTATGCCGCACGCTGTTGCTCGCGCCGCTCTGCATGAAGAGCTCGTTCTGCTGTGTAACCTCATTGTTAAGCGAAGGACTCAGCACCACGGGAATAACGCTGCCATTATAATTTATCGCCTGCGCATCCAGCTCGATGCGTCCCAAGCTGCCATCGAGATGCTTGCCTGCATAGTAGTTGATATCGTTCATGCTGTACAGCTCGCCTGCGCCGTAAAGCCCGAGCGCATTCGTGCGCTGCAGAGCATTCTTCACCACAGCATTGCTGCCGGCTAAAACGCCAATCGGCGTTTCAGCAATAGCACTGGTGTACAGCTTGAGGTCGTCCGCTGCTGCCAGCGTAATATCCTTATAGGCTGTGCTTGTCTTGATGTTCGAGTTCGTCAGCTCAATACGGTTGTCATTGTTAATGTTATTAGTGACGCGCGTTTCTGTGGCATCAATTATGCCTGAGGAATAGACATAGGCATTAACAAGCAGGTCCTCCTCGCTTTGGCTGGCCAGCTGCACGTGACCCTTTTTGCTCTGCAGGCTGCTGTCCTGCAGTCTTACGGCCGTCTCTGCCGTAATGCTATTGTCAACTCCTGCAGTATTGACGCCGACCAAGTCGGAATAGCCCTGTCCCCACAGCATCTCGTTATAGCCCTCTGCTCTGTTCAGCTTGACATTATTATCTGCCTTGAGCAGCATATCGCTGCCGCTGGTCAGCTTAGCCGCAGAGGCTTCGACAAAGGCTTTGCCAGTGCTCTTATTATCCGCAGAAGCATCGCCGCCGCCGGCTAAAGAGTTCGTCAGCGCATCCGCCTTGAGGTTGGTATTCTCCCTGCGCAGCGCTTGTACGCTCATGCTGTCCGCCGCTGTCAGCTCGCCCTTGAGCGTCACGCTCGTCTGCGCCTTAGCGTCATGCGTAGCCTTAGCTGTATAGGGCGAAATCTCCAGCATGGCACTTGCGCTGCCATCAGCCTTAGCCGTCACGCTCTGCACATTCTCTGCCAGCACGTCCAGCTGCTGCAGCGTCAGCCCCTTGCCGCCATCGAGAGAAATGGCGACGGTGCTGTTTTCCTCCGCCTTCGCAAAGTTGTTGCCGCTGCCTGCTATAATGCCCAAGCCAAAGGAATAGACGTAAGCATTGCTGCTGTTATTGTTCAGCGCCTGCACGCGCAAAGCTGCCAGCTTAGAGTCTGCGCTGATGTCGCCAAGGTAAACATTGCTCTGCATCGCGTTTTCCGTCAGCGCCCTGTTAACCGTTACATCCAAGCCTGCGGACACGCTCACTGCATTGTTGATTGCTTCCGTCGTATAATCGCTGTCGCGGCCTATCTTTGCCTGCAGCTCTGCGCTGTCCGCCCTAAGGCTGCTGCCAGCGCCTACATAAACGTCCGCCGCACCAAGGGCACGCGATTCAGCACTGCTGCCATGAATCGAAATCACACCGACCGTCACGCCTGCCTCGATTTCGTCCTTGACCTTGCCTGCGTTTTCAGCAGTAATGCTGAGGCTCTTGCCTTCTACGCTGCCGGCAGTCTGCTTGCCCAGCTCCACGCCGGCGGCCAGACTATCCTTGCTTTCGAGCACCAGACGGCCTGCGCTGACGCCGCCAATGTTGACAGCCAGCGCCTTATTATCCAGCTGCACCTTATTTTGTGCGCTAAGCGTGGCTTTATCCGTCGCTGTAATTGTTGAGCCGTTGATTTGCAGCTTGTTCGCACCGCTGTGCTTAATATAGGAAACAGTGTCGCTGTAGGCTTCGATGCTAAAGCCGCCCTGTCCCGTATAATGCTTGATATTGCCATCCGTCAGCGAGCTGATGTCCACACTTTTGCCCTTGATTATCGCCTCAGCAAGCTGCACGCTCTGCTCCTCGCGGAATCTCGTGCGATTGCCTGCCACCGCCACAAACGCTCCTGCGACTGCTGCCTGACGGATATCGCTATTGACATTGTTCGTTCCATGTGCCGCAGCCTGCACTGCCTGCCCGGCCTCCAGCGTGCTGCCCTTGATATTTACGCCAACCTTGCCGGCTGCGCTGCCCTTATTGAGCTTCACCTCTGCCACGGAATTAGCAGGCAGCGCCTTGAGCGCCGCATTCGTGCCGGTAAGGCCTTCGCCTGCTATGCCCTGAATATCCGTCACGTATTGCTTTTCCACGCTATCGGTAGCCTGCGTATACGTTGTATATGTATCGTAGCTTTGCTTATTTTCGTTCCATACATCATAGGTATAGGCATCCTGCAGCTCTCCGCCCAGATTCGTATACATCAGGTTCACACCTACGGCCAAACCGCCAATTGCTGCGCCAACGAGCTGCGCATCTGCTGTGCGCCTTTCGTCAGCAGTAACCTTAATATTATCGGCATAGAGCTTGCTGCCGTCCACCGTCGCCGTTGTCTGCGTGTTGATGTTGGCTACGCCCACGCCTACCGCTACGCCTGCCAGCGAAGCAGTGCTGTCGACAACGTTCGTAAATTTGTTGCTGACCTCATTGTCCGCCGTAATGTCGATATTATGGAAGGCATTCTTGCTATCGCCTAGCTGAGAATTTTTCACTAGGGCAGCAGTCTGCGCCTCAAGATTCACCACCTCAACGCCCGTACCGAGGGCCGCACCGAGAGAAAGCGCCACATTATTGCTGGAAACCTCTGTCTCTATGCTGGTCTTGTTTTTCGCCGTCACCTTTACGTCCGCGCTTTTATCAGCACGTTGCAGCTTGCTATCTGCCAAGCCGGCCAAAATGCTGGCCTTATCATCAACGGTCGTCACGCCTGCGCCGACGCTGCCGCTAATCATGCTGGCAGTCAGCGCAAAGCCATTGTTATAGGCAGCTATATCCATATTTCTGTCGGCATTCACCGTCAGGCTCTTCACGCTGCCCTGCACCTGCTGCACATAGGCCTCTGTCTTGTCCTCCAGCACGTTGACCTGCACGGACGCTGTCAGTGCGCCTGCGCCCTCAGCGCCTGCGGCAGCACTCACGCCTGTCGTGACGTGCTCCACCTTAGTTTTGCTGTTGGCCTGCACCAGCGCAGCACCTGCTCGCCAGCTGCCGCCCTTAGCCTGCGCAACAGTGTCACGGCTGTTCGTCAGCACGCTGACCGCCGCACCTAAAGCGCCGCCGCCCAGACCACCGCCGCCAATAGCCAGAGCATCCGCACTGTTCGTCAGCCTGTTGTCACTGTTGGCCTTGACGCTTACCGCAACATCATCTGCTTCAGCCTGCAGCTTGACCTTATCAAAGGTCGCCTGCGTCACGCCGTCAGCAGAGAGCACAGCCACGCTGCCCTGCGCCGCAACGCCGGCCATCTCGCCGCCAATAGCTATGCCACCGCCCAAGGCGAGGTTCAGCGTCGACGACTTATCGTTAGCCAGAACGTTTATTGTTGTATTTTTCGCCAACTCGAGCTGCGTATCATTGAGCTGTGCCTGTACATGTCTGCCCAGCTGCGTGTTGACTACAGCGCCACCTACCGTCACTGCCACATCCTTGCTGCCTGCAAGCTCTATGCTGCCAGCCGCCGTATTGATGCTGCTGTTATCCTTTGCGCTGACCTCAATGCTGCCTGCGCTCTCAATGCTGCTATCACCATCAACAACAGCCTTGGTATCATTCTTGCCATAGCTGCCTGCATAAGCGCCTGTCGCCGCGCCACTGGCAAGCGCCGCGCTCACGCCTGCGCCCACCGTCACGATGCTGCTGTCATTTATCGCCTCAGCCTTGAAAAGCTTATTCTTACCATTATAGCCAGTCAGCTTCAAACCGCTTACATAAGCACCCGTCGTATTATCGAGATCGCTTTGCGCCCACGTCAGGCCTGCTGCGCCGCCATATTGGCCCGTAATCACTGCACTAAGCTGTCCGGCAACGCCGACCAGCAAGGATTTCGTGCTGCTTACAGCCTCCACATTGTCGGCCTTGATGTTGCCTCCCGTCAGACTTGCCAGCGTATCATTATGCAACGTATTATCTACGCCCGAGCCTGCCAGATCGACAGAAACCTTATCCGTGCCTGCGGAAGCAGCTGCACCAGCCGCCACTGCTACCATGAGCGTGTCGGAGGCAGCAGTAATCTTCACGCCGTCCTTGCCGGATGCAGTAATATTATTATCACTAGCCGCAGCATTAAAGCTGTTCTTGATATGATTGATGTTCGTCGCCACAGCGGCGCTGCCGCCGTAGCTGCCTTCACTGGCCTTCGCTGCTACGGCAATCGCGCTGCCCACGATAACATTGCCTGCGCTTTCCGCCGTCAGCGTCTTGCTCTTATAGGTCAGAGAGCCGTCCTTATTCGCCTCCGCGCCCAGCGCCACGCCCTGCGAGCCGTTGGCCTGCGCCAGCGCCGCCTGTGCGTCAAGGTCGAGAATGTTCGCCGCTGCAGCAGCCGTAACATCTACGCCGGCCTTGGTCTTTTCATCGACAAAGCTACGCTTGCTATTGAACACCAGCGTTCTGCCGTGGCTGTCCGTAAGCTTGCCTGTCGTTTCGTCATAAGAAATTTTATTATTCGCATCGTAAATGTCTGCCGCCGCGCCATTGTCCTCATAGACATAGCTTGCGCCCTCGCCCACGATGTACTGCTTGCTGCCATTGGCATCAAGCTTATAGAATTTGCCTGTTTTCTCCTCGACAATGATGCCGTTATCCGCAGTGGAATTGATAGCGTCGATGTACTGGTTCTGCTTTTCATTGACCTGCAGCTTGCCATCGCGTACTTCATTCGCCACGGACTGCGCATAAATTGTGTTGCCGCCGGCCTGCGCCTGCACATCATTATCCACCATATTTACGGCAATCGCCACGTCGCCCATGAAGTAAGCCTTGCTGCCCACCAGCACGCCGATGGACGTTGCTGTGCCAACCTGCACCAGATTGCTCAAGGCCAGATTGCTGATGCTGCCGGCTAATTTATCCTGCGTGCCAATACGGTTGTCCTGCATTACGGCGCTGATTTTGTTGTCCACATCACTGATGCTGATGGCTGCGCCTGCCGCCGCATTGCCGCGTGAAAACTCAAAATTAATGCCGCCGCCAGCCTGCACATCCTTGTCATAGGCAACGTTGCTCACGTTCAGCGCACCGTTCTTCATGACATTGCCCGTCATTTCGGCTAGCACCGTGCTGTCCACATAGTTGGCCGAGCCGGAGCCGCCAAGATTGATATCCACGCTGCCTGCACGCTTGCCCAGCTCCACGCCCATGGCTAAGCCTGCTGCTGCCTGTGCGCCGCTGTTCTGCGCCAGATTCGTCACGTTGTCCGCATTATTAAGCTCGGCACGGCGCAAAGCGCTCGTGGTCGACTTATGCACATCGTTGACCGCTATCGCACCGCTCAGCATGCCTTCGAACTTCGTCGAGCTGGCTTCCTCTCCCGCAAAGCCAAACTTGCTCAAGGCAGCAGAGCCGCTGTACGCGCCAATGTAGGAGCTGTCCTCTGCCGCAATAGCCACGCTCGTGGTCTTATCAGTGCCTGCGGGACGCAGCAGCTCTATCTGAACATTATCTATAGAAGCGTCTGTTTCATCCTTCACGTAGTTCCACGCAACACTGCCTGCGGCATCAACCTTGATAACGCTTTCCTCCAGCTTCTTGCTGTCGTTCTTTTTATCGCCGCCTGCACGCAAGGTACCTTGCACCTTATCATCATTTTTATCATTGCCGCCTGCACTGGTGTCATCTTTTTTCTCTTCTGCCTTCACCTCGGCCTTCTCCACGCCCTCCTTAGCCTTGCCGTCCGAGGTAGACGTGCTCACACCGCCTGCGTCCTTATTCGCGTTGCTGCTCTTGCTCGCCACGCCTGCCAAAGCAAAGTTGTTGATAATGCCGTCGGTATGCGCGTTCACGTCCAGCGCACTCGCAGTGATGCTGCCCTTGCCTGCGCTGTCCGTGCCTTCAAGATTGCGCAGCTGCGCCAGCGTCTTGACATTATAATCAATAACGCTCGTGCTCACGCCGACAGAGCTGCCTTGGGAATAGCCAAAGTCACCTGTTACCGCTGTCAGCACAGTGTCGTTGGCTGCCGCCAGCCGCAGCTTTTTAGCCGCACTTAAGCTGACGTCGTCATCGACCAGCGTTTCTGCTGCCGACGAGCCGCCTACATAGTTCACCATGCCCGTGATGCCCAGCGAGCTGGTTTTCGCACCGCCCATGACGAGCGAGGTATTGATAATATCGTTGGCCGTCTGCATAGCGACAGCACCGCTGCCAGCACTGATGCCTACGCCATTATTGACGCGCACCTCGCTCTTATTGGCAGCGTTCTGCACGCCCACCGACGCACCCAGACCGTTTTGGCCTGCATCATTCGTAAAAATATCGGGAATTAACTGCCACTTGCCTGCGAGCAGAGCATTCTGCTCCGTTACGGACGCAGCCAGCGCCACATCTGCCCCGGCCGTCAGCCTTTTGTGCGCACCGATATTCACCCTGGCATTGTTCGCCAGATTCTGCACGCCGACAGTGCCTGTAATCATCGTCGTGATATCGGGCTTGCTCATGAGCGGCTTGTCCGTCGAAGCGGAAACGTACATATTCGCATAATTAGACGCATTGAGCAGATTCTCGAGCGCATTCTTCAGCTCGGTCGCACCTGTCAGCTCCGTCAGTATTTCCATGGCAGCCTTTGATTTCATCGCAAACTGCTTATCTTTAACAAAAGCTTCCGCCGAGTTTTTGCTGGCCATAGTCAGGATATCAGCAACAATCGTCTCGATCTGCTGCACCTTCGCCTTGGCATCACTAGCAGCATCATCCTCAAGCTTGCCGCCCGTCGACCAATAGTTATAGAAGCTTTCCCAGCCTGACTTTACAGCATCCACCAGCTTATTGACGCGCTGGTAGGAATTATCTACATTGGCAGTAATATTGATATTGCCCTTAGCTGCCAGCTCCGAGCCGCTATCCTCCGCAGCATTCACCTCTGCCGTATTGTGCATATCCTCCACGCCTATAGCCGCACTAACGCCTAAGGGATCATCGCGGTTCGCCGCATTGAGCAGGTTTTTCGTTGCAAATTGCGAATCTCCAATGCTGACTGCTGCTGTAAGCGCCAGATTGCCTCCTGTAGCCGTAATCGGCACACCTGCAGCGATATTCGTCCGCGCCTCGTTATCCACCAGCGCCAAACCAAAGCTCATACCAAAATTGAAATATTGGTCCCAGGTCTTTTTATCCTTCTTGATATTGGGACCAGCTGCTGCGCTGACCTTCGGTCCTTCGTTGACACCGGAGAGGAATTTACGCAGCTCATCCAGACCATGCTTCGCCTGCGGCGTGTTGACCACCCACTGACTGCCCGACAGCTCCGGTCCTATCGAAGAGTCTGCCGTCACGCTCAGCTTATTGAGCATATGCTTGCTGTTCAGCTGTACCTGTGCGCCCTCAAGCGCTGCATTGTCATTGATAACAGCCTTGCCCTGCGTGCTGGAGATGTTGATAGCCGTATTGAGCGGCGTATTTTCTTTAACCGTTATGGAAGCAGTGCTTGCGAGGGTGTTCACATTCACTGCATTAACTGTCAGCGCACCGCCGGCCTTGAGCAGCGGATTATTTTTATCCTTCGCCGCTGAGCCTGTTGTACCAAGGTTAACCACGGCAGCGCTGTTCTGAACGTTCATCGCCATCGCCAGTCCAGTATAGAACGAGCCATCGTCCTTGCTGTCACCGCCCTGACCGTTATCCAGAATGCGCGGCGGCTTCACCACCATCGTGCCGATGCTTGTATCCACAGCCTTGGCAGTTACTGCCAGATTCTTCTCTGCCTTCAGCTTGCCGTCGATATTCACCGTCGCCTTGCTGTCCGTATCTACATAAACAAAGCCGCCAGTAAAATACTTCAGCTTGTTGGCGTCACCCTGCTGCAGCTTCGGCTGAATCTCAACCTTAAAATTGTTGCTCGCCGAGCTGTTCGCTGCTACACTGATATTCTCGGACGCAGTGAGCTTGCCTGCGCTGCCCACGCTAATCGTCGCTTCTGCATTAGCAAAGCCAAAGGGCATATACAGCTGCTCGATAACATTATTCACAGTATCGAAATACTTGCCGCCCTTGCCAAAGACGCCTCTGTCCTCCAGCGTCGAGCCAATCGCATCTGCCAACGCATCGTTGACCGTAATCTTATAGCCCATAGCGTTGGTAATCTCCTCCGCTGTTCTGTCAAGACCGTCGTAAATGCTCTTCAAATTCTTGCTGTCCAGACTGTTCACAGCGTTGGCTGTAACGGTAATATTGCGTCCCTTCAGCTCGCCGTCAACCTTTACGTCGGCCTTGGCGAAGGCCGCAATATCGAGAATCTCGACCACATTACGGTTGCTGTCATGCGTTGCCTCAGCGCTCACCAGCACATCACCGGCAGCGTCCAGCTTGGCACCCTCAGCGATATTCACCTTCGCCTCCACGGTATTTGTCAGGCTATCAGAATTTAAAAACCTCTGCGCTGCATTCTTCTTCGTTGCCGAAGCCTGCAGCTTGATGCTGCCATCGCCCTTAAGCGCAGCATTATCCGCATCGTTCGGGTCGGCAATCACAATATTGCCGCTGCTGTCAACCGTCGCCGTCAGCCTGCCGTCCTTCACGGCCGCATTGCTGACCAGACCATCGGTATTCACCGTCGTATAAAAAAGCATGCCTGTACGCAGCTGCGGTGCAAAGCTCGAGCCTTTAGCCTTCGCCACGTTGATATAAGCCGCGCGCAGATCGATGCCTGTAGCAGTATTGAGCGTGCCGCTTACATCAATAGTGCCCTTAGAGCTCAGCTCCCAATTCTGCTTCTGCAGGGCCTCACTGGCAGCCTTCGCATTCTCAAAGCTGTTTTCCGCAGCAAGCACCGTCAGCGAGCCGGCGTTAACCACGCCGCTCGTGCCCACAATCATGCCGTCCTTGCTCAAAAAGTACAGATTGCCGCCAACCTTGTTGTCACGGATGGCATTCACCGTACCATTAATATCAATCCTGCTGTCCACCGTATTGACCAGGGTATTAAAGGCAGCGCTGTCCTTCGCCTGCTGAAAATACAGATTTGCCAGCTCCTGGTTTCCCACCTTGAAATTCTTAAAGCGGTTCAAGCCTACGTCGCCATGCACTGACTCTGCATAAATATCTGCTCTGCCCGACTGCATAAGATTCTTGTCGCTGTCCACGCGCACAATGCTGCCGGCAGCGAATGCTTCACCGCAAAAAAATGGCAGCACAACAAAGCCTGCTGCCAGCACTGAACTTAAAATCCTCAGTCTGTCAGCAGTCCTTGCCAAGCTGCCCTGACTAGCCTCCGCCTGCTTTTTCAAGCCATAGCGTAATACCTTTCTATATATGCCCATGCTTATCCGCTCCTTTGTCACTAAAATTTACTGATTCTAGTTTATAAAGTAATGCCCTTCTCTAAGCTTTTTCCAAATAACATAAGCTATATTTCTTTTAATTATATTACAAATGAAAGTATTTCTCCAACACTTTTGTCTGAACCTCACTGTTCTCTGCCTGAACTGTATTGACATACTCCCTCCACTTAATCCCTGCGGTATTTGAAGTGGGGGATTCTAGGATACAAACGAACCATGCCATTCCTGCAAGCAGGATATAGGTCTTACTGATTCTTTCCTACTGGATGATGTCCCACCCAGATGTTATTTACTACAGATATTTCAATCCCTCATTAAGGATATTGATTGCAGCGTTTTTATCACGCTGATGCACTGCTCCGCAACTGCATTGCCATTTTCTGATTCGCAAATCTTTCATCTGATGATTTTGCTGACCACAGCATGAACACAACTGACTTGATGGAAAAAATCTATCTATTTTGATGATGGTTGTTCCTGTCTTATGTGCTACGTATTCCAGCTTTTGCAAAAATTCTGCGAATCCAAGATCAGATATTTTTCTGCCATACAGCTTCTGCATACCTTTTAGATTCAAATCCTCAATACATATGACAGCATATTCACCACAGAGTTTATTTGCCAGATTCCAATGGAAATCATTTCTCTGATTGGCTGTTTTCTTATACAGCCTGCAAAGATCATTCTTCATGCGTTTCCTGTTGGCTTACCCCTGCTTCTTCCTGGCAAGCCTTCTGTTTGCCTTGGCTATGGCACTGCTATTACGCCTGAAAAACAAGGGAGATTCTATATCCTGCCCATCAGAAGCTGTAAGAAAGGTTTTCAAGCCAAAGTCAAAGCCGACGCTTTTACCTGTTCTGGCTAAGACCTTGTTCTCATCATTCCTACACACGAAATAGATATAGATATCTCCAAGGCTATCTCTCTTGACCGTAACAGTACAGATTTTGCCTTCTATTTCACGGGATTTGAAAAAACGGTATTTCTGTTTCTGTATGATTATGGAATTGTCCTGATTGGTATACTTGTACCCAGCTTGCTTCAAGGTGAAAGATTTGTATTTCCTAATTTTTTTGAAACATGGTGGAGCAGTTTTAATATTATGTTTCAAATTGCGAAAAAACAAAGCATACGCCCTGCTTATTCTCTCACTTATGTCCTGAATAGCCTGTGAACCAACCAAATTCCAATGGCTGTATTTAGTAATTTTCTTCAGCTTTGTCAAATGCTTTGACAGGGAAAAGGCCCTCAGGCTTTTCTTGAAAAGTCTGTAATATCGCCGATGCAAGGCTATACAGTGATTGTATATACTTCCAGCAATATTAATCCGTCTGTGCAGTTTCTTGTTTCTTTTTGACCTATATAGCTTGAATTTATATGTTTTCACTGTATCACCTCCACAGTCTAATTATAGCATACACACCATTTGGTTCGCCATCAATTGCTTATGCAAATTCGGCGAACCGCCATTCATCTCCCACCTAAGAGGTAGGAGTCTTCTGGCTAAAAAGATAAATAAAAATCTTATTCTTCGTCAACGCCCATGGCAATTTTTTCCGGGGTAATCGGCAGCGTCATGAAGCGCTTGCCGGTTGCCTGATAAATTGCGTCGGCAATCGCCGGAGCCGGAGTATTGATTACCAGCTCGCCTACGGATTTGGCACCGAAGGGACCGCTTTCCTCATAGCTGCTGGCAAAGTCAACATAGATATGACCGATATCCTCGCGGCAGGGAACCTTGTACTGCATGAAGGAGTTTTCGTAAATACGACCTTTAGGACTGTATGTTACGTTTTCCATCAGCGCCATGCCGATGCCCTGCAGAATGCCGCCCTCGGTCTGCACCTTCGCCAGATGCGGGTTAACCGGAGTACCGCAGTCAACAGATGCGTAGAAGTTCACTACCTGTGCCTCGCCTGTCAGCAAATCGATTTCTACTTCGGCCACACCAGCCATAAACGGCGGCGGGGACAGCACGCTGTTCTGCTCCACGGTTTCTTCCAAAGCGATATCGTTATTCACCATAGAAGCGGTGGCTATATCAAAGAGACTTACAGTCTTGTCGCTTACGGTATCACGCACCTCGCGTCCGTCAAAGACAACCTGGTCCGTGCCGCATTCCAGCAGGCGTGCGCCCAGCTGGCAAATCTTGCCGCGCAAACGCTGTGCACAGATTTCTACGGCCTTGCCGGTAATATATGTTGTACTGGATGCGTAGGAACCGGAGTCATAAGGAGACGCGTCGGTATCCGCACCGAATACGGTAATGTTATCGTAATCACATTCCAAAACATCTGCTGCCATCTGCGCCAGAACGGTATCGCAGCCAGTGCCCATATCGGCAGCACCGATCAGTAGTGTGTAATATCCCTCGTCGTTAATTTTGAGGGTAGCACCGCCGACGTCGCAGTAAGGAATGGAGCTGCCCTGCATCGCAATAGCCACGCCCATTGTGCGTACCTTGCCGTCAGGCAGCTGCTGCAGCGGGAACTTCTGCTCCCAGCCGCTCATCTCGCGTACCTGCTCCAGGCAGCGGTCCAGCGCGCAGCTTGTATTGGGCGCACCATAATAAGCCGGCATAATATCGCCCTCACGCGTAATATTCATCTCACGCAGCTTAATCGGGTCCATCTTCAGACGTGCTGCCAGCTCGTTCACAGCGGACTCCACGGCAAAAATGCCCTGAGGAGCGCCGTAACCGCGGTATGCGCCTGCAGCCTGCATGTTGGTATAAACTACGTCAAAGCCGAAGCGGAAGGCCTCGGTACGGTACAGAGGAATAGACTTGTGACCGGAAAGGCCGACGGTCGTGGGACCATGCTCGCCGTAAGCACCAGTATTGGAAAGAGTATATAAATCAATCGCGCGGATTTTGCCTTCTTTAGTAGCACCAAGACGCACGCGCACCTCCATCTCGTGGCGCGGGCTGGAAGCTATATGACATTCATAACGCGAAAAAATCATCTTACTCGGCTTTTTGGTTTTCCAGGTAACAAAGGCCGGATACATTTCGCTTACACAGCTCTGCTTAGCGCCGAAGCCACCACCTACACGCGGTTTAACCACGCGTACCATGGTTTTGGGAATATGCAGCGCATTGGCAATAATGCGGCGGCAGTGGAAAACAATCTGCGTAGAGCTGAGGATGTTCAAACGGCCGTAGGTATCAATAGAGCAATAGGTTACGAAAGGCTCCATCATATCCTGCTGCACAGCCTTGGTGTGAGTTGTCTGGTCGATAACAACATCGCATTCCGCCAGAATCTTATCAACCTCGCCGTCCTCGATAACCTCATGGGCACACAGGTTGCGCTTATTGTCGGCACCAACCGGGCAGTTCGCCTTCCAGGTATCCTCGGGATGCACGAGCACAGGGTTATCCAGCGCAGTGCGGAAGTCAAGCACTGCGTCCAACAGCTGGTATTTTACTTTAATCAAAGACAGCGCCTTGTCGACAGCCTTTTCCGTTTTGCCGGCAACAATCGCTACAATGTCACCCACAAAGCGTACATGACGGTCCAGCAGCAGGCGGTCATAGGGACTCGGTTCGGGATAGGTCTGGCCTGCGTAGGTGCAGCGCTCGCCGTCCTGGTCCACGTCCTCCCAGGTATAAATTGCTTCGATATCAGGCACCTTCGCTGCAATAGCGGTGTTGATGCTTTCAACAATAGCGTTCGCATGCGGAGAACGCAGCACCTTGACAAGCAGGCAATCGTTAGGTACCAGGTCATCGGTGTAGACAGGCTGGCCTGTCACCAGCTGCATAGCATCCTTTTTGCGGTAGGATTGGTTAACTATTTTCATCTGCAGCTCCCCTCCTTATGCCTGCGCCTGAGCTTTTTTCCAGGCGATGAAATTCTGGATTCCGCGCAGCTGTCCCTCATAGCCGGAGCAACGGCACAGGTTGCCTGCCAGAAATTCCTTGATTTCTGCTTCCGTAGGCTCGCTGTTTTCACGCAGCAGCGCGATAGCGTTCATAATCATGCCGGGGTTGCAGAAGCCGCACTGCTCCGCGCCCTGGTCTGCAATAAAGGCACCGAATTCCGCTGCCTCCTGCTGCATTCCTTCCATCGTCACGATGCTGTGGCCTGCAGCACGCGCTGCCAAAATAGCACAGGAAAGCACCGGCTTATCATCCATAAATACAGTGCACAGACCGCAGTTGGTAGTGTCACAGCCGCGCTTCACGCTATAGCAGCCTTCCTTGCGCAGAAAATCGAGTAAAACTGTATCAGCCTCCACCATACGGGTCAGCTTTTTGCCATTTAAGGTTAAGGTTATCTCCATCAGGCCTTACCTCCCAGTTCTGTTAAACATCTTGCTGTCAGCACCTTAATCAGGTGTGTACGATACGCAGCACTGCCACGCGGATTGGTTTCCGTCGGCAGCAAGCCTGCAGCATATTCCGCAAAGGCCTGCGCCTTCTCGGCAGTCATAGGCAAAGTTGCGAGCTGCTCTGCATCCTTCACCAGTGCAGCCTTCGCCGGGCGTGCACCCACTGCAGCCTGCACCCCTTTCTGCGTCAGTGCTGCCGCGCAGGTCAGCACCGGGAAGTCGGTCTTGCTGATACGCACGGATTTATAACTGTAATGCGCTGCTGTCTTTTTAACAATAACGCGCACCAGAATATCTCTGTCATACGGCATATTCACAAAATCTGCCAGCGGCACGATACCGCCCTTGTATAATTCCACATAGCTGTCCATTACCAAAAGCAAAGTCAGCACATCCGAAAAGCCGAAGCGTCCGAACACACTGCCGCCTACGGTAGCAAGATTGCGGAACTGCACACCTACAATATGGCGCAGCGCCTCCTTATTTGCTCCCTCACTGTAAGCGGTAAAGCCTTCATGCAGCTCCAGCTGGCGCAAGCTCACCATCGCACCGATGCGGAATTCTGTTTCAGTTTCCTCTATTGTATCCAGGCCTAAAGCCGACAAATCAATCGCTGTCTGCACATTGCCCTTGCTCAGGCGCATCCACAGCATACCGCCAAGCACGCGGTTAGGACGCTTCTGGTTCAGCTGCCAGGCCTCCTCCAGCGTTGCTGCCTGCTTATATTCACGAATTGTCAACATATACTGCCCTCCTGTTCTTTTTTTATTGCATACCTATTCCATTATATTTTACCATATTTTTTCTATACTTGAAAAGATAAAAAATGCACATTGGCTCATAAGTTACATTCTTCTGCAGCATAAGAAAAAATGGATGCCTCTCTGTAAAGCAAGAGAAGCATCCATAATTTTTATTAAAAATTCTAAGCAGGCTTATTTGCCTTTTTTAGCACCCTGACGGCGGTTACTGCCGGTTTTGGGAGCCTTGCGCTTGTCAACAACAGAATTACGTCCGCGCTTAGGTCCTGCGGGCTTTTTCTTTTTGGCAGCCACAGCGACGCGACGTGCCACAACACCGCCCTCCAGGTTTTGGCGTTCCATCAGAATTCCCAGCTTGGTTTCGATATTACGCAGCCATTTAACCTCGTCGGCAGTATAAAGCGTAATTGCTTCGCCCTCATTGCCTGCACGTCCTGTACGGCCGATGCGGTGAACATACCAGTCGACATCATGCGGAATATCGTAGTTCACAACATGAGTTACACCCTCAACGTCCAATCCGCGGGCAGCCAGATCGCTGGCAACAAGAATCTGAATCTTAGCATCACGGAAGGCCTTCATAACAGTTTTGCGCTTGGCGGGAGACATTTCGCCATGCAGTACATCAACGTTATAACCCTGCATTCCCAGCCAGTCGCCCAGCTCCTTGGTGCGCTCCTTGCTCATGCAGAAAACAATCATCAGATAAGGATTCAGGCGGTCAATGAGCGCTGCCACAGCCTTATTCTTGTATTCGTCGGTTGTTTTCAAACAAATCTGCTTGATTTTCTCAACTGTAGCCTGGTCAGGATTGATATCAATCAGCGCGCAGTTTTTCGTCAGCTTGCGTCCCAGCTTGCGCACTTCTTCCGACAGAGTTGCGGAGCAAAGCATCGTCTGATGCTCCGGCGCGGTCATAGCAATCAGCTCCAGTGCTTCATCCATAAAGCCCTGCTGTAGCATTTCGTCAACCTCGTCCAGTACCAGATAGCGCACACCGCCAAGGTCGGTGTTGCCCTTGCGGATGTGGTCCAGCAGACGGCCGGGAGTACCGATCAGCACATGGCTGCGTCCCTCCAGCTTATATTTTTGCGTTTCGAAATCGCGTCCGCCGGTAACGGCCAGCACCTTGATATCGCTTTCACCCAGGATTTTTTTCATTTCGGTGGCAATCTGCTGTGCCAGCTCACGCGTCGGCGTAATTACCAGCGCCTGAACGTAGCTTTTGGCAGTATCAATTTTTTCTGCCAGCGGCACCAGGAAAGCCAGTGTCTTGCCTGTGCCTGTCTGCGCACGGGCGATTACGTCACGTCCGGCAAACAGCGCCGGGATAGCCTGCTCCTGTACCGGCATCGGCTTTTTGATGCCCATTTTCTGGAGCTGCTCTACAGTGTGCGCACAAACCTTTAAGGCTGCAAATCCATTTGTCATTTCACATTCCTCTTTTCCTCTAAAATTTATCTTCTGACCTTATGGTCGTTTTTCTCTATAACTTTAGTATTATATCATAGATTGGGCAGGAACGGAAAGATGCAGGCAAATTTTTCTGCTGCATATGATTGCTATAGCCTGAAAAGCATCTCTGATTTTATAATTAAGCATATAAAAATGCTTAGACAAGCAAATTGTACATGTGACAAAAGGCCCCTGCCGGCGATTGCTGACAGGAGCCTTGACTTATTCAATTTACTCAGCTTAGCAAGCTGACATTTGCTTTTACATTACGCCTCTGAAATAGTGGCCTCTTGTAGTACCCGGCAGATTTTCCGGTGCCTCCACCGCACCGCCGAGAATCTTGCGGTACAGTGCCACAAGCTCGCCCAAACGTGCCGCATCGTAATCACGGCCGTCAATTCTCAGCGTCGCTACGCCTGCTTCCGCCATGTGCTGCACATTGGCAGTCATCGAAAGCTCATGCGCATTCAGAATATGCATGCGGCAGAACTGGTCCGTAACAATCGGGAAGCGTGCATCCTTGCGGTCACCCAAGAACAAAGGCTCTGCACAGTTAAACTTGCAGGCCCCCTTATCCAACGCACCCAGGAAGCTGCCGCCTACACAGTATTCGGAAACCATCATTTCCAAACGTCCCTGAATCATGCACTCCAACGGCAGCGGGCTGACGCTCACAAGATGCTCTACCTGCGCCATTGTCAGCTCGGGGCTTAGCACTGCGCCTGCAGCGCCCTGCTCCTGCCAGAACTGCAGTGTCTGGCTGTTGAAAATATTCAAAGACATGTCTGCTACCAAATTAAGCGCTGCATGCTTCTTCGCCAAGGGCCACAGGCCGTTGTTGTTGATGTAAACAAAATCAGGCTGCAGCTCCTCCCACAATTGGAAGAGCTTGTCGAAATATGCCAGCTGTGCTTCCTTGATGATACGCGGTGTAGCAAAGGCCAGCTGACGGCCTGCCTTGCGCACCAGTTTGGCAGCTTTGGCATAATCCGCCTCTGACGGCAGCTGATGATTGAAGCAGTCACCGCCAAAGAGAATGCGTTCAGCACCTGCCTGCAGCGCAGCATTGACCTTCTCAACGCTATCGCAATGCACTACCAGAACGGATTCATGCTGTTTAGCCTTATGTGCCTGCGGCACTAATTGCTCGCTGAAGCTATGCACCGCTGTGCGCGCCGGTGCGAAGGCATTCAGACGCGCTGCATCCAGTGCCTCGCATGCCATACGGCGTGCTTCGTTCATTTCGCTCATCGGCACCATAACATTTTCATCATGCTCAAAAAGCAGGCTGTTCAGGAAATATTCTGTCGTACCGAGGCGGTCCAGCTGCTTACGCACACCGGCTTCATCCAGCGCACGCTTGCGTGCTGCCTCTACGATAAAATCGGTTTCGCCGTAGCCGACGTTGCCTTCATCATCCGTCAGCGTAACGGTCATAGGCTCGCCCAAACGTGCAGTAACAACGGCATCTACCGGAATGCGTTTTTTGGCGTCCTGACCGAAGAACTGCTGCGCATAGCTCATCAGTCTGCTGTCGAGAGTACGGAAAACGCGGTCATTCAAACGTACTCCGTTAGGCACATCAATCGTTACCTGCTGGCCGGGAGCAGCGCTCTGCACACTATTGCCGCCGCACAGCATATCCGTAACGGTGGTGCCCACACGTCCGCCGACGCTTACCCAAAATTCCAGTCCGTCGCCCAGATGCAGCTCCTTATCCAGCTTGATAACTGCCTTATTACGGTTTTTATCCAGCTTCGCTACACGGCCGATAAGCACGCCGCGGTTGTTGGGACGGCGGTCGCTCATCATTGTGCGTCCGGGACGGCGCTCCAGATAAGCGGTGGTAAAGTCACGGTTGAAGATTTGCTCGATATTCGCCAAATCCTCCTCCGGCACGTTGTAGTCACCGGCAAGATAGCTGTCAATCGCACGGCGGTAAGCATCTACTACTACCGCAACATATTCGGGGCGCTTCATGCGTCCTTCGATTTTGTAGGACACAACGCCTGCGTCAATCAGCTGCGGCAAAATGCTCAAGGTATTCATATCTTTGGGGCTCAGCAGATACTGGCCTGCATCCTTGCCCTGCAGCATATCCTCATCCTTCGCGTTGAGCAGCTTATACGGCAAACGGCAAGGCTGGGCACAGCGTCCGCGGTTACCGCTGCGGCCGCCGATAAGACTGCTCATAAGGCATTGACCGCTGTAGCATACGCACAAAGCGCCATGGATAAAGGTTTCGATTTCACTGCCTCGGCTGCAGGCGGCACCGATTTCCTTCAGGCTCAGCTCACGCGCCAATACGCTGCGCTCCATGCCTGCATCCATAGCGAAGTCTACACCGCTGCTGTTGGTAATGCTCATCTGCGTGCTGGCATGCAACGGAAGCTCCGGCACAATTTTCTGCGCCAGGCGGATAACGCCCAAATCCTGCACAATGAGTCCGTCTACGCCTACGTTATTCAAAAACAGCAGGTAAGCGGATAAAGCCTCCAGCTCGCTGTCATCAACCAAAGTATTGACGGTAATATACAGGCGCACATGGTGCATATGCGCAAAATACACCGCCTTCGCCATTTCCTCTTCATCAAAATTGCTGGCATAGGCACGTGCGCCAAAGGCTTTACCGCCCATATATACAGCATCGGCGCCGGCGTTTACCGCTGCCTCCAATGCTTCCCAGCTGCCTGCGGGAGCAAGCAGTTCTATTGTTTTCTTTTCCATATGTTATCTACCTTTCACGCACTGCTGCCAGCAGTCTGTCATATCTGGCCTGCAGGCTTTGCAGCTCTTCTGCCAGCACAGCATTTCTTTGCTGCATTTCCTGCTCTAGCGCAGCATATTTTTCCTGCATTTTCTGTTCTGCTGCTGCGCACTTTTGCTGCAGTTCCTGCTCCATCGCAGCGCATTTTTCCTGCATTTTTTGCTCCGCTGCCACGGATTGCTGCTGCATTTCCTGTTTCAGAGCAACGCATTTTTCCTGCAGCTCCAGTCTGTCTGCAGCCAGGTCGAGCGCCGTCCAGATGGCGATTTTATCTGTCTGCAGCAGCTTTTTGCTTTCTGCCAGCTCCTGCATTCTTCTGTCTACCTCTGCTGCTATTTTCAGCACCTGTTCTTCGGAAGCAGAGGTCGTTAATGCATAGGTACTATTATATATTTTTACAGAAACTGATGCTTTTTCCATAAACACATCCTCTAGCTTATTCTGCGATAACGGTAAAGTTAAAGCTCTGCAGGCTCATTTTTTCCCAAGAGCGCTTGTAATCCATGCGGATATTATAGGTACCGGGCTTGGTAACTGCCAGCACCAGAATTTCAACGCCGGGCGCACCCATTCTTTCCTCGTCACCGCGCGGAATGGTAAACGAGCTGCCTACCTTGCTTACTGCCGGCGAGCTGCAGGCAAATTGCCAGCCGTAGCCGGTGGAAGGATTGCTGTCCAGCTTCAGCGCCATCAGTCCGCTTGCAGGCAGACGCAATGTTTTGCCTGCAGCCTTATCGGTAATTTTTGCCAATTGCAGCAAGCGTCCCGCTTCGCCGATACGCAGAGAGGTAACTACATCCCTGTAGGGCACAAAGCTGCTGTAGGCAGCATTTTTCTTGCTGCGCAAAAACAAGCCCTCTTCACCGAAGAGCACATTATCATAATTGCCCAAAGCTGCCTTTACGTTATCATTATCGACAAAGAAATCCGTAACCTCGAACTCCTTGCCGGTGGTCAAATCAAGATTCAGTCCGGCATATGCCTTGCGTCCGCCGTTGTCTGCCTCCAGCAGCAGGCTCACCAGACTCGGACGGTTCAGCATCACCTTATAGGTTACACTTCCCTGACCGCCTACCTCCTTGACCAGCTTAGCTGCAGCATCGCGCACCATAGCGTTGGCCTGTTTTTCCAGCTCAGCGGAATTACTGCCGTCGATATAAGGCAGCGTTGCCGTTGCCTTGCCGACAGAGGTCTGTTCGGTAAGCACCGTTGTCTGCTGGTCTGCCAGCACCGGCAGAGATAAACATAAGCACAATAATGTTGTCAACAGGATTTTCATAGCCTGCAGCTCCTTTCCAAAAACATTGCCCAAGCCTTGAACCTCTTGGTAAAAATTAAGCAGGAAGAAAGCCCTCCTGCTTAATTAAAGCAATCGCGCTAAAACAAGCCGCCAATCGCTATTTTACAATCATAAACTTTTAATGAACTCAACAGCCTTTTCCAGACGTGCCAGAGTTCTTTCCTTACCCAGCAGAACCATAACGTCAAACATACCTGGGCTTACGGTGCGTCCGGTCAGAGCCAGACGAGTCGGATGGATAACCTTGCCCAGAGCCAGACCGTTGTCGGCAGCAATTTTGTTATAAGCTGCTTCGGTAGAAGCCAGGTCATATACATCATCAGCCTTAATTGCTGCAATGCACTGCTCCAGTACAGGAATATTTTCTGCCTTGAAGTGCTTAGCTACACCTTTTTCATCGTATTCTTCAACATCCTTGAAGAAGTAGGTGGAAGCATCGGCAACCTCCTGCAGAGTTTTAACGCGTACACGTACAACATCTACGAGCTTTTCAAAGTATGCTTCGTTGGCAGCATCGTTGAACCATTCTTCGGTTACCAGGCCGTCTTTAACGAAGAAGGGCTTAGCATCCGGCAGAATTTTTTCCAGCGGCAGCTCGGACAGATATTGGCCGTTCATCCAGGTGAGCTTTTTGGTGTCATAAATAGCAGCCTTTTTGCTCATCTGCTCCAGCTCAAACAGCTTAACGGTTTCTTCCAGAGTGAAGATTTCGCGTTCATCGCCGGGGCCCCAGCCAAGCAGAGTCAGATAGTTGATGATAGCTTCCGGCAGGTAGCCTTGGCTGCGGAATTCTTCAACGGAGGTTGCACCGTGGCGTTTGCTCAGCTTGGAACGGTCCATAGCCAGAATCATCGGCATATGACCGAACTTAGGCGGCTCCCAGCCCAGTGCTTCGTAAACCAGCAGCTGCTTCGGAGTGTTGGAAAGATGCTCCTCGGCACGCAGTACGTGAGTCATGCCCATCAGATGGTCATCGACACAAACAGCGAAGTTATAGGTAGGAATACCGTTGGATTTTACAATTACGAAATCGTCGAACTGGTCCATGTTAAAGGTAACTTCGCCATGAATCAGGTCATGAACGGTGATGCTGCCCTCGGCAGGAATCTTGATACGAATGGAATACGGTTCGCCTGCATCGATACGTGCTTTAGCCTCCTCTGCCGGAATATCGCGGCAGGTACGTGCATAACGGAACGGTTGCTTAGCAGCGCGTTGTTTTTCGCGTTGTGCAGCCAGATCCTCGGTAGTGCAGAAGCAGTAGTATGCTTTGCCTTCGTCCAGCAGCTGCTGAGCATATTTTTTGTAAATATCAAAGCGCTCGGACTGATAATAAGGACCGTATTCGCCGCCGGCCTCCGGGCCTTCATCCCAGTTGATGCCCAACCATTTCAGGCTGGTAAGGATTTGGCTTACGGAATCCTCTTTCAGACGTTCAATATCGGTATCCTCGATACGCAGAATCAGCTTACCGCCCATTTTGCGGGCAAACAGCCAGTTAAACAGCGCAGTACGCGCACCACCAATATGTAAATACCCAGTAGGACTGGGAGCAAATCTTACTCTGACTTCAGACATTTCATCGTCTCCTTACATTTTAATTACAAATATAGATTGTCAATCAGATTAATTATACAGCTTTGAAGAAAAAAGTGCAAATATTAATCTGCGTTGCCGCCGTTTTTTATTTTTCTTCATGATTTAAAGAAAAAGCAAATCCGAAAGACTTCGTTCATAGAAAACTGCTTTTATTGCTATTATTTCGCATTTTTTCGTTTGTCTAACCGCCGTTTTCGTATTATAATATTGTAATAAAGTAAATAAAAGGAGGATGCTTATGTGCCAAACCCCAGATTGGTCCGTCGGTGACCGCTATCTGCGTGAAAACGTTCCAGAGCTCGCCCCGTTAGTTGACCGTTATTCGCCCTGTCCGTTAAAACCAAAATCTAAAGAGGTTTATTTTACTATATTACTGACCGGCATTATTGCCCAACAGCTGCCGCCTGATGTCAGCCAGCAGCTGATGAAAAAGCTCGAAGGCCTCACCGGCAATCCCATTACGCCGCAGGCAGTGCTTGCTGCTTCCGCTGAGGACCTGCTCAGCATCGGTCTGGTTAAGCAAAAGGTAGATTACCTGCGCAGTTTTGCCGAAGCAGTGATCAACGGCAGCGTAACCATGGATAAGTTCGATGATATGACCGACAGCCAGATTACCAAACAGCTGATGCAAATCCGCGGCCTCGGCCAATGGACCATCGAAATGTTTCTGCTGCTAGCTCTGTGCCGCACGGACGTTGTTCCCAGTGCCGACTTTATCTTCAAAAAAGAGCTGCAGAAAATGCTCAATCTTAGCGAAATCCCCAAACGCGGCAAAATCAATACACTAACAGAAAGCTGGCGTCCCTGGCGCTCGCTAGCAGTGTGGTATATCTGGCAAAAAGCTAACGATAGCGAAAAAAAATAACACAAAAAGCAAAACAAAACCGTCCTTCCCTGTCTGCATTTTTGCAGATAGCGGGAAAGGACGGTTTTTCTTATTCTACGAACGCTATTTACTGTTCAATAATCTCTGAATACTATTTCAGACTGGCAATAGCGGCAGCGGTATCCTCAGCGCCGTAAACATAGGAGCCTGCTACCAATACGTTGGCACCGGCAGCCTTCACCAGCTTGGAGGTTTCGGCGTTTACGCCGCCGTCAACCTGAATATCCACGTTCAGGCCACGCTCGTTAATCATCGCATGCAAGCGCTCAATCTTCGGCACTACGCCTTCAATAAAGCTTTGGCCGCCGAAGCCGGGGTTAACGGTCATCAGCAGTACCATATCAACGTAAGGCAGAATTTCTTCTACCGTACTCAGGCTGGTAGCGGGGTTCAGCGCAACGCCCGCCTTCATGCCCTCAGCCTTAATCTGCTGGATGCAACGGTACAGATGCTTGGTGGTTTCTACATGCACAACAATCTGGTCGGCACCGGCAGCCTTGAAGTCGGCAATGTATTTTTCCGGATTTTCTACCATCAGATGGCAGTCGAAAAACAGGTCGGTAACCTTACGGATTTTTTTCACTACAGGAGCACCGAAGGTCAGGTTAGGTACAAACTGGCCGTCCATAACATCGATGTGTACCCAGTCGGCACCGGCAGCTTCAATTTTTTTGATTTCATCAGCCAGATATGCAAAATCGGCAGATAAAATTGATGGAGCAACTTTAATCATCATTTTCTTCCCTCTTTCTCTTGCAGCAGTTTTACCTCTGCTAACATTGTCAAATATGATTCATAACGGCTGGCAGAAATCCTTCCTGCAGCCACAGCATCCTTTACACCGCAGACAGGCTCGTGCGTATGCGTACAGGGACAGAACCTGCAGCCTGCCTCATAATCGGCAAACTCACGGAAGGAGGCCAACACCATTTCGGCGGTCAGGCCCTCCAGCAGCAGATTGCCGAAGCCCGGAGTGTCCGCAATATAGCCTTCGTCGAACGGCAGCAGCTGTGCATAACGTGTAGTATGCTTGCCACGGCCGATTTTTTCGCTAACCTCGCCCGTGCGCAGGTCAACGCTGCTATCGATAGCGTTGATAGTAGACGATTTGCCTACGCCCGAAGGTCCGCCAAAGGCACAGATTTTACCACGCAGACGCTCACGCAGAGCCTCCACGCCGGTACCGTTCTGCGCCGACAGAGTATAAACCTCATAGCCGATAGGCTCATAAACTGCCTTCACCTGCTCAATCAGGCCCGCAGGAGCGTTATCCTCTTTATTGAGCACCAAAATCGCAGGAATTTTCGCCAGCTCTGCCAACGCCAGCAGCTTATCTGCCAACAGAAAGCTGAAGTCCGGCGCAGCACAGGCAAAGGCTGCCACAAACAAATCCAGATTAGCCAGCGTGGGACGCGGCAAAAAGTTTCTGCGCGGCAGCACACCGGTAATCATCCCCTCGCGCTTTTCGCTGCTGCTTACCTCAAAGCCGGCGATATCACCTGTTGCCAGCGAAAAACGGTTTTTCTTCATTTTTCCCTTTACCTTGCAGGTATAAGGCTCGCTTTCGCCTTCTACCTTAAGGTAATAATAGCCGTTATAATTTTTCAGGACTCTGCCCTGCAGCTCTGCCATGTTTACAGGTTCCTTTCGGAAATGAGCTTGCCGTCACAGATGAACTGGACCTTGGCATTGCCTGCATATTCCACCTTCTGACGCAGACGCACGCTGCCGTTTTGTGTACCGCTGTACAGTGTTGCCGTGCCGTTGTCATCTGTCAGTACAATACGCACGTTGGCAGGCTTGCCGCTCGGCACGACAAAGTCAACGTAGGCGCTCTTCTTCTCGCCGCCGGCAGCTACGGTAATTGCTACTGCCGCGCCGTCGTTAAGGTTACTGCCTACACCCGGGTTGCAGGCCAGAACTACATTCTTTTTGGCACTGGCATCCTGAACCTTTTTGATTTCACCAAGCTTCAGCCCTGCCTGCTCCAGCATGCCCTTAGCTTCGTCAACAGATTTGCCGATAATATCCGGTACCGGCTTATCGCCTTCGTTAATTACCAGATCGATGGCAGTTCCTTTGGGAGCCTTGTCCAGGCCCTTCGGCGACTGGCTGAGTACAGCGCCGATTTTACCGCCGTCCACATGCTTGCGCGTCACCTTGCCGACCTTAAAGCCTGCATCCGCCAGCTGCTGCTCCGCCTTCGACAGCGACATGCCCGTAACATCAGGCACAGCCTTCAGCTCCGCACCCTTACAGATGGTCAGGATAATAAGGCTGCCCTGCTTACGTTTTTCGCCGGCCTTCGGAGACTGCTCCATAACAGTACCGGGCTTAAACTTATCAGGATCGCCGTATTTTTCCTCCAGCTCTACCTTAAACTCCTTTTCCTCCAGCAGCTTCTGTGCTTCAACTACCGTCATATTGGTAACATTAGGCACTTCAATTTCCGCCAGGTTGCGGTTGAAGATAAAGTGCGCTACCAGCGAAATTGCTACTACCGCAGCAGTAATCATTACTATCAGTTTGGTATAATTCAGCTTTTTCTTAACCACCGGTTTTTCATCCCCTGCTTTTTCGGAAGGCATTGTCTCCTGCTTTTCCTGAATTTTTTCCGGCTCTTGTGTTACAGCCGGAGTTACCTGCTTCGGCGGCAGCTCACTGCGCACCGGCTTCATAATTACCGTAGCACCGTCATCAGAGCTATCGACAACATTGCCGTTGGACTTCACCGCGCCCAGCTCCTGATGATAGTCCTCGCTGCTGAACGGGAAGAGCTTCATCTTCAGGTTCAGCAAATCGCGTCGCATCTGTCCGGCGTTAGCGTATCTGTCCTCACAGCGCTTCGCCAGCGCCTTGTTCATAATCTCCTGCATGCCCTCGGGAACATTATCCATGTAGTCCTTCAGCTGCGGCACAGGCTTTTCTACATGCATCATAGCAACAGAAACAGCCGTTGTACCAACGTAAGGAACCTCACCCGTAAGCATTTCGAAGAGCACTATGCCCAAGGAATAGACATCGCTGCTGGCAGTAATCTTACCGCCACAGGCCTGCTCCGGTGAAATATAATGCACTGAACCCATCACCGATTTGGAATAAACCATCGTCTGATTCGTGACCATTTTGGCAATACCGAAATCAGCGATTTTAGGATTCATATTTTTATCAATCAAAATATTCTGCGGCTTGATATCACAGTGAATAATGTTATGGCTGTGAGCATGCTGCAGTGCATCGGCAAGTCGCACAGCGATTTCCAGCACAGTATTCAGGCTCAGCTTATGCTCCTTCATATACTCCTTCAGAGTAACACCGTCAACATATTCCATAACTATATACTGATTGCTGCCCTCCGACACAACATCATAGATATTGATGATATACGGATGCACCAGGCGCGCCGCGGATTTCGCCTCCCGTCGGAATTGCTCCAGCAGCTCGTTGTCCTCGAGGAACTGGTCGCGCAGCATTTTCACGGCTACATTACGATCCAAAAGCTGGTCGTGGGCCAAAAAGACTTCGGCCATACCGCCATAGCCAATCGGACGAATAATCTCATAGCGTCCGTTCAAGATGGTCTTGCCATTTTTATCCATTACAGCTTTCCTCCCCCTGCGTAGTTAAATCAATCAGAATCAGGGACACATTATCCCGTCCGCCGTTGTCCAGGCTCTGCTCCAGCAATTTGTCCGCAGCCTGCTCCGGATTGGCACAGCCTATAATCCGGCTGATTTCAGCTGCACGCAGCATGTCGGACAGACCGTCGCTGCACAGCAGCAGCCTGTCACCCTCCTGCAGACGGAAGCTGAAGAAATCAGCCTTTACCGTTTCCTCGACACCCAGGGCTTGCAGCAAAATATTACGCTGCGGATGTACAAAGGCTTCCTCGTCCGTAATTTTTCCCTGTTCCTTTAAATCTGCTACCAGTGTATGGTCATGCGTCAACTGCTCCAGCTTGTCATCACGAAACAGATACAATCTGCTGTCGCCTACATGGCAGCAGTAGCCGTGCCCGTCCCCCGGCAGATAAAGTGCCGTCATCGTCGTTCCCATGCCGGAATAGCTTTCGTTGCTCACTGCCATTTTAAAGACATGTGTATTGGCCTTATCAAAGGCCTCCAGCATAACCTTACGGATATTCTGTTCCTCCTGCTCATGGCGCAGGCTGTGTGTTGCAGCCTCAAAGGCTTTGATAGTAGACCTGCTGGCGATTTCGCCTGCCGCATAGCCACCCATACCATCTGCTACAGCAAAAAGATACGGCTCGCGCACCAGCAGCGCATCTTCATTATTCTCTCTGACCAGGCCCACATGGGTTCTGCTGATTACCTGCATTATTTTTGCTCCTGTTCCTTAGCAAATTTAGCCCGCAGCTGACCGCAGGCCGCATCAATATCCTTGCCCATCTCCTTACGAACGGTAGCGTTAATCCTGTTTTTCTGCAAGATGCGCAAAAAGCGTTCTACTGCCGCTTTGGACGGACGCTCAAAGCCCTGCTCCGGTACCGGGTTGGCCGGTATCAGATTAACGGATGCCTGCTTATAGCGCAGGTAATTGCTCAAAAGCTCCGCGTCCTGCGGACTGTCATTTTTTCCCTTCAACAGAATATATTCATATGTTATCTGCCTGCCGCTGGCCTTGCTGTAGCTTTCGGCAGCAGTCAGCACATCCACGAAAGGATAGCCCTTGTTGACAGGCATCAGCGCCGTACGCAGCTCGTTTTTGACAGCATGCAGCGAAATTGCCAGATTAATCGGCTTGCCCTGCTCCTCCAGGCGCTTGATGCCCGGAATGATGCCGCAGGTGGAAAGCGTCATGTTGCGGTAGCTCATGTTGCAGGTGTCCTCGCGATGCAGAAAATCCAACGCCTGCAAAACACTGTCAAAGTTCAGCATCGGTTCACCGCTGCCCATAACCACCACTCTGCTCACCATCGCGCCCTGCTCACGCAGGCGCTCGTTGAACAGGTAAACCTGCGCCACGATTTCCGCAGCCGTCAGGTTGCGTACAGCGCCCTTCAGGCCGCTGGCGCAGAAAGCACAGTGCATATCGCAGCCGACCTGGCTGGAAACGCACACGCTGTAGCCGTAATCATGGTGCATCAGAACCGTTTCTACCGAATTTCCGTCCGGCAAGCCCAAGAGCAGCTTGCTCGTCATGCCGTCAGAGGAATTCTGCTCGCGCAGAATTTCCAGACTGCGCGGCAGCACGATGAATTTTTCCTGCAGCACGGCGATATCGGCCTTGCTCAGGTTGTGCATAGCGGCAAAATCAAAGACCGACTTTTGGTACAGCCATTGAAATACCTGCTTGGCACGAAACTTTTTCAGGCCTGCCGCCACAAATAATTCTTGTAATTCTTCTATTGGTAAAGCAAAAATATCTTGCATTCTCTTACCTCTATATTACTGCTTTTTCATCAGCTTACAGATATAAAAGCCGTCAATGCCGTCATTCTGCGGCAGAAGCTGCAGCTCCTGTACCTGCTCACCCGTCAGCGGATGCGTGAACTCCACGCGCTGCCATTCGGGATGCTGCGTTAAAAACTCTTCCACCAGATAATGGTTTTCACTCTGCTCAATCGTGCAGGTGCTGTAAACCATCGTGCCGCCATCCTTCACGTACTGTGCGGCATTCTTTAAAATTGCCAGCTGCAGCGGCGGGAACAGCTTCAAGTCCTTACGCTGCTTGCGCCAGCGTGCTTCCGCACGGCGGCGCAGCACTCCCAGACCGGAGCAGGGTGCGTCCACCAGTACGCGGTCAAAGGCACCCAGCCATTCGCTGCGCAGCTGCAGAGCATCGTTCTGCAGTGCTTTGACGCTCTTCATACCCAGACGAGCAGCATTTTCGGCAATCAGCTCCAGCTTGTGCTCGTGGATATCGCAGGCGATAACCTCGCCCTTATCCTGCATAAGCTGTGCCACGTGTGTTGCCTTGCCGCCGGGAGCGCTGCACATATCCAGCACGCGCATTCCGGGCTGGGGCGCCAGCACCGGCGCTACCAGCATAGAGCTTTCGTCCTGAATATAAAAATGCTGCGGCAGTGCCGCCAAAAGTGTATGCAGCGACGGCAGATGCTCTGCTACAATGCCATAGGGACTCCATTCGGAAGCACGCACCTGTGCGCTCATTTCCGTCAGATCAGCCAACAGCTTGTCGCGCGTAGTCACCAGCGTATTAACACGCAGGCACACCGGCGCAGCCGTATTATCAAACGTCAGCAGGCGTTCGGTGCCGCCGCGTCCCCAAGGTCCCAGCCAGCGTTTCACCAGCCAGCGCGGATGGTAATACTTTAGCGACAGATAATCTGCATCCTGCTTTTCGGCATCAGGCAGGACGAACGCACCTGCCTCCTGCTTACGCAACAGACCGCGCAGAACGCCGTTGACGAACTTGGCGCTGCCCTCATGGCTCACCGAGCGTGCCAGCTTCACAGCCTCGTTTACTGCCGCTGACGCCGGAATACGCGTCATATACAGCAGCTGATATGTACTGATGCGCAGTATCGCTAAAATATCACCGGCCACCTTGTCCAGCGGACGGCTAACGCACTGCGCCAGATACCAGTCCAGCGTACCGCTGGCCTTTACAGTGCCGTAGACCAGCTCCGTTGCCAGCCTTCTGTCAAGGTCGCTAAGTCTGCTGCCACGCAGATACTGGTTCAGCGCGATATTCGTATAAGCGCCGTCCTCCAGCACCATACGCACCAAAAGCGCCGCTGCTCCGCGGGCGCTCTCAGGATAATTTGCTTTTTGTTCCTTCCGCATGCTTTGTTTCTTCCTCATCATCTTCCATAAATGCTAAAATTGCTGCTTCCAGCTTATCAATATCTACCCGCGTATTAAAGCAGGGACCAAAGGGACGCTCGTTTAAAACGCCCAGCACCGGCAGCGGGAACACGTCCTGAATGCCGCTGGTCAGATCACGCTCGCAGGCCACAGCCACAATAGCCTTTGGTCTTGCCTGCTTAACCATCTGCCTTGCCAGCGTACCGCCTGTAGCCACGGCAAAATGGCAGCCGTACTTGTGCGCCAGCCCTAGCATAGCACCTACACTGCAGCGTCCGCACTGACGGCAGTTCTCTACATTACGGGTTATCTTATGTACGCAGGTATCCAGCTGGATACAATGCGGTGTTAAAATCATAATTCGGTTGGCAGGCACCTTCACCTTATGCTGCAGCACCAGATTGTTGCTGACCTCGATAAAGGACTGCTCAATGCGGTCACGGGGAATGTTAAATAAGCGTCCCAATACTACCGCAAAGGGGAAAAGAATATTAATCGCCTTCCACGCCCAAAAATACAAAATCTTGAGTACCGGTATTCCCAACAGCGCCATAACAATTCCCAGAACGCCGCTGAGCATTGCCAACACTATAAGTACGCCGAAAAAGCCGAAGACTATCGGCAGAAAACGGCTGATTTCATAAAGCCCCGGAAAGGTTACCTTCCAGACCACATAAAACATCAACGCGCCTAATACGGCGCTGATGGAGGTCAGAGCCATAAATATACGTTTTTTGGGCTTAAATACACTGTCTTCGTTCATTAAAAGATTACTCCTTCAAATCACAGCCTGCTTCAGGCAAGCAGGTCGCCCTCCTGTACGCCGCGGCCGTTCAGGAAAACCTGCGCCGGCATACGTTTTTTGGATTCGGGCTGTACCTCGGTGATTTCCAGTACGCCCTCACCGCAAGCTACAAAGAAGCTGTGCTTGCCGGTTTCGATAATGGTACCGGCAGCAGCAGCGCTGCTTTTGTCAGTCATTTTGCTGCCCCAGATTTTCAAGCTCTTGCCGTTCGGCAGCTTGGTAAAGGTGCTGGGTGCAGGGTTAAAGCCACGGATAAGGTTGTGTACCTCCTGCGCCGTTTTACTCCAGTCGATATGCTCCATGCTGCGGTCGAGAAGTGTCGCATAGGTGGCCTGTTCGTTATCCTGCGGTTCTGCCACAGCGGTACCTGCAGCAATTTTGTCAATAACCTCGAGCAGCAGCGCTGCACCCTGCTCACGCAGAGCGTCATGCAGCTCGCCCATCGTGGTGTTTTCAGCAATAGGCACCACTACCTTATCCAGCATAGCGCCGGTATCCATGCCAATATCCATCTGCATAATCGTTACGCCTGATTCCTTTTCGCCCTTGATGATGGCGTACTGAATCGGTGCCGCACCGCGATACTTCGGCAGCAGGGAAGCGTGTACGTTGATGCAGCCGTATTTCGGCAGCTCCAGAATTTCCTTGCTCAAGAACTGACCGAAGGCAGCTACGACAATCAGCTCCGGCTGCAGCTCGTGCAGCAGCTCAACAAATTCAGGAGTTTTTACCTTTTGCGGCTGGTAAACAGTCAGTCCCTGCGCCATCGCATATTCTTTAACCGGTGTTTGCAGCAGCTTGTTGCCGCGTCCCTTAGGACGATCCGGCTGAGTTACTACCGCAAGAATTTCATGCTTACCGCTTTCGCACAGCGCCTGCAGGCTGCCTACTGCGAAATCCGGTGTTCCCATAAATACTATACGCATTTGTTTTCCTCCGTATATCTTTTTTTCATATCCCGCTCAGGATTTATCTTACAGCATCCTCGGGATTTTCCTTCTGCTTAGGCGAAATGGTTTTAGCCTTGTCGATGAACAGAATGCCGTCCAGATGGTCCAGCTCATGCTGAATGCAGATAGCCAAAAGACCACTTGCGGAAAGCAGCATGCGCTGACCGGTTTTGTCGGTGAATTCGCATTCCACATATTCGGAGCGCTCTACCTCGCCCTCATAATCAGGCACGGAAAGACAGCCTTCGCTGCCCAGCACCTTGCCCTCGCGTTTAACAATTTCAGGGTTAATCAGCTCGTACAAGCCTTCGCCTACGTCAATAACTACTACGCGCTTGCTTACACCCACCTGCGGTGCTGCCAGGCCTACGCCGTCGGCCGCATACATTGTTTCTGCCATATCACGCAGCAGACGCTGCAATTTTTTATCTATACGCTCTACCGGTTGAGCCACCTCACGCAGCACCGGAGCGCCGGCAATCACTATTTTTAACTTAGCCATTTTTGTTCCTCCTTGTATCTATTCCAATAGTTCATTATAACACATTACTACAGGAAAAAACAAATTCTCTGCACAGGCTTCCTCATATATTTAAGCAAATACTGCAAAAGCCTTCTGCGTCAGGCGTATTTTTCCCGTCAACGTCAGAAGGCTTTGGAGCTTTTTAGTTATTTATTTTTTATAATTGTTTTTATCTACCATACGGATACCGGTATTCACCAGCTTCTGTGCCGGCTTGCTGCCATCTTTTACTGCTGCAGCGGCAGCCATCACAGCCTCATAGCCCATTTTGTACTGATTCTGTACGGCAACGGCAATACTATAGTTTTTGTCCTCCAGGCCCAGTAAGGTCTTTTTGCCAAGGTCAAAGCCGGTAACGGCAATATCCTTACGGCCTGCAGTCATTACAGCTTCCACAGTTGCATTGGTGGAGCCGTTGTTGCAGGCAATAATGCCTTTAACATTATGAGTATTTTTGATTTTTTCAGCAACCAGCTTAACTGCGCCTGCATCATCACCGTAGTTAATAATATAATCATGTTCGATTTTCCAGCTTGCAGGAGCAAATTTACCCCAGTTTGCCATAATGCTGTTCAGACGGTCGGCAATCGTAGTGCTAGCCAAGGTGCTGACATGTACCAGAACTGTTGCCTCCTCGGATTCCTTCACACCGTTAGCCTTCATCTGCTCCACCATCTGTTGGCAAACCTCAGCACCGGCTTCCAGGTTGTTGGTAAGGAAGGCTGCATCATAATCATTGCTGCTGAGAGCGGTATCAACCAAAAATACCGGCAACTTCTGCTCGCGCAGAGTTTTCGCACTTGCCGTCATATTGGAGCTGTCCGCCGGAGCAAGTATTACTGCGTCCGCTTTTTTACCGGGAAGCTCTTTGACCATATCGCGTTGCAGCTCCCAGTCGCCGTCCTTCATAACGCCGCCGACATAAACGTTAACGTCAGCCTTAGCTGCTCCGTCCTTAATGCCACGGATAACATCCTCCCAATAGTTACCCTTCATAACCTTGAGCACAGCATAGACATTTTTGCGTCCTTCCTTAATTTCTGTTACAGGCTCAAAATCCTGCTTAGTTTTGGCGTTCATAACCTTTTGTGTCACCGCGCCCTGTTGCGCATTGTTGCCGCCGCAGCCTGCAACGCCTACAAGCAGTAAAGCCGAGAATAAAACTGCTAATAATTTCTTCATACCCATATTATCAACCTCCGCCTTCTTGCAAACACTTCGATGTTTGTTCATGTATTGTAAGAATTATTATAGCACTTTCATACGAAAAATCAAGTAATTTGAAATCTTTATTCGTTTCAACCCAAAGTCTACTGAAACATTTACGCTAAAGATTAAAATGGTTAGCAAGCATCAACCTTAACCCAAAAACCTGTTATTTGCTTCTTTCAAAACAAAAATAAATATTATTTTTGTCCTCATTCAATTCACAATAGCTTGCATTACACTAGGATAACTTTACAAAAACATCTTTCTTGTCACCGAAATTTGTGCTATAATCTATTATCAAGCAAACAAAAGCTAACAACTGTACAGTATGCTTTATGATTATGATAATTTAGGGAGGATTTTTACATATGCTGAACCAGGTTTCTTTATTCACCGAAAACAACGAGGGTGGTTTGTTCAAAATCACCACCATTCTTGCTAAAGCCAATATCAATATTTACACTATGCTGGCCAATGACAGCGCGGAATTCGGCATCGTGCGCCTGATTGTGGACAAGGCAGAAACTGCTATCGAGGTGCTGAAGGCAGAAGGCTACCAATGCCGTCAGGACAAGGTTATTGCCGTAGAGATGAACGATACTCCGGGTTATCTGGACGGAATTCTTGCCGCTATTCACGGTGCCAACATCGACATTTCCTATCTGTATATTTCCTTTAACCGCGACAATGTTAAACCAGTAGTAGTTTTTAAAACCAACGAGCCGGAAACTGCCACCTTCCTCATCGGTCGTGGCTACAAGCTGCTGGAAACATTTTAATAGCTGAGAATGTTTAGAGGCCGCCCGCTGAAGCAGGCGGTCTTTTTTGCATGCAAAAAAACTGCTGCAGCCTTCGCCGCAGCAGCTCATACTTATCAGTTTACAATTCTTCCGCCAGGTCAAGCAGCAATCTTTCCGTTTTTTCCCAGCCCAGGCAGGGGTCTGTAATAGATTTGCCGTAAATGCCGTCATGCACGCCCTGAGCACCGTCCTCGATATAGCTTTCAATCATCAGGCCCTTGACGATTCTATTAATATCAGCGTTCAGCTTACGGGAATGCACGATATCCTTCGCAATGCGGATTTGCTCCAGATATTTTTTGCCGGAGTTAGCGTGGTTGGTATCCACAATAATTGCCGGGTTCTGCAGCTGACGTTCTGCATACATATCAATAACGATTTTCAGCACCTCATAATGGTAATTGGGGAAGCTGTTGCCGATGGGGTCAACATAGCCGCGCAGAATGGAATGCGCCAGCGGATTACCCTTGGTGCGTACCTCCCAGCCACGGAATAGGAATTCCTGCTCATGCTGCGCTGCCGCCACACTGTTGAGCATAACGGACAAATCGCCGCTGGTAGGATTCTTCATGCCTACGGGAATGCCTACGCCGCTGGCAATCATACGGTGGAGCTGGTCCTCGCTGGAGCGCGCGCCAACTGCGGCATAGCTCAGCAAATCGGACAGATAGCGGAAAACCTCGGGATAGAGAATTTCCTCCGCACCGGTCAGACCGGTTTCTTCTACCACGCGCACATTCATTTTGCGGATAGCGATAATACCGCCCAGCATATCCTCTTCACCCTCGGGAGAAGGCTGATGCAGCATGCCCTTGTAGCCTACGCCGATAGTACGCGGCTTGTTGGTGTACAGGCGCGGTACGATAAAAATTTTATCCTGCACCTTTTCCTGCAGCTTGGCCAGACGATAAACGTAGTCCAGCACAGCGTCCTCGTTATCGCTGGAGCAAGGACCGATGACCAGCAAAAAGCGGTCATCCTTGCCTGTAAAAATATTCTTTATAGCCTCGTCACGCTGCAGCTTCAGCAGCTTAGAAGCCTTACTTACCGGATAATCCTCCATTAAGGCCTGCGGTGAAGGCAGCACCTTGATAAATTCCATCTGCATGCTCATAAACAATTACTCCCATTAATCAATTTGCTGACACTGGCAGATTTTTTGCAACATTCTACCGGCATTAGCAGTGTTAAATCTTCTATATTGTAACACAAACTCCGTTTTTATACAATCATTTATCACTTTAAATTACACTTACAGGATCAACATTAAAGTATAAATTTGCTTTTTCCTTAAATTCGCTGTTCAGCAGCGCCTCCTTTGTTTCCCTCAAATCCCGCGCCTTCAGCAGCACATTGAAGCGATACAGGTCATAGGCCTTCGCCACCAGTGAGGGAAACGGTCCTGCAATCAGCAAATCCTCCAGCTTACCCTGCAGCTTCAAGCTCTGCAGATAAAAGACAACCTGCTGCGCCAATGCCAGGCCTGCGCCCTCATCCTTATCCACTATCTGCAGCTTAAGCATCTGGGCGAACGGAGGATAAAAATAGTTCTTACGTTCCTGCAGCTCGCGCTTGGCAAAGGTGTCATAATCCTGCGTCACCGCCAGCTGCAGAATCGGGTTATCCGGATCATAGGTCTGGAATATTACATGTCCCGGCCTGTCACCGCGTCCCGCACGCCCCGCTGCCTGCGTCAGCAGCGAAAAGGCGCGCTCGGATGCCCTGTAATCCGGCAGATGCAGCGTGCTGTCCGCCGCCAACACTCCCACCAGCGTTACATTGGGAATATCATGTCCCTTCGCCACCATCTGTGTGCCTATCAAAACATTGGCCACGCCACCTGCAAAACGCCGCAAAATATCGGCATGCGCAAACTTCGCCACAGTCGAATCCTGATCCATGCGCAGCACACGCACCTCCGGCAGCTGCTGCAGCTGTTCTTCGGCCTTCTGCGTGCCGCTGCCGAAATATTTGATGCGGCGGCTGTGACAGTTGGGGCATTCCTGCGGCAGCGGCATCGTATTACCGCAGTAATGGCAGCGCAAATCCTCGTTCTTCTTATGGTAAACCATTGCTACGGCGCAATGCGGACAGGTAATCGTCTGGCCGCAGTCGCGACACATCACAAAGGTAGAATAGCCACGACGATTCAAGAGGACAATCGCCTGCTCCCCCGCCGCCGCCGTCATCACCAACGCCTGCTGCAGCGCGCGCGACAGCACGCTGAAATTGCGCGCCTCCAGTTCCTTGCGCATATCCACGATCTCAACCTTTGGCAAAGCAGCACCATTAGGACGTGACGTAAGATGCAAATGTGTACACTCGCCCTGCAGTGCCTTATAATACGTACATAAATCCGGCGTAGCACTGCCAAGCACCAAAGCTGCGTCGGTCAGGCGGCAGCGGGTGCGGGCAACATCACGTGCATTATAGTGTGGACGATGGTCCTCCTCCTTGTAGCTTCCCTCGTGCTCCTCGTCGACAATCACCAAGCCAAGCTTTTCAAACGGAGCGAACACAGCACTGCGCACGCCAATCAGCACCCTTGCCTTGCCTGTGCGCATACGGTACCACACGTCGCCTCTTTCGTTTTGTGAAAGCTTACTGTGCGCTACAGCAATTTCGCTGCCAAACCACGCCTGAAAGCGCTTCACCAGCTGTGCCGTGAGCGCAATTTCCGGCACCAGCATCAGCACCTGCCAGCCTGCATCCACAGCATGAGCCGCCGCTCGCAGATAAACCTCCGTCTTGCCGCTGCCGGTAATACCCTGCAGCAAAAAAGACTGCGCACGCTGCGCATCTATCGCCTGATTGATTTTAACAGCAGCATCCTGCTGCTCCTCCGTCAGCTGCAGGCTTTCGCCACGCTCCTGCACAGTGTTGTAGCTGTTGCGCAGCACACGCTTCTGCACTGCGTCCGCCAAACCGTTTTGCGCTAATGCGCGCGCCACAGCGGAGCTCACACCCTGCTGCGCCAGCTCGCTCACACTCAGCGCTCCTGCTGCCTGCGCCAGTATGCCCAACGCAGCATGCTGCCCCTTGGCGCGTTTGGCAAGCGTTCCTTCGGTCAGCGCCTTCCTGCCTGTGGCATTGATGCGATAAGCCAGCACTGTTTTTTCCTGCAAACGCTCATTATAAACATAATAAAGCAAACGTCCCTGCGCATCACGCACGGCACGCCGCTTAATGCTCGATTTCCCCGGCACAAAAAGACGCATCGCCTCTGCCAGCGAACACATATAATAATCTGCCATCCATTTAGCAGTAGCCAGCATTTCCTCATCAAACCAAGGCGTATCGCCTAAAGCTGCCTCCACCGGCTTCAGCTTACTTCTCAGCACTTCATCACTAGGCAGCGGCACACACTCTACCACAAAGCCTTCCACCTTCTGGCCGCTGAAGGGAACAACTACACGCCAGCCGCTGTCTATAAACTGCAGTGCTTCCGGCACACTGTAGGTAAACTGACGGAATAAATTTTTTACCGGTAAATTTATCGCAACATTAACAGCAAACATGGCAACCTCCTGCAAACATACTTGTAGTTTATTATAGCATAAATCAGGGAGAATGCGGAGAGCGTTTATATAAAAAAGCGTTCTACCAAAGTTGGGCAGAACGCCTTTTGCAGCTTTATGCTATTTTACTGTTATGCTGTCAGCTTGGAGGCAAGCTCACGTACTTCTGCTTCCGAAAGCTTGGAGTGACGCACGGTAAACTCAATGCTCATACCATCAGCCAAGAGTCCCTTGGCAAATTCAATTTTATTTTCTTT
>ERZ779866.250-NODE-250-length-61812-cov-12.759088_pt1 | contig 61812 bp, 58 predicted proteins | sample MGYA00511248_ERZ779866 | MGnify/ENA primary metagenome ERZ779866 (study PRJEB29588, sample SAMEA2155758) | human gut metagenome | biome: human gut; feature: human-associated habitat; material: faeces | place: Denmark | collected 2008/2010 ... | reverse complement strand
CAGTGGTTTGCGGGTATAAATCTTACTGCATAAAGCTGCCGTCCACCATCTGGTCCAGGTAGCCCTGATACTTCTCCTGGACGTCGGCGGGCACCAGGTCGCTGAGAGCGCCGGCGGACAGGGCGCCGTTCTGCAGCGTACCGTAGATGACCTCGCCGCCGAAGGAGCCGTCCTCCACAGCCTGCATGCACAGGCCCACCAGAGAGGCGTTGTCCGTCACCTGGCTGCCGATGATGCACTCATTCTGGCCCAGGAGATCGGAAGGCTGAGCGATGTCGTAGATGGTGACACTGCCGTTGGCGGCATTGGCCTCATCGATGGCCTGACGGGCACCGGAGTCAACCGCAGAGGCGTCGCCGAAGAACACGTCGGCACCCTGGTCGATCATGGCCTTGGCAAACTCGATGCCCTTGTCACTGGCGGAGAAGTCGCCGGAGTAGACGATGTCCAGAGCGGTAACGGTCTTGCCCTCCTGCTCGCCCACATAGGTAGCAGCCTCAACATAGCCCTCATACTTGCCCTTGGTGGTGTCCAGCTCCATGCCGCCGATGAAGGCGATGGTGTTGGTCTCAGTCATGAGGCCAGCCAGAGCGCCGGCGATCCAGCCGACCTGCTGAGCGTCAGGCAGCAGAGAGGTGACGTTGCCGTTCTCCGCCTCACCGGGGGTGTTCTCACCGCCGTTGAGCAGAGCGAAGGCGATGTCAGGATACTCAGCCGCAGCCTGGAGCACCGCGTCGGTGTACTGGTTACCGGGAGCATAGATCAGGTCATAGCCCTGCTCGCAGTAGGAGACGATGGTATCATAGTAGGCGGACTGGGCGATCATGTCGGAGTAGGCAGTCTCCCAGCCATTGGCCTCGGCGGCATCCATCATGGCGTTGTAGCAGGACATACCTCATCCGCCATCGGAGATGCTGGAGTCGCAGATCATGGCTACCTTGTAGGTCTTGCCTTCACCGCCGTCAGTATTGCCGCTGTTGTTGCCAGTGTTGCCAGTGTTGCCGGTGTTGCCGGTATTACCGGTGTTACCGGCGTTGTTGCCGCCGCAGGCGGCAAGGGCCAGGGTCATTGCCAGCGCAAGAGCCAGCGCAAGAAACTTTTTCATGTAAAAATCCTCCTTTTTACTTGCTTGACCAAAACATTCTATATTGACGGCGAAATGATCCGCCGGTCAATAACCACTTAGCGCTCCTCCCTGCGGTAGGGCTTGCCGGAGGCCTTGGGCCCCGCCTTCCGCATACCGATGACGCCCAGCACCACCACAGTGGCAAGATAGGGAATCATCTGGAAGAACTGATAGGGTACACCGAAGGAGCCCACCTGGAGCCGGATCTGCAGCGCATCGCAGAAGCCGAAGAACAGGCACGCCAGCAGCACGCCGCCGGCGCTCCAGCGGCCAAAGATCACTGCCGCCAGGGCGATAAAGCCGCGGCCCGCCACGTTGCCGTCCACATAGGTGGTGGTGTAGCAGGTGGTGAGGTAGGCACCGCCCATGCCTGCCAGAGCGCCGCAGATGACGCTGGCGGCATACCGCACACCGATCACGTTGATACCAAGCGTCGCCGCCGCCTTGGGATGCTCACCTACAGCCTTGAAATTCAGACCGGACTTGGTCTTGTTGAAGTAGATGGCGGTGAAAATCACCAGAGCGTAAGCCAGATACACCATGGGAGTCTGATCGAAGAGCAGGGGCCCTATGAAGGGGATATCCTTCAGCCCGGGAATGGCCACCGTCTCCATCAGAGCCACCTGGACCAGCTCGGAGCCGGCGCCGAAGTACACACGGTAGATGAAGGCCGCGAGAGCCGGGGCAAAGATGTTGATGGCCATACCATACACGATCTGCTCAGCGCACAGGGTAATGGTGGCATAGGCGTAGATCATGTTCACCAGGATGCCTGCCGCCGCGCCGGCTGCCATGCCCAGCAGGGGGCTGCCGGTGATAAGACTGACCAGGAAGCCTACCAGAGAGCCGATGGACGCTAGGCCTTCCAGGCCGATATGGACCAGACCTGCCCGCTGGGAGTACAGCTCCGCCAGGGCCAGGAAAATGAGAGGCGTGGCCATGCGGACGCCGGCCAGGATCAGGTTAGAAACAAAAGTCCAATCCATCACTTTACCTCCTTTTTCGCCGACAGCTTATCGATGGCTGCCTTGAATTCAGGCAGCTTCACCATGGCAAGACCCGCCACGGCAAAGACGATCACCAGAGCCTGGATGATATCCGACACACTGGTGGGGACGCCGGTAGCCGCCTGCATGGTGGTGGAACCTACCCGCAGGGCGGCAAAGAACACCGCCACCAGCATGGTGGCCAGGGGGTGGAGCTGGCCGATGAGAGCCATGGACACACCATCAAAGCCGTAACCCGAAGCAAAGCCGTTGATCAGGCGGTACTGGGTGCCCAGCAGCTCCGCACTGCCGCCGATACCGGCAATGGCGCCGGAGACGATGAAGCTGACCATGATATACTTCTTTACCGCGAAGCCGTTGAACTGCGCGGCGGTCATATTGAGGCCCACCGCCCGGAGCTGGAAGCCCTTGGAGGTGTAGAAGAGGAAATAGTAGGTGAGAAGGCCGATGACAACGGCAATGACGAAAGCGCTGGTAAAGCGCAGGCCGAACATCCGCTGGAGCATGGTCTCCTTGGGCACGGACATCGTCTGGGGGACGCTGCCGTCCCGAAGCCAGTTGGTGTAGAACACACCCATGAGCAGGGTGGCCACATAGTTGAGCATGATGGAGATGATCATCTCGTTCTGGCCCCGGTAGATCTTGAGAAGGCCGGGGATCATGGCCCACAGACCGCCGGCCAGAGCGCCGGCCACCAGGCACAGCACGATACCGGGGAAACCGGTAATGCCGCTCTGGGTAGCGATGACGCAGCAGACGATGGAGCCCATGATGAACTGTCCCTCACCGCCCAGGTTAAACACACCGCAGCGGTAGGCAAAGCAGGCACAAAGGCCGGTGAAGATCAGGGGCGTTGCCCGAGATAAAGTGGTACCCAGATTTCTGAGGCTGCCGAAAGCCCCGACCCACAGGTTCTGCAGCGCCACCAGAGGATTGGCTCCCAGGGCCAGCATGATGATGCAGCCGATTAGAAAGGCCAGCAGCACCGAGGCCAGGGGCACCAGGATATTGACCAGCTTATTGGTATTTTTCATTCTCTCTGCCCCTCCTTACTTACCGGCCATAGCCAGGCTGATCTCCTCAATGGGAGGGTTCTTGCCGGAATACTCGCCCATGACCTGCCCTTCGAACATAACGATGATCCGGTCGCTCATCTCCAGGATCTCATCAAAGTCCGCGGAGATCAGCAGCACGCCGCAGCCGGACTCCCGGGCTTCGATCATGGTGTCGTGAATAAAGCGGGTAGCGCCGATGTCCAGACCCCGGGTGGGGTGGACGGCGATGAGGATGTCCGGCCGGGCCTCCAGCTCACGGGCCAGGATGATCTTCTGCTGGTTGCCGCCGGAGAGGCTGCGGGCCTCCTGCTCGATGGAGGCGCAGCGGATGTCGTACTTCTCCTGCATCTCCAGAGCATAGTCCTTCATAGCCTTCTTCTTCAGGAACATCCCGCCGAAACGGCTGAACTGGGGCAGCCCCGTGGACTTGAGGAGGATATTCTCCTTGACGCTCATATCCCCTACCAGGCCCATCTTGTTGCGGTCCTCGGGGATGTGGCTGACGCCCTCCTCGATAAAAGCCTGGGGCATGAATTTAGCCACCTTGCTGTTCTTCAGATCCACCCGGCCCGCATCGGGGGTGATGACGCCGGTGATGAGCTGGGCCAGCTGGCTCTGACCGTTGCCGTCCACACCGGCGATACCCAGGATCTCCCCGGCACCGATGGTGAGGCTCACATCGTTCAGGCCGCTGTGCTTGGCGGTCTTGTTGTAGTCCACATGCTCCAGGACCACCACCTGGCGCTCCGGGTTATCCTTCTTCTCATAGTGGGAAGGAGCCAGCTCCCGGCCCATCATCAGGGAGGCCAGCTCCCCGGCAGAGGCATTCTCCCGGTCCACGGTGCATACCGTTTCCCCGGCCCGGAGGATCGTGATCCGGTCAGAGATCCGCAGCACTTCACGCATCTTGTGGCTGATGAACACCACGCTCTTGCCTTCCCGGGTGAGCTTGTCGATGATGGCGAAGAGGCCCTCTACCTCCAGGTCCGTCAGCGCGGCGGTGGGCTCGTCCAGGATCAGAAGCTCCGCACCCCGGTACAGGGCCTTGAGGATCTCCACACGCTGCTGCTCGCCCACGGAGATCTCCGTGATGAGCTTATCCAGCTGGACGTCCAGACCGTATTTTTCTGCCAGGGCCAGGATCTCCTGCCGCCGCTGGTCTTTCTGGATAAACACGCCCTTGGTTTGGCGGTCCCCCAGAATAGTGTTTTCAAATACCGTCATTGCCTCCACCAACATGAAATGCTGGTGGACCATGCCGATACCCAGCTGCACCGCCTTGGCGGGGGAATCGATGCGCACTTCCTGCCCATTGAGGAAAATTTTCCCCTCCGTGGGCTGGTACAGGCCGATCAGCACGTTCATCAGCGTGGATTTTCCCGCGCCGTTCTCCCCCAGCAGCGTATGTACCTCGCCCTTCCGGATATCCAGATTGATGTCCCGGTTGGCGTACATATCGCCAAATCGCTTGGTAATGTGCTCCATCCGCAAGATTTCTTCCATCTCTGGCCGTCTCCCCTTTCCTGTCAGGCCCGGCGTATCCCTGCCGGGTCCTTGCAAATCCTGCCGGGCAGAGATCCCGGCGGCCTGTGGCGGCGCCCCCTTTCCCGGGCACGCCGACCTACGTATAAAAAGAAACGACAAGGCCGGTATTCATCTGCCGCCTGGTCGTTTCTCGGATCTTTTCACACAAAAACACTTGTCTCTGTCTCTAGGATACCGTTTTTTTCGTCCAGCGTCAAGAAATTTTTATGGTCACCTATTTAATTTTAAGGTTTTGTCAAAAAATTAACATCAATCCTCAGGCTCAAAATCATATCGGGGGTCCCGGCTGAGGAGCAGGCTGCGGATGCGGCCCAGGCTGTCGGTCTCCACCAGACACAGCGCCGCATACTGCTCCGGCCTGTCAGCAGGGGCCAGCAGCAAGCACCGCTTTCCCGGCGCACAGAAGGGCGTTTTCTCTCCGCTCTGCTCCACAGAGCAGATACGGCCGTAGCGCACAGCCCATTTCCCTGCCATATCTGTTTCCATATCCCGCAGCAGCGCCGTCACCTGGTCGGCTCCCTCCAGAGTCACCCCAGCGTAGTCATTGACAAAACGGCTCTCGCTGTGCATGGCCGTCCGCAGGCGCTGGGCGCCGCCATAGAGGAAGAAATTCCGCAGCAGCACCAGATCCTGTTCCTCACCGAACACCACGCCGCCGGCATACTCTCCCGCAGCGGCATCCCCGGACAGCTGGCACAAGGCGGACACCGTAGCCCCCACCCGGACAAAATCCTTCTGCTCCTCGCTGACCATCTCCGCCACGTGGCACAGCTCCACATCCCCCATACTGGTGGACACAGTGGTGCTGATAAAGCGGGTCATGGGCTCCATGCCCATATAGGTCTCCCCCACCCGCACATCTTTTACCACACCTTGGAGCAGCACCGTATCCTGCTGAGCCTCCACCACCGGCTGGCAGGGCTCGTCGTCATAGTGCAGCCGCAGGGGGTAGGCGGTGATCTGAAGGCGCAGCCGCCGTCCCGGCGCAAAATCCGGCAGTACGTCGGCACAGATCACATCCACCGCCGCCGTGTCCTCCGTCCCCTCTGCTGCCACCAGCAGACGGCGGCTGAGAGGATCGGCGTCCGGAGGTGTGATATCCTTGATGATCCGGCAGTCCCAGGGCTGCCCCTCGGCGTGCTGGACATCCATACCCAGCAGCTGCTCCTCGCCGGTGTCCGGATCGCCCATGGTCCGCACCACCACCTGGGCATCCCCCAAAAAGTAGCGGTAGTAGTCTCCCCGGTAGCCCCGGACACGCTGGCCGCCAGTCATGGCAAGGCTGGCCAGCCGGAAGGCGTCCTCCGGCCGGGCCACCAGATCAGTCAGGCCAAAACACTCATAACGCTGCGCCATCTCTCACACCTCATAATCTACTGCCACCCGGTCGGTACGGATGGCTTTACACAGAGCGGACACCGCCACATGCCGCGGGTCCTTCTTATAGGTCTCCAGATCCTCCAGGGAATCAAAATCGGAGATCAGCACCGCGTCATAGTTGCCCTCCACGCAGTTGACCCCCACCTGCTGAGCCCGGATCTGGGGAATCACCCCATAGAGCCCCTGAAGGCCTGTCAGGAATTGCTCCATCTCCTCCCGGGTACCGGGCTTGAACTTCCACATCACCACATGACGGATCATAGAGGCCATCCTCCTTTATCTGTAAACAAACGATTCGGACACGCCGGTAGAATGTCAGAAAAACCAATTCGCCGCGCCTGTCCGTAAGATCGGTTCTAGTATAGCGAAGAAATGCATAAAAATCAACCGGCAGCGGTTATTCACGAAAAAAAGAGGGAACGGACACAAATATAGTGGTCCGTTCCTCTCTTTTGTTGGTCTATTTTACCTGCCGGCCGTGGCTGTATACTGCGGCGACACTGTTTTTATCCATAAGATATACCGCCCGTTCAAACCGCTCCGCCAAAGTCAACTCCCGGGCAGGCTCCGGAAATGCCCCTTCGTCCACCACAATAGCGTGGAGGGGATCTCCCACGGCAAACCCCTCACCGCCGCCAAAATAGCGGCTCCCGGCAGCGGTGCCCAGGTAGAAGGCCTCCGGCACAGTGAGGAAAGGCTCTCCCGTCTCCATAGCCTTGCTCTTGGAGGCCCGGATCGAGGTGACCACCACCTGGCTCATGGCCAGCTGGTCGCCGCCGGCGATATCGGAGCCCAGAGCCACGGAGACACCCTCTTCCAGCAGGCGGCGCACCGGCGCAGTGCCGGAGCAGATATTCACATTGGAGGCAGCGCAGTGGACCGCCCACACCCCGGCCCGGGCCATGGCGGCGCGCTCCCGCTCATCGCTGTGGACGCAGTGGGCCATAAGGGTACCCGGTTTCCACAGGCCGTATTTCTCATAGGTCTCCCAGTACTGCTCACAATCGGGGTGGAGCTCCTTTACCCAGGCGATCTCCCCGGCATTTTCCGACAGATGGGACTGAACCGGCAGATCCCGCTCCGATGCCAGACGGCCCAGCTCCGCCATCAGCTCATCGGTACAGGAGGGGGTGAACCGGGGTGTGAGGATGGGTTTGATGTGCTCAAAATGGCAGCCCTCCAGCCAGCGGAGAGTTTCCCGCAGGGACTCCTCAGTAGTCTCCTGGGCCACGCCGCTGTTGCGGTCCATGTTCACCTTGCCCACATAGCCTGTCACCCCGGCCCGCTCCAGCTCCTCCATGAGGATCAGCGTGGCGTCGGTGTGGCGGGAGGAGAACATGGCCACCCGGGTGGTGCCGCCGGCGATCAGCTCCCCCGCCAGGGCGCGGTAGACCCGTCGGGCATAGTCGGTGTCGGCAAACCTGGCCTCCGTCTTGAAGGTATAGGCATTCAGCCAGTCCAGCAGCGGCAGGTCCATACCCATACCCAGCATGGGATACTGGGGGGCATGGAGGTGGAGATCGGCGAAGGAGGGCAGGATCAGCTTTTCTCCGAAATCCTTCACCGGGCAGGCGGCATAGCTGTCCGGCAGCCGGGGGTACAGCCCCTGGATGACACCGTCCTCCAGCACCAGATACCCTCTGGGCACCGTCTCCAGCTTTCCAAAGGACGGCGTGTGGATGATATTGCCCCGCAAGATGGTAATCATAGCGTCCCTTCCTTTCATTTCCGCATGTTGATCAAAAAAGAAAAGCGCCCCGCAAACCGGCCCATACGGCCGCTGCGGAACACCCATAGCAGGGCCGGTTCGGCGGCCCCGTAGAAACTCTCGCACCATTCCTGCGAAATTATATGAGCGATATTCTCTTTTGTAATATCAGTATACCACACTCAGGGACCTGCCGCAAGGATATTTTGCCGTTTTTCCGCCCCAGCCGTTGAAAATCTTCCCAAAATGTGTATACTGGAGGCAGCACTGCAAGGAGGACAACCCATGAAACTGATGATCGCTTCGGACCTCCACGGGTCCGGCTACTATGTGAAAAAGCTGGTGGACGCCTTCCAGGCGGAGGGCGCGGAAAAACTGCTGCTGCTGGGGGACCTGCTCTACCACGGTCCCCGGAACCATCTGCCGGAGGAGTACGACTGCCCTACGGTGGCCCAGCAGCTCAACGCCATGAAGGACAAAATCATCGCTGTCCGGGGCAACTGTGACTGCGAAGTGGACCAGATGGTACTGGAATTCCCCATCATGGCGGACTACGCCCTGGTGGAGTGGAATGGCCTGACCCTTTTCGCCACCCACGGCCACCGCTACAACGAGACCTGCCCGCCTCCTATGGCGGACGGTACCATTCTCCTCAACGGCCACTTCCACATTCCCGCCTGCGCTGACCACGAATGGTACACCTACATCAACCCCGGTTCCACCTCTCTGCCCAAAGGCGGCAGCGTGGGCAGCTATATCGTTTTGGAGGACCGCACTTTCACCTGGAAGGACATGGACGGCAACGCCTATAAGACCTATACCGTCAAGTGATTTTCTCTTCACAAAAAACCGGAGGCCGGACGCAGATGCGTCCGGCCTCCTTCTTCTTTTCATCATGTTCCGCTATCGGCTCAGTCGTCCATCTCAGACTTGATGACCTGGCCGGATACCGCATCGATCTCATATTCATACTCATAGCGGCCGGAGCGGAACTCGATCTCATAGATGGCGTAGCCGTCGTCGAAATCGAACTGCACCTTCTGCCGGGAAATGTCGGATGCCGACAGGCCGGCGTGGGTCAAAGCGGCGGACAAGGCCGCATCCTCGCCGATATAGTTGGCACTGCCGCCGCTGGTATTGCCGGTGCTGCCATAGTTCTCCCGGTCGCTCTTGATCACGGTGGCGGAGGTCAGAGCGATCTCGTACTCATAGCGGGTGTTGCCCACCATGAATTCCACCTCGTAGTGCTCGGGACGGCCGTCATCGTACTCCAGCCAGGCAGCCAGATAGACAGCGTCTTCTTCCTTACAGCCCGCGTCCGCCAGAGCGGCAGCCTTGGCGGCTTCCTCACCGATATAATTGGTGTTGGTGGTGGTATTCGTGTTGGTGGTGGTATTCGTGTTGGTGCTGGTGTTGGTGCTGGTGTTGTTGGTGGTACCGGTGCTGCCGGTGTTGGTGTTCGTATTGGTGGTGCCGGTATTTCCAGTGGTGGTGCCGGTCTGGATGCCGCCCTCCTGCTCGAACTTGAATACCTCGCCGGTGGTAGCATTGACATCGCACTCATATTTGGCGCTGCTGGTGCTGAACTCCACCTCATAGAGCATCACGCCGTCATCGCAGTCAAACTCCACCTTGCTCCATGTCACATCGCTTACGGACACACCGGCCCGGGCAGCGGCAGCGGACAGGGCAGCGTCCTTACCGATATAAGCCTTATCGCTGGCGGAGCCGGTCTGAGAGACCGTGTTGCTGGTAAGATTGCGGGAGCTGGAGATCAGGGCGATCTCATTGATGGAGAGAGGCGCAAGGCTTTCCACAGTGAGGGTGGCATCCTGGGCCACTACCTCCTGGATCAGGGCCGCCTTGCCTACAGAAATACCGTAGGTCTGGGCCAGCTGGGTCAGCTCGTCAGTCTCCGTCACCGTCTGGCTGAGGACGGAGGCACTGACGCCGCTGCTGCCAAAGCTGGAGCTGATGGCGTTGGAGATCTCCGTCTGGAGCTGGGCAGAGCGCTGCTCATCCGCATTCTCCACACTGACCAGGATGGAATTCTGCAGGTCGCTGAGGTAGCCGTTCTGGAGCATGGAGCCGATGATGGCATTTACCGCCACATTCAGGTCGGTACCCGTCAGATCCATGTCACCCAGGACCACTTGGGCCTCCTCATTGAGGGCGTTGGCCCGGATGACTTCCTCTCGGGCATTGATGGTCAGGGAGATACTGGGGTTCACATCCAGCATGACCACGGAATCCACCGCGTTGCCGCTCTTCCAGAAATTATAGCCGAATACGCTGACACACAGGGCCAGCGCTGCCGCCACGGCCACCAGAGGTGCCCAGCGGTTCTTGTGTTTCTTGGTATTGGTAGTATTGTTATTCACGATCTCGCTCATCGTTATCACATTTCCTTTCTGCTCATCGTAGGAGGAAAGGATACGGTCGAGCACATCCGGCGCCGCATGGTCCACGGCCTCTGCGATCCGCTTTTCCAGCTGCTCGTCTCGCATATCACATGACCTCCTTCATTGCCTCGCGCAGCTTCTTCAGCGCGCGGTTGTACTTGGACAGGACGGTGGGCAGGGGTAAGTGCAAAAGGCTCGCGATCTCCCGGTGCTTCATCCCGGCAGCAGCGTGGAGCATGACGATCTCCCGCTCCTCCTCGCCGAGGGTGGAGAGCACCGTCTCCAGTACCAGCCGGTCGTCGCTGGTGAAGGCCACCCGGTCGGCAAACTGGGTCTGCCAATCCTCCGGCGTCATGGTCACCGTCCGCTCCCGCTCCCGCATGCGCTGCAGCGCCAGGTTGCGGGCGATGGTCAGCATCCACGCCATCGGTTTTCCCTGGGACTGGTAGGCCGCTGCAGCGCGGCTTACCTGGAGATAGGTGTCCTGCAATACGTCCTCGGCATCCTGGGCGTTAGCGCACAGGGACAGCGCAAAGCCGTACACAGCGGTATGGGTCTCCCGGTACAGCCCGGCCAAGGCCTCCCGGTCTCCTTCCGCGATTCCCGCGATGTAATCGTCCAGCACGTGGCTTCCGCTCCCGGAAAGCGGAACCGCCGCGAAGAATAGGATCATCACGGCTCTCTTCCTCCTGTCTGCTATAATAATGGATGAGCAGAGCGTTTTATTGCGTCGCCCACAAAAATTTTTCAAAAATTTTTCCGGCGCCCAAAATGTGCTGCCGGCAGGGGTATTATACCACAGTGCCTTTTAAAAAGGAAGGGGGCCTGCAAAGGGCGGAACATCCTTCCCACTCCCTTCACAGGTCCCCCCAGAACCATCAGTCCTCCTCCCGGGGACCAAAGGCCACATGCACCACACCGCAGAGGATGAATCCTACCGGGAACACCCACCAGGCCGTGCTCCAGAGGTCTCTGGTCAGGCCCATGGTCACATAGATGGCAGTGGCCAGGACCATGATGACGCCGCAGGTGCGCTCGATGCGGTCGTTTCGTTTCTTCTCCCCCTCCGTTGGGTAGAGCTCCCGCTGGTTGGTGCGGTTGTACTTCTCGATCTTATATTTTTCCTCCGTCATCCCTGCCCAGATCATCACCGTCACAGCAATCGTCACCACCAGAAGGAGCCCGGCTCCCACGAAGGTCTCGTAGGGCTCCCGCTCCGGCAGGAAATAAAACGCCATGGCGCATAGGGCGATCCCCAGAATGATGGCTCCTACCGAGCCGGCAATATACCATACGAACCGGTCATGGAAGGCATAGCGCTCCTCCGCTGCATAGAAGTCCTGGATCACCGGGTGGCGTTTACGGAAGTTGTCGTATTGGATACCGCTGGCCACCATTACCGTCACCGCGGCCGCCACGATGGTAAAAAACAGCCCTCCATAGAGCATCCATGGCACGCCCAGGCCCTCCAGCAAGGACATCACCGCCGCTCCCAGCAGAATGGCGCCGATGGAGAGGGATATCTTCCATGCAAAGCGGTTCATAAAGCGGTCATACCCGGCAGTGTCCGAGAGGACCTCCGCCTGGGCATCCCCCCGCAGGAGCGTGTCCATAGAGACACTGAACATGTCGCACAGGCGCAGGATCGTATCCATCTCCGGGAAGCTGGCGCCGCCCTCCCATTTGCTCACGCTCTGGCGGGAGACCTCCAGACGTTCCGCCAGCTGCTCCTGGGTGAGATTGTCCCGGGTCCGGAGAAATTGCAGATTTTCAGAAAAGGCCATATTGGTCGTCCTCCTTGTGGATTTTGTGTCCAGATCATAGCGCAGCACCGGCTGCAACGGAAGATATCCTATGTTGCGTTTGGAGAAAATAGCGTAAACTTTCGGTTGCGCGGCGGTATTTTACCATAAATCTGCCGCTTTTTGCAACGTCTCCTTGACATTTTCTCTTGGGGCCGATACAATAAAGATTCGGTATAAAAGAACCCCTTTATGATATAGAAGCATAACAGAAATGGAGAGTATATTATGGCGAAGGATAAAAAGCAGGTGGAAGCCATCACCTCCCGGGACGTGGATTTCGCCCAGTGGTTTACGGATGTATGCACCAAGGCGGAACTCATCGACTATTCCAGCGTGAAGGGTATCTTCATCTATCGTCCCTACGGCTACGCCATCTGGGAAAACATCCAGCGGGTACTGGACGACGAATTCAAAAAGACCGGCCATGAGAACGTATATATGCCCATGCTGATCCCCGAGAGCCTCCTCCAGAAGGAGAAGGATCACGTGGAGGGCTTCGCCCCCGAGTGCGCCTGGGTGACCATGGGCGGCAGCGAGAAGCTGGAGGAGCGGCTGTGCGTGCGGCCCACCAGCGAGACGCTGTTCTGCGAGCACTACAAGAACATCATCCACTCCTGGCGTGACCTGCCCAAGCTGTACAACCAGTGGTGCAGCGTACTGCGCTGGGAAAAGACCAGCCGTCCCTTCCTGCGCCACCGGGAGTTCCTGTGGCAGGAGGGCCACACCATGCACGCCACCGCTGAGGAGGCTGTGGAGGAGACCGAGCGGATGCTCAACGTCTACGCCGACTTCTGCGAGAACGTGCTGGCCATGCCCGTGACCCGGGGCGTCAAGACCGACAAGGAGAAGTTCAACGGTGCGGAAAAGACCTACACCGTGGAGTGCATGATGCACGACAAGAAGGCCCTCCAGGCCGGCACCAGCCACTACTTCGGCGACGGCTTTGCCAAGGCCTTCGACATCACCTTCACCGACAAGAACAACACCCTGGCCTATCCCCACCAGACCAGCTGGGGCGTCAGCACCCGGCTCATCGGCGGCATCATCATGACCCACGGCGATGACAACGGCCTGGTGCTGCCTCCCCGGATCGCCCCTGTCCAGGTCATCGTTATCCCTGTAGCCCAGCACAAGGAGGGCGTCATCGACGCCGCTCAGAACCTCCTCAGCCGCCTCCAGGCCGCCGGCCTCCGGGCCAAGATCGACGTCAGCGAGCAGAGCCCCGGCTGGAAGTTTGCTGAGTACGAGATGCGCGGCGTGCCTCTCCGGGTGGAGATCGGTCCCAAGGACATGGAGAAGGAGCAGTGCTGCATCGCCCGCCGGGATACCGGTGAGAAGGTCTTTGTGCCTCTGGCGGAGCTGGAGGAGACAGTAAAGAAGCTGCTGGATGCCATCCACGACAATATGTTCGCCAAGGCCAAGGCCAATCTGGAGAGCAACACCTTCACCGCCGAGACCTGGGAGGAAGTCAAGGAGCTGCTGGAGAAGAACAACGGCGGCTTTGTCAAGACCAAGTGGTGCGGTTCTCTGGACTGCGAGCTGGCCATGAAGGATAAAGTGGGCGTCTCCTCCCGGTGCATGCCTCTGGCCCAGTCCGGTACCACCGGCAAGTGTCCCGTCTGCGGCAAGGAGTGCACCACCGATATCATCTGGGGCGTGGCCTATTGATTCGACTTATACTGTAAGCAAAAAATCCCTGAAAGCGGAAATTCCGCTTTCAGGGATTTTTATTTCTGTTACAGCTGGAGTTGGACGCCGCCGTCGTCCTTTGTCTCCGGAGCGGTCTGAGCAGCGGCCGAGGAGGCCTGGGCTGCCTGCTGGCTGTCAGCCTTGGGCCGGACCTTGGGCTTCTCGGCATAGCCAAAGTCCTTGGCGGCCGAGGCGGTATCCCGGTGGAGCATGGTCTCCATGACTTTGATGTCGCTGACCACATCCATGGCGTCGGCACTGTAAAGCTGATCCAGCTGATGCTCGAAGCCCTCCACAATGGTATCCATGGTCTCCTCGATGCGGTCCTTGGCCTGGTTGAGATGCTCGCCCTCCACACCGGTCTCCTCAAATTCCGCATAGGCGTCCAGAAGTTTCTGGGTGGTGGGCAGGTAGTAGTCAAAGAAGGTGCGGATCCGGTCCCGTTTCTCCGGGTGCTCCTCCACCTCCTTGAAAATGAGAGCGCTGATCTGCTCCAGGCGGTCGATCTTCCGGCTGAGCTCCTCATCGGCAATGCGGTCATTGGCACGGCGAAGGCTGCGCAGAATACCGGAATAGCCCTCCTCCGCCTCCTTGGGGGGCGGAGGGGCAGGAGTCTCCTCCTCCACCGTGGCACCAAAGTGCAGGAAATAGCCCCGCTCATGGTCGATGTAGGCATCCTCGCCCAGATATCCCTTGTCGATGAGCTTCTGGAGTTCCCGGGCCGCCTGCTTCTCGCTGCGGTTCACCCGCTTGGCGATCTCACTGAGGGGCATGGTCTCCGCGTCTCCGATGGCCAGAATATACCGCTGGCTGCGCCGGGCCATGTTGGCCAGATACTGGCCACGGCCCCACATGATGCCGCCGGCAGCGGCCATAGCAGCCCCCTGGAACAGGTCCTCCAGCATGTAGGAGTAACCCTCCACAAGTGAGGGAATGGCGTCGACCCCCACGATCAGCCCGCAGGCCAACAGGCACAGTCCGATCACCCGCAGCAGCTTGCCGGGAGCCTTGACCTCCTGCTTCTTGGATTTTTTGCCGCTCTTGGCTTTCTTCCCGTTTTTTTCTTCTTTCTTCTCCCCGGAGGATGTCACCTGGATATTGACTTTGGCCTTGGCCCGCTCCACCGCGTTCTCCACGGCACTCTCCATCCGTTCTTCCGCCGAGGGCTTACGCTGGGAGGCGGGCTGTTTCTTCCGCTTCTCATCACCAAAGATGTTGATGAACATGAGGATTAAAGCCACAGGCCACAGCCCCAGTGCGAACAGCACGATAATGATGGGCCAGCTGTACCAGCCACTGTTGTCCGGCTTTTTCTGGGGCGGCCTGCGAACCGGAGGCCGCTGCTCTCCTGTTCCCCTTTGGCTGTACTCGTCCATTACTGTCCCTCTTTCTTCTTCAGCTTGGTCTTGTTGCCCTTCTCGTCCACCACATAGGTGTTGTCCAGGTGGCCCTTGAGGCTGCCCAAAACAGAATCCACATACTCCCGGTGAAGGGCTTTGCGCTCGGCGTGCTCCTCCTCCGTAAGGCCCACGGTTTTATGCTTCTTCGCCAGTTCATTAATCCGGTCGATCTTATGCTGTTCCATGCTCTCGCTCCTTGTCTCTACACATAGCGTTCTATCGTCAGGGCAATGCGCCCCTTTTTGGTCGTTTTTCCGCATTCCGCCACCCGGGCTTTACCCAGGCCGCGGGCTGTGATCACTGCCCCCTGAGATACCGGCTTGTCCGGCTTCTCACAGGGCACATGGTCCAGAGATACCCTTCCGGCAGCGATCAGCTCCGCCGCCTTGCCCCGGCTCAGGGAGAAAGCCGCCGCCGCCACCGCGTCCAGACGCAGGGAGGACACCGTGTCCCGCACCTCCTTGATCTGCACCTGGGGGATGGTCAGCTCCTCCCGAACGATGGCAGATACCTCCAGCCGCACCCGTCCGGCGCTGTCCCAATTCTGAAGCAAAAACTCCGCCAGAGAGGGGGATACCACCACATCGGCACTGTGGTCGGAGATCAGAATGTCCCCTACCCGCTCCCGGGTGATACCCTGGCCTATAAGGCTTCCCAAAATATCCCGGTGGGTGAGGGTGCTGTCCGCCCCCCGGAATGCGGCCCGAAGGAAGGCCAGAGCCTCCGGGTCCTCCTCCGCCCAGTCGGGCAGGAAGGTGAGTACCTTGCGCTCCGCTCCCTCATAGCCGCCATCCAGGATATAGCCCTCCCGGATACCGGCGGCATTGAGAAGGCTTACCGCCATCATCTGCTCCCGTGGGCTGAGGAAGCCGGTGGAGGCAGGGATGTTCCGCCGCTCCATCTGCTCCTGTTTATCCAATACCCGGGCCAGCAGCAGCCGGTCCTCCGGCTCCTGGGCCGCCCGGGCAATGAGAAGGCTCTTCTCCTGCTTATCCATGGAGATTCTGGGTCCGGTAGAGCTGGGCGTAGTCGCCGTTCTTTTCCAGCAGCTCCTGGTGGGTGCCTTCCTCGGAGATAACGCCGTCCCGGATCACCAGGATCCGGTGGGCATTGCGGACGGTGGAAAGGCGGTGGGCAATGATGAGGGTCGTACGGCCCTTGGCCAGTTCGTCAAAGGCCCGCTGGATCTTCGCCTCGGTAACACTGTCCAGGGCAGAAGTGGCCTCGTCCAGGATCAGTACCGGGGGGTCCTTCAGGAAAATCCGGGCAATGGAGATGCGCTGCTTCTGCCCGCCGGACAAAAGGGCGCCCCGCTCACCTACATAGGTGTCAAAGCCGTCGGGCATGGCCATGATATCGTCGTAGATCTCCGCACGGCGGGCCGCCTCCATCACCTCGTCGGTGGTTGCGCCGGGCCGGCCATAGCGAATGTTCTCCATAATGCTGGCGGCAAAGAGGAACACATCCTGCTGCACCACACCGATATTCCGGCGCAGGCTCTGCTGGGTCACATCCCGGACATCGTGGCCGTCGATGGTGATGCGGCCCTCCCCCACGTCATAGAATCGGGGGATCAGGTTGCAGAGGGTGGATTTGCCGCCGCCGGAGGGGCCTACAATAGCAATCGTCTCGCCGGGCTCCACATGGAGAGACACATGGTGGAGAACTTCGGTGTCGTCCCGCTCATAGGAGAAGCTCACATCCTCCACATCGATCTTTCCGCGGACATTTTTCAGCTCCAGGGCGTCAGGCTTGTCCGCAAGCTCCGGCTCGATGCGCATGATCTCAATGAAGCGGTTCAGCCCCGCAAAGCCGTTGACCAGCATCTCCGATAGGGTGGAGAGCTTGCGCAGAGGGTTGATAAAAGTGCTGATATAGAGGCTGAAGGTAATCAGGTCGATATAGGTCATTTCCCCATCCATGATCAGGTAGCCGCCCACAGCGATCACCGTCACCGGCAGGACGCAGAGGAAGAACTCCATAGAGGCCATAAACCGGGCCATAGCCTTGTAGTAGTCGGTCTTGGAGGTCTTGAAGCGCTCGTTGGCACCCAGGAACTTCTCATTTTCCGCCCGCTCGTTGGAGAAGGCCTTGGCGGTACGCATGCCGGAGATACTGGACTCAATGTCCGCGTTGATACCGGCGGTGGTCTGCTTGACCTTCTTGGAGGTACGGGACATGGCCCGGCGGTTCAGGGTGACGACCGCCAGGGAAATGGGAATGATGATCAGCAGTACCAGGGCCAGCCGCCACTGCACGGTAAAGAGCACGGCAATGGAACCGACAATGGTCACACCGGAGATAAAGATATCCTCCGGGCCGTGGTGAGCCAGTTCTGTAATATCAAACAGCTCCGCCGTCATACGGCTCATAAGATGGCCGGTACGGTTCTTATCGTAGAAGCCGAAGGACAGGGTCTGCAGATGGCTGAAGAGATCCCGGCGGATATCCGCCTCCACCAGCACACCGAAGGTGTGGCCCCAATAGCAGACGATATACTGCAGAAGGGAGCGCAGCACATAGGCCGCCAGCAGGATACCGATCACTGCAAAAAAAGCGGTATACTTGCTCTCCGGGATCAGATCGTACATACACATGCGGGATACATACGGAAAGGCCAGGTCGATCAGGGCAATACACAGCGCACAGGCCATATCCAGGAGAAAAAGCCCCATATGGGGCCGAAAATAGCTCAGGAAAATCCCCAGAGGGCGCATCCTCCGGAAGTCGCGGGTCGTCATCAGTTCTCCTCCATTACGATATTATGCATTTTGTCATTTTACCATATCCGCTTTTCTGTTGCAACAGGTGGAGCCTCTTTGAATCTGTTGTTTTGATTAATATTTTAGGATAAACATATTTTTCCAATGCATAAAAAGCGGCGGCACCACAGAGAGGGTCCCTCTCTTGGTGCCGCCACAGCCTGTTACAGCCGAACGCTCTTATTCCATAGGTGCCGACCGTAGTTCCCGGAGACATTTGGGGCAGATGTTCTTCCCTCTGAACACGAAAACATCCCGGGTACTGTCGCAGAAAACGCAGGTGGGCCGGTACTTTTTCAGTACAATGGTAGACCCCTCCACAAAAATCTCCAAAGCGTCCTTCTCCCCGATATCCAGGGTCCGGCGCAGCTCAATGGGCAGCACGATCCTGCCCAACTCATCTACTCTGCGTACGATGCCGGTGGACTTCATTCCTCATCCTCCTCGCAAATTTGTAAAATTATTCGCGAAAACGGTCAAATCCTGTCTAAAGACTACCATACCCACTTCTTACTGTCAACTGCCCCGCCGTGTGCCCGTATAGTTGCCTGCATGTTTTCTACTCTCCGGCACTATATATGGAGAAGGACATGACTTCCCAAAGAAGGAGGAGAACAGATATGGCAATGGCATGGATCTGGACAGGTATGGTGGTGCTCTCCGTCATATACGGACTGTTCGCAGGGACCATCGGTGATGTGGGGGCGGCAGCCATGGAGGGAGCCGCTTCCGCTGTGGAGCTATGTTTGTCTATGGCAGGCGTGATCTGCCTGTGGAACGGGGTAATGGCCATCATGAAGGACTGCGGCCTTACAGGAGGACTGAGCCGGTTGTTTCGTCCCATACTGGGCAGACTGATGCCCAGAGCCTGTCGGGACGAGGAGACTCTTTCCGCCCTGTCCGGCAATGTATCCGCCAACCTGCTGGGACTGGGGAACGCCGCCACTCCTCTCGGCATCACCGCCGCCCGGCGGATGGCCCAGGGCTGCAATGGGAGGGCCAGTGACGAGCTGTGTCTGCTGGTTGTCCTCAACACCGCCTCCATTCAGCTGCTTCCCACCACAGTGGCAGGCGTCCGTTCCGCCCTGGGTTCAGAAAACGCCTTTGACATTCTGCCCGCCGTATGGCTGGCGTCGGTGATTTCCGTGGCTGTGGGCCTGCTGACGGCCAAACTTCTCTCCCGCCTGTGGCATTGAGAGGTGGCGTATGGATTTCTCTGCCTATTTGATCCCACTGCTGCTGGCCTTCGTGGCCCTGTTCGGCATTGGCCGGCAGGTGGATGTATACGGTGCCCTGTCCCGGGGTGCGGAGGAGGGGCTGCGGATCTTGCTGCGGATCCTCCCCGCTCTGGTTGGCCTGCTGACAGCAGTCCACATGCTGCGGGCCTCCGGCGCCATGGATCTTCTGGAAAACATTCTGCGCCCTGTCCTGATCCGGCTGGGTATTCCGCCGGAAACCGCTGCGCTGCTGCTGATCCGCCCAGTCAGTGGCAGCGGCGCCCTGGCCATCGGCAGCGAACTGATGGCGGCTCACGGTCCCGACTCCTACATTGGGCGGGTGGCGGCTGTCATGCTGGGGAGCACAGAAACCACTTTTTACACCATAGCCGTGTATTTCGGCAGCGCCGGTATCCGCCGCACCCGTTACGCCATTCCCGCCGCCCTGGCGGCAGATCTGGCAGGTTTCATAGCTGCCGCCTTCACAGTACGACTGTTTTTCGGCGCAGGCTGATGGCAAAAGAAGAAAGCCCCGTTTCCCAGTGGGAAACGGGGCTTTACTTTTCCATACCACGGGGAGATCAATCCTCTCCCTTGTGCAGGAGGACAAATCCATCCCCCTCCCGGCGATAGACGGCTTCCACATCCACATCCATACAGGAGAGCATGGGGTCCGTCCCCTGGTACATGGCGCAGGTCCCACAAGAGGAACTGAGCCGCCGGGGTACCGGCGCCAGCCGCGCGTCGCTGACGCCCTGTTTTTTCAGCGCATTACAGGTGCGCAAAGCTGCCAGATGGGTATGGAAGGTGGCGATATACTGCTCCATCACTTGGTAAGAGTCAGCTTGAAATCGCCCTCAAAGTCCGCCACAGATACCTTGTAACCGGCGTTTTTGGCAAACCGGGTCACATTTTCCACAGCGCACTGGTTGTCCACAGCCACCTCCAGAGAGGCGGGGGAATTGGCCTTGACGGCCTTCTGGACCATGATCACAGGGGTGGGGCAAGAATACCCGCGAGCATCAACCATCATCGTTTAACCCTCCAATTTTGCCATATTGGCAACAGAAATGACTGCCAGGACCACAAAGCCGCAGGCTACCGCCAGCGCCACAGGGCCAGTGCCGATACCGGTGGCGGAGGAGGCCAGGCCGAAGTTGTGGGCCACAGCAGCGCCAACGATAAAGCCGGTCACGGTGACAGCAGAGTCAGTATTGCCCTCGCCAGCCAGGATCAGCTGACGCAGGGGGCAGCCGCCCAGGAGCACAGAGCCCCAGCCCACCAGGACCATGCCCAGCAGGTTCCACAGGCCGTCGCTGTGGGCCACAGGCTGGCCCTCAAAGCCCAGGACAAAGTTGCCCATGATCAGGTTGCCTACCAGCACCGCCACGATGATGGCGATAAAGGCAGAGATAAGCCGGAAATCCTTGAACATCACGGCGTCACGGATACCGCCCACCATGCACAGGCGGGAGCGCTGCGCCAGAACGCCTACCACAATGGCAACTACCAGAGCCAGCAGGACAGGGGCGGTCATGGAGCCAGGGCCGGACTTACTGAACACGATGAAGCTGGGCGCCACCAGCAGCAACACCAGCAGAGCCACCATCAGCACCGGGAACACCAGTCCCTCGGTCATGGACTGCTGATAGGCGCGGCGGAGGCTGAAGCCCTTCTTCAGGACCACAATGCCGATGAGAATACCGATTACAAAGCCCACCAGGCCCACCACGGCGTTAAGGTCGCCGCCGCCGATGCGGATGACCATGCGCAGGGGGCAGCCCAGGAATACCAGGGCACCGATCATCACGAACACGGCAATGATGAAGCGGGTCATGGGGGAGGAGCCGCCCTTGGGACGGAACTCCTTGCGGATCATGGCGATGATGGTGGAACCCAGCACCAGGCCAATGATCTCAGGACGGATGTACTGTACGATACCGGTGCCGACTTCTGCGTCAAAGCCCGCCCGCTGGAAGTTCAGCGCGCCGGCGATGTCCCGCAGGAAGCAGGCAATGCAGAAGCCCATGTTGGCGGGGTTGCCGAAGGCGGTCAGCAGGACCGCCGCCGCGCCTACTACCAGGCCGGTACCGATGAGCAGCCCATACTTTTTGATGAAGCTGTCTTTTTCCATGATTGTTTCCTCACTCTCTTTTTTTCAAAACCGGCGGCTTTTGCCGCCCATGCAATCCGGAAATCCCGGAAATAGGCAAAAAATTTTACAGGCCGCGCGCTCCTGTAATTTATTTTGTCTATTGCATTTATATATGAAATATATCACCTTGTGTCAAAAAAAGCAACCCCGTTTTTCTCCCCTCAAATATAGCATACCTTGTTGTCATTGCCGCTTTTTTGTGTTATACTGCAAAAAAGAATGAGTTTCCCGTTTTTTCCTTGTTATTGCGAGAACTATGGAAAATCCCTTTTACTAATCGATTATTTATAGTAATTTTCTATCGGAGTAACACGCCATGAACACGATCTATCTTGACAATGGAGCCACATCCTTTCCCAAGCCGCCCGCCGTTGCCCAGGCCATGCTGCAATACATGACCGAGGTGGGCGCTTCCATCAACCGGGGCGTCTACGGCAGCGCCCAGGCCGCCGGCATGACCACCCTGATGCTGCGGGAGGGCCTGTGCCGTCTCTTTCACCACAGTGATCCCACCCACTGCGTTCTCACCGGCGGCAACACTATGGGACTGAACATGGTGCTGCGGGGCTGGCTGCGTCCGGGAGACCACTGCCTGGTCAGCAGCGTGGAGCACAATGCCGTCATGCGGCCTCTCCACGACCTGGCAGAACAGGGGGTCACTTTTGACCGCATCCCCTGCGACCGGGATGGACACCTGAACCCGGCAGACATCCCTGCCCTGATCCGCCCCAACACCCGGCTCCTGGTCATGGCCCACGGTTCCAATGTCAGCGGTGCCGTTCAGGATGCCATGGCCGTGGGCGCTATCTGCCATGAGCACGGCATCCCCTTTGTGCTGGATGCCGCCCAGACCGCCGGCCACTGGCCCATCGACTTTGAGGCCATGCATCTCTCCGCCCTCTCTGTCCCCGGTCACAAGGGGCTTATGGGCCCCTCCGGTATCGGCGCCCTGCTGCTGTCGGCCGATTTCGCCAAAAATCTTACCCCCATCCTCACCGGAGGCACCGGCAGCGCCTCTGATTCTGAAGCCCAGCCGGATTACATGCCCGATAAATTTGAATCCGGCACCCCCAATCTGCCCGGCATTTACGGCTTCCATGCGGCAGTGGATTTTATCCTGGACACCGGCGTGGAGGTACTCCAGGAGAGGGAGCATCAGCTGACGAAGTACTTCCTGGACAAACTGCGGGATGTGAAGGACATCCGCCTGGCAGGCCCCTGGGACCTGGAGAACCGGGTGGGTGTGATCTCCGTGGACTTTGCGCAGGTGGACAACGCCGAGGCCGCTTACCAGCTGGAACAGGACTATGGCATCCTCACCCGCTGCGGCCTCCACTGCGCCCCCTCCGCCCACAAGACTCTGGGCACCTTCCCTCAGGGTACTGTTCGTTTCAGCGTGGGGCACTACACCACAGAGGCGGAGATCGATACTGCGGTACAGGCCATTGCGGAGATCGCCCAGGGCTGATTCCAGCGCAGCCAAACAAGCTAAAGTAAAAAGGAGCGGACACTTTGAGGAAAGTGTCCGCTCCTTTTGTATGCTCTTTTTCTGACCGCCCTGCACCTATGCGTCCTCACAGGGGCAGCAGTCCCCATTCTCCCGGTCGGCCCGGCGGCAGCAGCTGCGGCAGCCCCGGTCCCCCTGGCACAGCCGGTAATCGCCCCCCTGGATACGGAAGGGCCGGCCTTCCACCAATGCGGCGGAGAGCTTCTGCCGGGCAGTGTTGTAGATCTGCTGTACCGTGGTCCGGGCTACCTGCATGGAAGCGGCGCACTCCTCCTGGGACAGTCCTTCATAGTCAATGAGCCGGATCGTCTCATACTCATCCACCGTGATGACTACCGCATCCCCGGCACGGCCGCAGTTCACCGGAACAAAGGCATCATTCTGGGGCAGGCGGCAGACCTGCCTGCATTTTCTCGGACGGGGCACAGCGTCACCTCCCTGACAGTTTTTCACAAATCCATTATAGTCCTCCGGCCATGCTCCGTCAACCGGACCCAGCCCTCAATAGTAGGCCACCAGCAGATCCACCACAGTCCCGTAGCTCTGGATCCCATCCTCCTGGCCATAGGTTTTGAGCGTGGTGTCATAGATCTTCTCGCTCACAGTGGCCACAACGCTCTCAAACTGATCCCAGTAGGCGCTGTGGTAACGGAGGTCTGCCACCACCGTCTCCGGCAGGAGGCTGTACACTGCCTCCCATCTTTCCGGGTCCGCCCGATAGAGCGCATTCCCCAGATGAATGTAACCCATCAGATAGCCGGAGTACTGATACACCACACTGTCCGAGGCGGTGGATGCAGCGATAGCCAGGAAATTGCACTCCTGCTCCGAGGCGATGCCCCGCTGATGGGCCAGTTCGTGGGTGATATTGGCCGGCAGCAGACAGGCGGGACTGTCTACGTTCAAGTTGGATTCCCCGGTGTAGGGACTATAAAACCCGGTAAAATTCATGGCGCTGAAAAGACGGGAAAAGAACATCCGCTTGGGCACCCTGTCCTCCCGGGCCAAAAAGGGAAACTCCTGGGAGATATTCTCGTAAACAGAGGTGCTCTCTGCAAAGATGTCGTCCCGGGATACGGCGAACACACCGTTTTCGTCCCGCGGGATGTCATCCGCCAGCTCCGCCAGGTTCTCCGCAAAATACCGCGTCACCCGCTCCAACTCATCCACTTCCACCGGCTGGGCATAGATGCCGCTTTTCTCCTGAAAGCCGTCTGCATAGTAATTGACACCCCAGAGGACACAGTAAAGTCCCCAGGCCGTCAGGCACAGGCAGGCAAGGCCCACTATGCCGCCGTAGAACCGGTGGCCGCGGTCCGGCCCTTTCACCGTCCGGATTACCAGCACTACTATCCATATGATCACTCCCAGGATGAAAGCCACATAAAACCACTCCACCACAGAAAAGGGGAACAGGTACCACAGCCGGGCGTAGCCATCCTTCAGCGTCTGCGTGACGGAGGACACGGCGTTGGCCGCCTCACGGCTGCTGATCCCATAGGCATAAATCCCAAATAATGCTGCTACCAGTACTGCCCAGATATGTACTGCCTTGTGTCTCTTCAAAAAACTGCCCATAAGCAATGTGTCTCCTTTCCTGCTCTTGGCCATGCTGCAAAAAGGCGCCCGCCCGGCAGCGGTCTGCCAAGCGGGCGTCCTTTCCGTTTTGGCTCAGGTCTGATCCCTGTGATCTTCCGTTGGTTTCTCTTCCGGCGGTACCGGCCGGTGGGAGGCATAGCTGGCTGTTTCTGTAGGAAGCCCCTTCTTCCGCAGGCGATACTCGGAGTAGTTGCGGATGCCGGCATATATGCAGGCGAAGAAGGGCACACCCAGGAACATACCCAGCACGCCGAAAAGTCCTCCGCCCACCAGGATCGCCACAATGACCCAGAAGCTGGAAATGCCGGTGGAATCCCCCAGGATCTTGGGCCCCAGGATATTGCCGTCAAACTGCTGAAGAGCCAGAATAAAGATAATGAAATAGAGGCATTTGATGGGACTATCCAGCAGGATCAGGAACGCACTGGGAATGGCCCCCAGGAAGGGCCCAAAGAAGGGGATCACATTGGTGACCCCTACTACCACGCTGACCAGCGGGGCATACGGGAACTGGAAGAGACCGGAGAAAAAGAAGCATAGAATACCGATGATCAGAGAATCCAGCAGCTTTCCCCGGACAAATCCACTGAAAATACGGTTGGTGGCCTTTACGCCGCGGATGAACCATGCTGCCCGCTCCTCCGGCAGAGCAGTATAGGTCAGCTTGCAGCCGATGGCAGCGAAGTGCTCCTTCGTGGCAAGAAGGTACACAGATACGATGATGCCGATGAGCAGGTTCTTTAAAAACACAACCACGCCCACCACGCCGCCGGTCACTGCCTGGACCGCCACCTGAAGCTGCGGCATCAGTTTGTCACTGAGCCAGGTGAGGGCATCCTGGTAATACTCGTTGATGGCGTTGCTGACCCACGCGGCAAAATCCGGGTTATCCTCCAGCAGCCGCTGGGCCCAGGCCACAATGGTCTTATAATATTTCTCCCCGTTGGAGGCCAGCTGCAGCACACTTTTGTACAGCTCCGGCAGCAGGACACTCATCAGGGCATACACCAGCGCCAACACCACCAGCCATGTCAGCAGGATCGATATGCCTCTCAGCCACTTGGCTGGGGCATGCCCGCCTCCATGGCGGAAAATGACCCGCTCAAACCAGTTGACGACTGGGGTAAGAAGATACGCCATAGCAAAGCCGTAAAGCACCGGCGCCAGAATGGCAATCAGCTTGCTGAGATATACCAGTATGATGCTGTGCCGGAAAACGATATCATAAAACAGCAGGATAGCGCATACCACTACCACCGCGGTCAAGCCCCAGGCCACATAGTGATTGTCCTTTTTCATAGGCATCCTCTCAAAAAGTCCTTTTTTCCATCATAACCAACTTTTTCCGCGATTGCAATACTTTGCCGCCTATGTTATACTGCCTTTACATAAACTTTAACCATTCTTAATATCCTGAGAGGTAACGCACAGCTATGGCAAAGACCCTGATGCTCATTGTCAATCCCCGGGCAGGCCGCTCCCGGTCCCTGGCCCCTCTTTTAAACGCCATATCCCTGTTCAGCGAGGCAGACTACCTGGTATCCCTGCGGCAAACTACGGCCCAGGGCGATGCCACCCGCTTCGTCCGTGAAAACGGGGCCGCCTTTGACCGGATCGTCTGCTATGGTGGGGACGGAACCCTGAATGAGACCGTCACCGGGCTTATGGACCTTCCGGTCCCTCCACCTCTGGGCTATATCCCCGGCGGCAGCACCAATGATTTCGCCACCAGCCTCCACCTGTCCGATCAGCCGGCAGAGGCGGCAAAGCAGATCCTGGACAGCAGCGGGAAGAAACTGGATGTGGGGACCTTCAACGGCAGGCCCTTTGTGTATGTGGCATCCTTTGGTGCCTTCACCAAAGCCTCCTACAGCGCCCCCCAGTCTGCTAAAAACGATCTGGGTCATCTGGCCTATATCCTGGAAGGCGTCAAGGACCTGTCCACCCTGCGGCCCTATGAGGCCACGGTCACCGCTGACGGGGAGACTTTTTCCGGGAGCTTCCTGTTCGGTGCCGTCACCAACGCCACCTCCGTAGGAGGGCTGATGAAGCTGCCCGAAGACCAGGTCGTACTGGATGACGGACGTTTTGAGCTGCTGCTGATCCCCAATCCCAAATCCCCCCTGGACCTTCAGGCTCTGCTCCGCAGTCTCCTGCTCCAGGACTACACCGGAGACGGCGTGATCTTCCGCCATGCATCGGACATTGTAGTGGAAACACCGGAGAGCTTCCCCTGGACCCTGGACGGAGAATACGGTCCCGGCCAGGAGCGGATCGAAATCCACAACCTCAGGCAGAAGCTCACCTTTCTCCTGTAAGATCATCCCGCTGTATGGAGCGGGCTGCACATACCTACAAAAAAGAACAGGCGCGGGAAGGGGTCTCTCCCTCCCGCGCCTCTCCATTTCATTCAGATGCTGCTCTTCCTCTCAGCGGCAGCGGACGATGCAGGTGAGCACCTGGCCATCCACCGTAGCGGTGATATTGGTGGTTCCCTTCCCCACCCACTTGACCACACCGGTATCACTGATAGAGGCCACATTGGGATTTTCACTGGCCCATACCACCGGGCTGTCGGTGCCTTTGACCTTCATCTGTACGTCAGGATTGCCGGAATACAGCGTAAAATCTGTTTTATTCAGGGACAGATCCGCATCGCTGACCCAGGGATCACCGGTAACCGTAACGGTACAGGATACGCTCTCCTCACCCGCTGTGGCGGTAATGGTCGCAGTTCCACCGGCCTTGCCGGTAATAGAACCGCCAGCCACTGTGGCAATATTGTCATTGGAGGAGGACCATGTCACCTCTCCCGTACCACCGGTGACCTTCAGCAGAGCAGTGTCTCCGGCAGCAATGGTGATGGCCGTCTGATCCAGGGCCAGCGGGCCTCCGGTACCCTCTCCCTCAGGGCTCTGGGTATCCTCGCCGGTATTGTCCCCGGTCTGTCCATCCTCGCCATCAGCAGGAGGTGTGGTATCCTCATCCTGGTCAGCCGGCAGGTTCTGCTCCGTACGGATGCCCATAAAGCCGGCGATCTCCTCGCCAAAAAACACATACCCTACCACGCCAATGATGACCACCGCCATCACCAGCAGCAAAATGCCGCCGGCACCACCGCTGCGCTTACGCTTGGACAAGCGTTTTCCGCCGTGACGGCGGAGAGGCTTGCCCTTTCTTTCCGCCTCCTCTTCCTCGCAGAAGGGGCAGTTTCTGTAAGTATCGGAATACTCCTGGCCGCACTTGGGACAAAGGCGATTACCCATATCAAAAATCCTCCTTGGGACACGATCTCACAATTTACATAATATCGGTTTTTCTTCCGTCCGTCAACTGTCTTTTGCCTGTTTCGACGGATTCATCAAAATTTTGTTCCCAGCCTTGCTTTTCCCGCCACGCCCACCTATAATGAAAAAAACAGCTGACAGGAGGGCACAGCCCATGACAGACACCATCTTCATCGGTATCGCCGGAGGCACCGGCAGCGGAAAAACCACCCTGACAGAGCACATCAAAAAGCGCTTTGGTGATGACGTCAGCGTGATCTACCATGACAACTACTACAAAGATCAGACCGGTATGCCCTTCGAGGTGCGCTGCCGTCAGAACTACGATCACCCCGACGCCTTTGACACCGACCTGATGGTACGTCACCTGAAGGCCCTGAAGGCCGGCATCCCCATCCAGTGCCCGGTATACTCCTACACCGACCACAACCGGACGGAAGAAACCATCGAAATCAAGCCCACCAGCGTGGTCATCGTGGAGGGGCTTCTGATCTTCCAGAACCCGGAGCTCCGGGATCTGATGGATATCAAGATCTTCGTGGATACCGACGCCGACGTGCGCATCCTCCGTCGCATCATGCGGGATGTAAAGGAGCGGGGCCGCACCATTGACTCTGTGGTGGAGCAGTATCTTACCACTGTCAAGCCCATGCATGAGCAGTTCGTAGAGCCCTCCAAGCGCTTCGCCGATATCATCGTGCTGGAGGGCGGCCATAACCTGGTGGCCCTGGACATGATCATGCAGCGGATCGCCAACCACATCGGAAAGCAGGCATAAATTTACTTTTGACTTATAGGAAAGGAGTGCCGTGATGCGGTTGAGAATCGTCCTTTGACCCCAATTTCAGCCAAAGGAGAATTCAATTAATGATTACTATTCTTAATACCATTCCCTCACGGGAGCAGCTGCTGACTCTCTATGACAGCGTGGGCTGGAGCGCCTACACGGAGGAGCCGGACCGACTGATCCGGGCCGTGGCCTCCTCTCTGGCGGTATTCACCGCCTGGGACGGCCCCCATCTGGCGGGCCTTCTCCGGGCGGTGGGCGACGGGGAGACCATCCTTTATATCCAGGACCTTCTCGTAGCGCCCGTCTGTCAGCGCCGGGGCATCGGCCGGCGGCTGGTGGAAGCCTGTCTCGCCCAGTACCCCCATGTGCGGCAGAAGGTGCTTCTGACCGATACCACGTCAAAGAATCTGGCCTTTTACCGGGCCTGCGGTTTTGTGCCCAGCGAAGACTTCGGCTGCACCGCTCTCCTGCGGATGGAACACAATAAAGGCAAAAAGGGACGGCCGTATGGCCGTCCCTTTTGCTGTATCCGGGTTTATCTTACAGGAAGAGTCCGGCGACGTGGTAGGTGATAAAACTCACCAGCCAGGCCACCATCAGCTGCCAGCCCAGGGTCAATGCCGTCCACTTGCCGCTGCCCATCTCCCGGCGGATGGTGCTGATCGCCGCCACACAGGGGGTATACAGGGCGCAGAAAGCCAGGAAGGCCAGGGCTGCCGCCGGTGTAAAGGTAGCGGACATAATGGTCCCCGCCGCGGCGTAATCCGTCAGGGAGAAGCCATAGAAGAGGCTCATGGAGCTGACCACCGCCTCCTTGGCGATCAATCCCGTCAGCAGAGCCACCGCTGCCTGCCACACGCCAAAGCCCATGGGAGCAAACACCGGCGCGATAAAGCCGCCGAACTTGGCCAGGATGCTGTCGGCGGTATCCGGCACCATCTGCAGGTCCATGCCGAAATTCTGGAGGAACCACACCAGGATGCTCATAGCGGCGATAATGGTGCCAGCCCGGGTGAGGAAGTCCCGCACCCGCTCCCACACATGGAGCCAGATGTTCTTCAGTGTCGGCATCCGGTAGGGCGGCAGTTCCAGCAGGAAGGGCGCAGGTTCACCCTTGAAGATACTGCGCTTGAGGAACAGTCCCGACAAAATCGCCATCACCGGGCCCAAAAGGTACAGGCCAAAGACCACCAGTCCCGCATGGTCCGGGAAAAAGGCGGCAGTCATCAAGCCATAGATGGGCAGCCGCGCTCCACAGGACATGAAGGGCACCAGCAATATGGTCATCCGGCGATCCTTCTCATTCTCCATGGTGCGGGCACCCATCACCGCAGGAACCGTACAGCCAAACCCCATAAGCATGGGGATGAATGCCTTGCCGCTGAGGCCGAAATGGCGCAGCGTCCGGTCCATGACGAAAGCTGCCCGGGCCATATAACCGCTGTCCTCCAGCATGGAGAGGAACAAAAACAGCAGTGCGATCATGGGAAGGAAGGTCAGCACGCCGCCCACACCGGAGATCAGGCCATCCACCAGCAGTCCGTTGAGCCAGGCAGGGGCACCAATGGCACTCAACCCGCTGGACACTCCAGGACAAAGGGTATTTTCCACAAAGGCCGCGATGCCGTCAGACATCCAGGCGCCAGGCCCGCTGAATGTGATGAGAAACACCACCAGCATCATGACCAGAAACACCGGAAGCGCCAGATACTTGTGCGTGGCCACGGCATCGATCCGTTCCGTGAGGGTAGGCTTTCCCTCCCGGCTTTTTCTGCGGACGGAATTGCGCACTACCCGCTCCACAAATTTGTACCGGCTGTCCGCCAGCAGCGTCTCCCGGTCACCCAGATCGCTGCTCTTTTCATATTCAGCAGCGATGGCGTCGATCTTATCCAGCGTCTCCTGGTCCAGGGACAGGTCCTCCGCCACCTTGGCGTCGCCCTCCAGCAGCTTGATGGCTGCCCAGTGGGCGGGGATCCCAGCGGCATAGGCCCGGTCGTGGATCAGTTCGCCGATCCGGTGGTGGATGATGTGGGTAAAGTCGTCATAAAGGTCATCCGGCTCCAGGGTGAGACCCGTATGCATCTGACGGTGGGCCTCCTCCACCAGCTTATCGATATTCTTGTTGTCACGGGCGGAAATGGGGATCACCGGTACGCCCAGGTGGGCGGAAAGCCGGTCACAGTCGATCTGGTCGCCGTTTTTCTCCACCTCATCCATAAAGTTCACTGCCAGGACCATAGGCCGCTCCAGCTCCAGCAGCTGCATGGTCAGATAGAGGTTCCGCTCCAGGTTGGTAGCGTCCACGATATTGATGATGGCGTCGGGCTTCTCCCCGATAATAAACTTCCGGGCTACCAGTTCCTCCATGGAATAGGGGGAGAGAGAGTAGATCCCCGGCAGATCCACCACAGTGAAGCTCACATCCCCCACCTTGGCGGTACCCTCCTTCTTCTCAACCGTCACGCCAGGCCAGTTGCCTACATACTGGTTGGAACCGGTAAGAGCATTGAAAAGCGTGGTCTTGCCGCAGTTGGGATTGCCTACCAATGCCACCTTCCACTGGCGCTGGTCATGGGCATGGGGGTCATAGGTCTGGGGGTGCTGGCTCTGCTCGTGGCGGTGGGCCCGGCGCATAGCTTCCAGATCCTTGGGATCACTGCAGCCCACGGCACAATGGGCACAGTCCCCGTGGCAGCCGCCGCCCAAATGGTACGCTGTCTCCGGTACCGTCTGCTTGCCCGCTTCCTGCTCGCTGATAGGTCGGATACGGATCTGGGCGGCATCTTCCTTCCGCAGGGACAGCTCATAGCCCCGCAGCCGCAGCTCCATGGGGTCACCAAAGGGTGCGATCTTGACAAGCTTCACCTCTGTTCCAGGGGTGAGTCCCATATCGATCAGCCGGCGCTTCACGGCGCCCCGCTGATTTCCCACCTGACAGAGGATGCAGCTCCCGCCTACCGGCAGTTTGTCCAGTGTCATTTTCTCCTGCGTATCAGCCATACAAATTCCCTTCTCTTTTATCTCATTTGTTTTTTCATAGTAACCCTATGCTAACTCGCCTTTTTTGTCAAGTGGTTTCCCCCGCAATTTTATACAAATTTGACGCGCTCCTCTCTCTCAGGTCATACACTGGGAGGAGGGACTATGTCCTCAGGAAGGAGGGACTTCCCTTGGAATGCAAAACGCTGGATTGCCTGGAAACAGGCCAGACAGCTGTTGTATCACATCTGCTGGCTCCCAACAGCGAGCAGCTGCGGCTGATGGAGCTGGGTTTCATCCCCGGCCGGACCGTATCCGCCCTGCAGGCCGCTCCCTGGGGCGACCCGGTCGCCTATGCCGTGTGCGGCGCGGTGATCGCCCTGCGGCGCTCTGACGCCAGCCAGATCCTGGTCCAATGACACAATTCCCTTCCATCGGCCATTCTCAGGTGTCTGTACTTTCCGGGCAATTTGGTAGTTGTATCTCTCTGTTTTTTCCGTTATAATGGGCACCATATCTGCTATACGGGGCAGAACGACTGTGTCAGATCTTACCCGGGCACAGAGAATACCGATCGGGAGGCCTAACCTATGGAAGAGAAACATAATCCTATGCCGTCAGAGGCATACCCTTCCACCCCCACTCCAGATGCATATCCCCCAGCGGACCGTCCTCTGGAGCGGCTGGAAGCTATGAGCGCCGCTGTTGTCGTCTCCGTAGAAGAGACTGCGCCTCAGCTTCAGGACTACTACGTCCGTCTGGCCCAGGAGGCCGAACAGAGCGAAAAACCTTCTGACGAGCTGGATCAGGAGATCCGGGAAAAAATCGACGTCCTCAAGCGGACTTCCGGCAATCTCTCTGAAGCGCTGCAGGCCACCAACAAGCTGGAGGATGAGCTCAGCGCCCGCTTCTTTGATATGCGTACCAGCCGGGATCGGAAATGGTATCTGCCCAATCCCCCGGCCAACGGTTCCATCGACCTGGAAGAGCAGCAGCGAAATCACTTTGCCCGCGGCATCAACCTCTATAAACTACTGCTGGTGTGTTTTGTGGGCAGCTTTGCCGGCGTGGTGGTGGAGATGCTGTGGTGCCTGGTGCGCAACGGCTATATCGAGAGCCGGGCAGGCCTGGTATATGGGCCTTTCAACCTTCTCTATGGTGCCGGCGCCGTGGTGCTGACCCTGGCCCTTTACCGCTACCGCAACCGTGGGTACCTGCTGTCCTTCCTGGGCGGCATGATCGTAGGCAGCGTGGTGGAATATGTCTGCTCCTGGGGACAGGAGGCTCTATTCGGCTCCCGGTCCTGGGACTACAGCAATATTCCTTTCAACCTCAACGGCCGCATCTGCCTTCTGTACTCCGTGTTCTGGGGTGTGCTGGGTGTCCTGTGGATCAAGGATATCTACCCCAGAATGGCCAAGTGGATCCTGAAGATCCCCAACAAAGCCGGCAAGATCATGACCTGGTGCCTCACCATTTTTCTGGTAATAAACGCTGTCGTGACCTGTGTGGCGGTGGCCCGGTGGTCTCAGCGGGTCCAGGGCGACGCTCCTGCCAGCAGCTTTTGGACCTTTGTGGATGAACGTTTCCCGGATGAGCGGATGGAACGGATCTTTGCCAACATGGAATTTGGCTCCACGCAATCATAAGTTCTTATCATGCTATTATGCCGGAGGAGGGCTTTGCCCTCCTCCGGCATCTCACTTTTTACGGCTTCCGTGCATATGCTGGGAAGACATACGCCCCCCTCCGGGGCAAAAAGGAGGTCCTGCCATGGAAGCCGCATCCGGGCCTATCATCGCTCTGGTGGGCAACCCCAACGTGGGCAAATCCACTCTTTTCAATGCTCTCACCCATCTTCGCCAGCACACCGGGAACTGGCCGGGCAAAACCGTGGAGGTGGCCCGGGGCCGCTACCTCTACCACGGCACTACATACACGCTGGTAGACCTGCCAGGTACCTACTCCCTTCACCCCGGCAGTGCCGAGGAGGAAGTGACCCGGGACTACCTTCTCTCGCAGGAAGCCCAGGTCACTCTGGTGGTGGTGGACGCCACCTGTCTGGAGCGGAACTTGGCCCTGGTCCTCCAGGTCATGGCAGCCACCTGGCCGGTGGTGGTATGTGTGAATCTGCTGGACGAAGCAGCCAAAAAGCACATCCAGGTGGATCTTGACAAGCTCCAGAACCTGCTGGGCTGCCCCGTGGTGGGCGCTGCCGCCCGCAGCGGCCAGGGTCTTGACGCTCTGCAGGGTCTGCTGGAAACCGCCATTGCCGATCCCCCGCCTCCTCCGCCGCCTGATCCGGTGACGGAAGGACTGTGCCCCTGCCGTCAGGCTGCCGTCCTGGCCCTCCGGGCCCGCGAAATCGCCGCCCAGGTCATGACGGTAGATGAAGCCGCGGCCCATCGTCTGGACCGGCGGCTGGATCGGCTGCTGACTTCCCGATGGGGCGGCATCCCTGCTATGCTCCTGCTGCTCTCCGGAATCCTCTGGCTCACTATGGCGGGGGCCAATGTCCCCTCCGCCCTGCTGTCCGATCTTCTCTTCCGTCTGCAGGAGCCCCTGCGGGAACTGCTGGAGCACATCGGTGCCCCCTGGTGGGTGGTAGGGGCTCTGGTGGACGGCGTCTACCAGACCACCGCCTGGGTGGTATCCGTGATGCTGCCCCCTATGGCTATCTTCTTTCCTTTGTTCACCCTGCTGGAGGACATCGGGTATCTGCCCCGGGTGGCCTTCAACATGGACCACTTCTTTCACCGCTCCGGAGCCCACGGCCGTCAAGCCCTCACCATGTGCATGGGTCTGGGCTGCAATGCCTGCGGCGTCATGGGCTGCCGGATCATCCAAAGCCCCCGGGAGCGGCTCATCGCTATCCTCACCAACGCCTTCATGCCCTGCAACGGCCGCTTCCCCACCCTCATCGCCCTGATCTCTCTCTTCTTTACCGCCGGGACCGGTTTATGGCGGTCTCTGTGGGCGGCCCTCCTGCTGATGGGCTGCATCGTCCTGGCGGTGGCCATGACCCTCTGGTCCAGCCGCCTGCTTTCGGCCACCGTTCTCAAAGGTATGCCCTCCGCTTTTTCCCTGGAGCTGCCCCCCTACCGCTTCCCCCGGCTGGGGCAGGTGCTGATCCGCTCCGTGCTGGACCGAACGCTGTTCGTCCTGGGCCGGGCGGTGACAGTGGCTGCACCGGCAGGACTGGTCATCTGGGTCGCCGCCAACGTGACCGTCGGAGAACAGAGCATCCTCCTCCACCTGGCCGGTGCCCTGGAGGGGCCCGGGCGGTTTCTCGGCATGGATGGCGTGATCCTGCTGGCCTTTTTCCTGGGCTTCCCTGCCAACGAAATCGTGATGCCCTGTATCCTCATGGGCTATCTTTCCGCCGGGACCCTGGTGGACTATGGGAGCCTCCCCCAGCTTCACAGCCTTCTCACCGCCAACGGCTGGACTGCCGCCACCGCTTTGTCGGTGCTGCTCTTCACTCTTTTCCACTTTCCCTGCGGCACCACATGCCTGACCATCTGGCGGGAAACAAAAAGCCTGCGCTGGACTGCTCTGGCCATTGCTTTGCCCCTTGCCGCAGGCGTAATTTTATGCAGTCTGGTCCACCTTGCAGCTACAATTTTTCCCCTATGACCCGACAAAAAAATGCGCCGCGAATAGCTTCGCGGCGCATTTTTGTCTGTGATGCAGTTTTACTTTCCCCGGCGCTCCAGGGCATCCCGCAGCCGCTCCAGGGCCTTGCGGAGAACCCAGGTGGGACAGGCCAGATTGATGCGCTCAAAGCCCTCGCCGCCGGTACCGAAGATATAGCCCTCGTCGGTGAACCACAGGGCCTTCTCCTGCATGAACTTCTCCAGAGCCTTGGCATCCATGCCCAGGGCCCGGCAGTCCAGCCACTGGAGGTAGGTGCCCTCCAGCTCCACCGGCTTGATCCCCGGCAGCCACGCTCTGGTGAAGGTCCGCACCAGCTCCCGGTTCTCCCGCAGCACCACCAGCAGCTGCTCCAGCCAATCCTCACAGTAGCGGTAGGCCGCCTCACAGGCCTGGTAACCCAGGATATTGCAGCCGTGGAGCCCCAGGCGCTTGCGCACATCCAGCAGCTTCTCCCGCAGCTTTGCGTTGGGAATGATGATATTGGAGGTCTGGAGCCCCGCCAGGTTGAATGTTTTGCTGGGGGCGGTGCAGACCACACAGTTCTGGGCCGCTTCCTCCGACAAGGTGGCAAACACCGTGTGGGGCCGCTCTCCCAGGATCAGGTCGAAGTGGATCTCGTCAGAGAGGACCAGCACCCCCTTCTCCAGGCAAATGGCGCTGAGTTTTTCCAGCTCCTCCCGGCTCCATACCCGGCCTACCGGATTGTGGGGGCTGCTGAAAAGGAGCACCTTTCCTTCCTCCGCCGCCTGAGAGAAGCGGTCAAAATCGATCTCATAGCGGCCATCCTTCTCCAGCAGGGGACACTCCAGCACCTGCCGGCCATTTTCCCGGATGGCGCTGTAGAAGGGATAATACACCGGCGGAAACACGATCACCTTGTCCCCTGGCTGGGTGTAAGCCTGGACCATATGGTTCAGTGCAGGCACAACGCCCGGCGAGGTCACCACCCATTCCCGGTCTATCTTCCAGTTGTGCCGGCGGGCCATCCAGCTCTCCAGGGCCTCGTAATAGCTGTCGGTAGGTTGGGTATAACCCAGGATCGTCCCCTCCAGGTACTCCGTAAGATGCTGGATGATCTCCGGCGGGTTGGAAAACTCCATATCTGCCACGGACAGGGGGATCACTTCCGGGGGAAGACCGGGGTGAATCCGGGCCATCCCATCCCACTTGCTGGAGCCCACAGCGATCCGGGGCCGAAGGCTGGTAAAATCGTACGTCATAACGGGTATACCTCCTGGTTCATTCTATATACCAGGATTGTGCCACATTGCGTCGGATTTTTCAACAGCTGTCCCCCTGGTTTTTCGCTGTCAATTCTTACTGGAAGCTATTCTCATAGATATTCAGAACCCAGGAAATAAAACCTGTCTGCCACTGTGCTGATAGGTTTCACAAAAATACCACACCCCCGCTCAGCGCTGAGCGGGGGTGTGGCAATAGCTTCTTTTGCTCCGAAGAGCAGAGCCAATTACAGGGCGAAATTGCCGTTTACAAACACAGGCACCTCTCTGCCGTCCCGGGTATAGCCGGTAATGGTCAGATCCGCGGTACCCACCATAAAGTCCACATGGGTGATGGAGTCGTTGAGACCGGCAGCGCGCAGCTCCTCCTTGCTCATCTCCGTTCCGCCCCGGACGCACTCGGCGTAGGCCTCGCCAAAAGCCAGGTGGCAGGAGGCGTTCTCGTCAAAGAGGGTGTTATAGTAGAGAAGCTTCTGGTTGCTGATGGGGCTGTCGTAGGGCACCAGGGCCACCTCACCCAGCCGGGAGGCACCCTCGTCCAGAGAGATCGCCGCCTTCAAAGTCTCCTCTCCCTCGTCAGCATGGGCCTCCACGATCTTGCCATCCTTCAGGGTAAAACGGATGCCGGTGATGATGTTACCGTCGTGAACCAAAGGCAGGGAGGCACACACCACGCCGTCCACGCCGTCCCGCAGGGGAGCGGTGAAAATCTCCTCCGTGGGCATATTGGCCACAAACCGCTGGCCGGTACCAGCAGCGCCGTCGCCGCCGGACCACAGGTGTCCCTCGGGCAGACGGATGGTGAGGTCGGTACCCAGGCTGTTGGTATAGTGGAGCCGCTCCAGATCCAAGCTGTTGAGCTTCTCCACCCGCTCCTGCAGCGTCGCCACATGGGAGCGCCAGCGCTCCACGGCCTTCCCATCGCCAGTGATCCGGACCGCCTCAAAAATAGCGTCCCACAGCTTATCCACCGCCTCCTGCTCTCCGCAGCCGGGGAAGGCCTTCACCGCCCAGCTGGGGATGGGGATGGAAGCCACGCACCAGGGGAAGCTGTTGTTCATCTGCAGACGCTGGAAATCCTCCAGAGCCGCACTGCTGGAGCGCTGCTGCCGGACCAGGCGATCCGGGTCCACTCCTTTGAGATTCTCAGGATCGGAGGCAGAGATGGCGAGGTACGCCGTGCCGGCACGGGCATAGCCGTTAAAAAACTCCGCCTGCCAGGCCGGTGTGCTGTCAAACACTTCGTCCGCCGCCCGGAGATATTTCATCCGGTTCAGAGCGTCATCCCGCCAGTTCATCACGACCTCCCGACAGCCCACGTCGTAGGCCGCCTCAGCGCACAGCCGGGCAAACCAGGCGCACTCCACCGGGCAGGCAATGATCAGATCCTGTCCCTTCTGTACATTCAGGCCCACCTCTACCAACAGGCGGGCATACTCTTGTAATTTGTTTGTCTTGTCCATGTTGATGCTCCTTTTCATCTCTTACCGCTTTTTCCACAGCCCCGGGAACACCAGCAGCAGCAGCGGCATGATCTCCAGACGGCCCAGCAGCATATTCAGGCTCAAAACGATCTTGCTCAGGCCAGAGAGCATACTGAAGTTGGAGGTGGGGCCCAGAACATCAAAGGCAGGGCCCACGTTGCTGATACAAGTTAAGGATGCGGTAAACGCGGCAGTAAATCCGATATCATCCCAGGCCACTACCAGCGTACCCGCCAGCAGCAGCAGGATATAGGCAAAGAAAAACAAGGTGATTCCCGAGAGGATAGGTTCCTCCACCCGATCACCGTCGCAGCGGATGGTCTTGACTGCTCTGGGGTGGAGAATCCGCTGGATCTCACGGTGAAGGTTTTTGAACAGCAGCACCACCCGGATCTGCTTGATGCCGCCGGCAGTGGAACCAGCACAGGCGCCGGCAAACATGACCAGCACCAATACTGTCTGGGCAAAGGTGGGCCAGAGAACATAGTCGTAGGTCATATAACCGGTGGTGGTCATCAGCGTCACCACCTGGAAAGTAGCGTCAGTGATCGTCTCTGCATTAAGCTCCCAGCCAGCATGAACCACCAGATTCAGTACGATCAGAGCCGATGCCGTTACCGCCATGATGGTGTAGGAGCGCAGCTCCTCGCTTTCAAACACCGCCTTGAAATTCCGGCGCACCGCATAAAACAGCAGGGCAAAGTTGATGCCTGATAAGAACATGAAGACAATAATAATCCAGTCAATGAGCATGCTGTCATAGGCGGCGATGCTGGCATTGCGGACGGAGAAACCGCCGGTGGAAATGGTGGTAAAGGAGTGGGTCAAAGCCTCATACCAGCTCATACCGGCAAGGCGCAGGCAGATGGTCTCGCCTACGGTAAGGCCTATATAAATAATATAAAGTATTTTGGCGGTGTCGCCCAGCCGGGGGGTAAGCTTGCTTTTGATAGGGCCGGGGGATTCCGCCCGCATAAGGTAGACACTGCCTTCCCCCAATTTGGGGATCAGGGCCAGCGCCAGCACCAGGACGCCCACGCCGCCCATCCACTGTGTCTGCGCCCGCCAGAACAGCACGCCGGTGGGGAGACCTTCAATTTGGGTGAGCACGGTAGCACCGGTGGTGGTAAAGCCGGACACAGTCTCAAAGACGGCGTCGATGTAGTTGGGGATCACTCCGGAAAACACATAGGGCAAAGCCCCGAACAGGGAGAGGACGATCCAGCCCAGGCCCACAGTGGCAAAGCCGTCCCGGGCCTGCATCTTGACCCCCTTCCGGGGCAGCAGGGTCAGCAGCTGTCCCACTATAAACGTAATCGCCGCAGACAGCAGAAAATCCGGACCATCGCCGGTGTGGGAGGCAAAGCCGATCGCCGCAGACGGCAGCATCAAAATAGCCTCCACCCGAAGCACCAGTCCAAGGATATGTAATACCAGTTTTGTATTCATCGCTTCTCTCCAGCCTTACTCCAAAATATCATCCAGCTCGTGGAGGAAGAAGCTTTTTGCCATTACAATGACCCGATCCCCGGCATGGATAGAGGTGTTGCCGTCGGGAATAATGGTCTTGCCCTCGCGGGCAATCGCCGCCACCAGCATCCCATCTTTCAGTCTAAGGTCCTTCAGCGGTTTGTTGAGGAAGCTGGTAGTGGGAACGGCGGTGAATTCCACCGCCTCCAGCGCACCGCCCAGCAGCTTGTACAGATGTTCCACCGCACTGCCTTCACTGCTGGCGATCGCCCGCACATACGCCGAGATCTGGTTTGCCGTGATCTCCTTGGGGCTGATGATACTGTCCACGCCGAACTCCCGCATCATCTCAATATAGTTGAGGCGGTTCATCTTGGCAATGACCTTGGAGACTCCCGCCCGCTGGGCACTCATGGCCATAAGCAGGTTTTCCTCATCCCGGTTGGTCAGGGCAATAAACGCATCCGTGTCCAACAGGTTTTCTGTCTCGATCACGGCGCTGTCAGTACCATCCCCCTGAATGATCATGGTGCCCGGCAGCTTGTCCGCCAGAGCAAGGCACTTTTCTCCATCCTGCTCCACGATGCGGACCTTCATCCCTACCTTCTCCACCGCCCAGGTCAGATAGGTAGCGATCTTACTGCCGCCCAGAACCGTGATGTGGCGAATCCCCTCATGCCTGCGGCCCAGAGAAGCGAAAAAGCGGGCCACCTCCTGCTGACTGCCGATCACATACACTTTATCCCCGATCCGAGGAACAAAGGCTCCGTTGGGAACAAATACCTCTTCTCCCCGGATGGCGGCACACATCAGCACCCCGTTGGGATGCCTGCGGTTGTACTCGGACAGGGGGATACCCGCCAGTCCGTCGCTCTCCATAAGGGGAAAGCCGATCATCTCCACCAATCCGCGGGCAAAGGCCTCCACACTGAAAGCCGCCGGCACCCGCAGCAGCCGGGAGATCTCCTGGGCTGCGGCATACTCCGGATTGATGATCATGCTCACGCCGATCTCCCGCTTGAGGAGATTGGCTTCCTTATAGTACTCCGGGCTGCGCACCCGGGCTACCGTATGCTTGGCACCAAGCTTCTTGGCGATCAGACAACAGACAATGTTCAGCTCATCGGAGCCTGTCACCGCCACCACCAGGTCCGAGGTGCGGACCCCCGCCTCCAGCAGCACCTGGATGGAAGCGCCGCTCCCTTCCATACACAGAATGTCCAGCACGCCGTCAGCATTCTGCAGGGCATCGGCATTTTTATCGATAAGGACCAGCTCATGGTTCTCTCCATCTCCACTCAGCTGCTGCGCCAGAGTATATCCCACTTTGCCGTTTCCAATGATAATGATTTTCATATGTCTTTTTGTCTCTCCCTCAGGAGGTCTCTCCTTTTCCCTTCTTACCAGCCTTACGCCGGTTTTCTTCCCGCATAGTTAGCAACGCATCGTTGATCTCCGCCCCCATGATCAGCACGGTAGCTGTCAGATACAACCAGATCATCAGCACTACCATGGTACCCAGGGTGCCATAGATCAGCGAATAGTTGGCAAAATTCTCTACATAAAATGAATACCCTGCGGATAGGGCGATCCACGCCACCAGGGATACCACCACCCCCGGGACAATATTGCGTCCCGGCTGACGGGTATCCTGAGCCATGGCATAGAGCAGGCCCACCGCACCGAATACCACCACGCCCAGAGCAGGAAAACGGAGAAAGTCCCACAGATCGATAAATCCCGCAGGGAGGGTGATATATCTGCCCGCAAATGCCAGCATCCGCTGGCTCACGGTAGCCAGTGCCAATGTCAGCGCAATGGTCACCAGCAGAAACACCGTATAGAGCAAAACTTTGAATCGGTAGATCAGCTGATTTTTGGGCCTTGGCAAATGGTACGCCCTGCGCACCGCCCGCATCAGGCAATCCGCCGCCCGCATGGGGAAATAGATGGAAAACACAAGTCCAAACCACAGCATAGCGGCACTGGACGTCCGGGAGGCATATTCCAGATAGGCCTCTGCCACATCCAGCACCTCCGCCGGCAGCAGAGGCTGCAGCGCCCTTACCACTTCCGAAACATCCAGCTGCAGCAGGCCCAAAAGGCTGCTGAGAAAAATCAGGAACGGAAACAGCGTAAAAAGCAGATAATATGCCAGCGCTGCGCTCTGTCTGCCTACATCATGGTGAAAATAGCGCCGCAGGCAGCTGCTCACAAATCTGCCCGGCCAGCTCTCCGTCACCGGTCTGAGCCATTTCAGCGCAACCCCCTCCTTTCCGGGAACCAATCCCAATCCTGGCCCCGGGATCGTCCGCCTTTCGGTCTCACAGCAGGCGGCAGGAGCAGTGTAGCACAAACAGCCCCTCTCCCGCCGTCTTATTTCGTCGAACCATTCCTGTTGTTGACCACATTCATTGTCCGGCCATCCAGGAAAGCACGCAGGTTTTCCACCGCAATATCCATGAGCCTTTTCCGGGTCTCCCGGGGCGCCCAGCTGATATGGGGGGTGATGATACAGTTCTTTGCCGTAAGCAGCGGACTGTCCGGAGAGAGAGGCTCCGTATCCGCCACATCCACCCCTGCCGCCAGCAGCCGCCCGCTGTTGAGGGCATCGGCCACATCCTGTTCCACGATCAACGGCCCGCGGCTGTTGTTAATGAGGATCGCTCCCTCTTTCATCATGGAGATGGCTTTTCTGTCAATGATTCCCTTTGTATCCGGCGTCAGCGGACAGTGGAGAGATACCACATCCGAGCAGCGCAGCAGTTCTTCCAGAGGCATCCAGTCCGCTGCCGCCGTTCCCGCGGGCCACGGATGAGGCCCGGTAGCCACTACCTTCATCCCCAGTGCCGCGGCTACGGTGCCTACCGCCCGTCCGATCCGGCCATACCCTATGATACCCATCGTCTTGCCGGTCAATTCGATCAAAGGCCAGTTCCAGAAGCAGTAATCCGGGCAGCGGCTCCAGGCGCCCTCATGGACCGCCTGGTCATGGCCGCCTACATGGTGGCAGATCTCCAGCAGCAGCGCAATGGCAAACTGGGCCACCGCGCTGGTACCATAGGCCGGCACATTGCACACCGGAATCCCCAGCTCTCCGGCCGCGTCGATATCCACCACATTGTAGCCGGTAGCCAGGACACCGATATACCGAAGGCTCTTGCTGCCGCTGATGATCGCCCGGGACAGGGGCGTCTTGTTGGTCAGCACCACTTCCGCCCCGGCGATGCGGCGGGCGATCTCTTCCTCGTCCTCCAGGGGCGTACGGTCATACACCGTTATCTCCCCCATGGCTGCAAATCCTTCCCAGCTGAGATCACCGGGATTCAGGCAGTAGCCATCCAATACCTCGATTTTCATCTCTGTCCTCCCGCAGCATTTCGCCGCCTGTACACTAACGCAATCTTAATTCTGGTTGCCCCTGTTCCTAATGCAGTCTTAATATTGTATACCAAATGTATTGTCCATGCAAGAGGTGACGGCGCTTTCTTCCTTCCGCCGCCGATTCTTGCCGGTTTTTTTACGCAAAAAGAGAGCCGGCATACTTCCGGCTCTCTCTGTCACACAGGCAGCTGATCCAGGGAGGCAAACGTATACCCCATATCCTCCCACCGGGTCAGCAGCTCGTCCAGGATCTCCGCATTGGTGCGGGAAGTGGAGTGGAGCAGCACAATGGCACCGTCATGGATCCGGGGGATCAGCTTGGAAAACGCCTCCTTTGCCGTGGGCTGGTCATCGGTATACCAGTCCACATAGGCAAGGCTCCAGAACACCGTCCGATAGCCCAGCGTCTTGGCCTGCTTGAGGTTTTCCACACTGTATTTTCCCTGAGGCGGGCGGTAAAAGCGGCTCATCTCCCGGCCTGTGGTCTCCTGATAAAGGGCCTCCAGCGACTCCAGTTCCTCCCGGAAAGACGCCTCATCCGCGATAGCGGACATATCCGGATGGTGATAGGTGTGGTTGCCTACAATGTGTCCCTCGGCTGCCATTCGCCGGACGATGTCCGGGGCAGACTCTATCATGTGGCCCACCACAAAAAAGGCCGCCGGAGCATGGTGCTCCTTGAGCACATCCAGGATCGTCTCTGTATAGCCGTTTTCATAGCCGCAGTCAAAGGTGAGATAGATCACCTTTTTTCCCGTATCGCCCAGATAGTAGGCGTTATACTCCGCCAGTTCTTCCTTCCCCGCGTTGCCCACCGGCGCCTGTCCCTCCGTCTGAAACGACAGACCCCAGTTGTCTGCCGATGCAGGCACCGCCGCGCTGCCTGCCGCCGGAGCGGCACCGTCTTCCTCCGCGGAGCAGGCAGGCAGTACCATCAGGCACAGGGCCAGCACCGCCGCCCGCTTCCATTTTGTCATTTTCATGGCTTGCGCCTCCTTTTTGTGTCCTCCCTGCCATCTTGCGCAGACTGTCCTCTCCTTATGCGTTCCAAACAGGAAAACAGGATCAGCGTACCATCTTATTTTTTCTTTACAAAAAAAGGCTACCATTTCTACACGAAGAAATGGTATAGTAGTAGCGTTATTATGGCTTGCAGCGCCTGCCCACGGCGCTGTGGAAAGGACCACATATGAACGACAGAAACATAGCTGCCGCCGTACTGGCAGAGGTCAAAAAAAGCATCGTCGGCAAGGAGAGCACTCTCGTAAAAGTCCTGGTAGCTATCCTGGCCCGGGGACACATTCTCCTGGAGGATATCCCCGGCGTGGGAAAGACCACTATGGCCCTGTCCTTTGCCAGGGCACTGGACCTGCGCTTCTCCCGGATGCAGTTCACTCCCGACGTACTGCCCTCCGACATCACCGGCTTCTCTCTATACAACAAAGCCACCGGCAAACTGGAATACCAGCCCGGCGCCATTTTCTGCAACCTGTTCCTGGCTGACGAGCTCAACCGGGCTACCAGCCGCACCCAGTCGGCCTTGCTGGAAGCCATGGAGGAAGGGCAGGTCACCGTGGACGGCGTAAGCCACCCTGTCCCCCAGCCCTTCCTGGTCATTGCCACCCAGAATCCCGCCGGAGCCTCCGGTACCCAGCTGCTGCCGGACTCCCAGCTGGACCGCTTCCTGATCCGGCTGTCCATCGGCTATCCCTCACCGGCAGACGAGCTGGAGCTGCTGCGCCGCCGTCAGTATGGACAGGCCATGGACCCAGTGCGGCAGGTCCTCAGCAAAAGCGATCTGGAACGCCTGCGGAGACTGGTGGACAACATCCATATCAGTGATGAGGTCCTTCAGTACATTGTCTGCCTGGTAAATGCCACCCGCAGCCACCCCCAGCTGGCCCAGGGCGCAAGCCCCCGCGCCACCCTGGCCGTCGCCGCCGCCAGCCGGGCTACCGCTTTCCTCCGGGGCCGTGACTACGTCATTCCTGAGGACGTACAGTGCATCTGGCGGGATGTGATCGCCCACCGTCTGATCCCTATTCCGGGTACAGAAGGCACCGTCACCGGCAACAGTGTGGCAACAGCCGTACTCAAGGCGGTCACACCGCCCCGCATCCGGTGAAGCGCTATGATCTTCCGACGAATCGTCTATGTCCTGATCCTGCTCAGCGCCCTGATGGCCCAGCTTTTTGATGTGGGATATCTGGTACATTTTCTTTTCTTTTTGATTTTGCTGCTGCCTGTGGCAGGACTGCTGCTGAGTCTGCCCGCCATGCTGGGCTGCCAGCCCAAACTGGTCCTCCGCGCTTCCGTCATACAGCGCGGCAGCCGGGCCTCCTGGTATCTGACGGCAGAAAATCGCTTCTCTCTTCCGCTGGCCCGGATATCCTGCCGTTTCCAGCTCCGCAGCGCCATGACCGGAGAGACAAAGTCTTTCCACATATCAGAGACCGGCGTGTTCCCCGGCCTGATGATCCCGCTGAACGTTCCCACCGACCACTGCGGCCGGATCGAGTGCAGGGTCCGGAACATATGGATATGCGACTGTCTGGGACTTTTTGCCTTTCCGGTAAAGCCGCCCGCTCCCGTCTCCCTTCTGGTGGGGCCGGTGCCGGTAAAGCCGGACCTGGTGGTACTTCCCCAGCAGCGGGGCACACTTCTCCCTGCTCCCAAGGGCCGCGCCCCCACCGGCGAAGAGTATGATCTCCGGGACTATCGCCCCGGTGACAACATCCGCTCCATCCACTGGAAACTCTCCGCCAAACGGGACCAGCTGATCATCCGGGAGCTTATGGCCTCCTGCAAGCCTCTTCCCGTACTGACCTTCGATCACTATGGCCCCCTGGATCAGCTGGATGGGATCATTGACCGTCTGGCCGCTCTCTCCCACCATTGGCAAAAGGAGCAGCAGCCCCATGAGATCCGCTGGGCGGAGCCCACCAGCGGGATCGTACGCCGGTTTACCGTCGAAGACACGGCCTCCTGGCACCGCTGCCTTACCGCCATTCTCTCCGACCCTGCCCCCGACCATGGCCATTCCATTCTGGAACAGCCTGTCCGCCCCGCAGGGGAGGAACCCATCTTTCCTATCCACATCCACGGGGAGGAGGAGAGCCATGGATAAACGCCGCATCACCAGCTGCCTACTCAGCGCCGCCGGCAGCTTTGCCGCAGTCGGCCTGATGCTGGGCGGATGGCTTTTTTCCCTGAGAGAGCTCTGTGCCATCCCTGTGGAAGACCTCAGTCTCCTGGGCTGGTGCTTTCTCATCAGCCTGGCTGCCGCCGCACTGACCTGTCTGCCGTCCAAGCCCCGATGGGGGATCATCGGCTGTCTGGCCGGAGGCGCGGCACTGGCCCTGTGGCGCTGGGACTCCCTGCTGCCGGCCCTGCGGGAGATCTTCCTTCGCATAGTCACCCCTCTTTCCGATCTGTTTCCGGCTCTGCATCTGTCCCAGACGGACTCCACCGTTCTTCTTTCACTTTCCCATCTGTTGTTTCTGGCCGCCGTGATGGCTCTGCTGCTGAGCTTTTTTACTGCAGCACAGTGCTGGTGGGCCGCCATGGCAGTGTGCTATCTTCCCTTCCTGCCTGCGGTCATGGCCGGAACGATGCCCTCCTGGTACGGCTTCCTGGCCATGACAGCCGGTGGACTCACCTTACTGTTTACCGCCCTCTATCGCCCGGAGGAGCCTCGCTCCATGGGGCGAAGCCGCCTTCTCTCCCTGGCCATGTCCCTTGTCCTGCTGCTTACCCTGACGGTTGCCCTGCCCCAGGACACCTATGAGTATCCCCAGTGGGCCAGAGATGCCCGAGAAAATCTGATGGAAGCCATCAGCCACGGGATCGAGGGAGCGGGAGACTGGCAGCTCCCCACAGGCACCCCCTCCGGGGAGGGCTCTGATCCTGATGTTGATGTGGGCATGGTCTCCCCCAGCACCGGGGAAGTGGACCTCACTGCCGTAGGCCCCCGCCGTTTTACCGGCCGCACTATACTCACGGTAGAGGGCAGCCATGAAGGCCGCACCTATCTCCGGGGAAGCTCCTCGGCCCTGTACACCGGGACCAGCTGGGAGCCTCTCTCTGACGAGACCTATCAGGAGCTGGCCGACGCCGACATTGCCATCGAGGGCGCTCAGAGCTTCCTCTATCCTCAGCTGTACACTACCGGCGAGACCGCCTCTCTCACCATCCGCCATGTATCTGTATCTGATACACTGGCCTATATGCCCTATCAGCCTACAGCGGACACCATATGGAATGCCCTCACCCCCAAGCAGGACGCCTATCTGACTCCTCCGTCAGGGCAAAGCAGCTATACATTATCCTATTTCCCCAGCTTTGTTCCCCAGGAAGATCTTACGCCTGACGCGTCGGAGGAATACACCTATCGGCCTTTTGTCTACAGCCACTATCTGGATGTTCCGGAGGAGACTTCCCGGCTGCTCTCCTCCTTGTCCTCCCGGCTGTCGGGAATCGCCGTGCAGCTGCCGGAAGATCTGGCGGACAGCTACCGCTACCCGGTAACCACCGCCCTCCAGGTCGCCCATTTACTGGGACAGCTGGCTGTATATGATCTCAACACTCCCGCCATGGAGGAGGGTGACGACTTTGTCGCCCACTTCCTGGAAGAGGGCCGGGGCTACTGTGTCCATTTTGCCACCACCGCTACCCTTCTGCTGCGGATGAACGGTATCCCCGCCCGGTATGTCAGCGGCTACACCGCCAACGTCGTCCCCGGCGAAACCACCTATGTCCCAGACTATGCCGCCCACGCCTGGGTGGAGATCTATCTGGACGGCTATGGCTGGTACCCGGTAGAAGTCACTCCCGGCGGCGGGGAAACCAGCGATGAGCTCCCCGACACCGAGGAGCCTCTCCTTCCGGATGATACCACGCCCGACGACCAGCCTCAGACGGAGGAGCCTGCTGTCCCCACCCAGCCCTGGGAGAATGATCCCACTGCTGACGAGAGCACCAATAGCAGCGAGCCGGCAGCGGAACCTCTTGATCTGCGCTGGCTGATCGTCCCCACCGTTGTTCTTCTTCTGGCCGGGCTGCTGTGGGGTCTGGAGCGGCTGGCCGCCTACCGGCGCAGGCAGGAGGAGCAGCGGCCGGATACCAACACATCTGTTTTGGCCGCTTATCGCCGCTGCCGCCGCCTGGTAGCCCTGGGTGCGGCAGAGGACACGATACTGGAGGATCTGGCCCGAAAGGCCAAGTTCAGCCAGCATACCCTCACAGAGGAAGAGCGGCAATTATGCTGGAAGCAGCTGCATCAGACAGCAGCGGAATCCCTTTCCCATCTTCCCTGGTGGAAGGGGATCGCTGTCCGCCTGCTGGATCGCTACTGATCCGCACGTTCAGATTCTTTTATCCAAATCATAGCTTGCTTTTTCTGACACATACTAAAGGCAGCATTTCCTCTGCCAGCCTTTTGTGAAAACAGGAAGGAGGATCTCCCATGCACTATTATCAAGAACCTGTCAACACTGTCCTCACGTCCCTGGAAACAGATCCATCTCAGGGGCTCACCGGCAGTGAAGCCAAAAGCCGCCTGGAGAAATACGGTCCAAACCGCCTCCAGGGGGCAAAAAAGAAAACCAATCTCCAGCGATTCCTGGATCAGTTCAAAGACGCCATGATCCTGATCCTGCTGGCCGCCGCGGCGGTGTCCTTTGCCATCGCCTGCGTAGAGGGCGAGCCCAAGGAATTCTTTGAGCCGCTGCTGATCCTGGTCATCGTGGTCCTCAACGCAGTGATGGGCGTCTTACAGGAGAGCAAGGCAGAAAAGGCGCTGGACGCGCTCAAGAGCCTGTCCGCTCCCCATGCCCGGGTGATCCGGGACGGCAGCGAGATGGTCATCGACGCGGCGGAACTGGTACCCGGCGATATCATCCGCCTGGAAGCCGGAGATTTTGTTCCCGCCGACAGCCGGCTTCTCCAGAGCGTCAGCCTCAAGTGCGAGGAATCCTCCCTCACCGGAGAGTCCGTTCCCGCTGAAAAAGATGCCCAGGTACCCGTGGCGGACAATGCCCCTCTGGGCGACCGCACCAACATGGTCTTTTCCGGCTGCAGCGTCACCTACGGCACTGCCGTGGCGGTGGTGACCGCTACCGGCATGGATACGGAGATGGGCCGCATCGCAGGCCTTCTCAACGGCGAGGGCGACACCCAGACGCCCCTCCAGCGCAAGCTGGCCAAGCTGGGCCGTCAGCTGGGCATCATGGCGCTGGCCGCCTGCGCCATCATCTTTGTGGTGGGCCTGATGAACGGCATCGCCCCTCTGGAGATCTTCATGACCGCCGTGTCCCTGGCGGTGTCCGCTATCCCCGAGGGTCTGCCTGCCATCGTCACTGTGGTCCTCTCCATCGGCGTACAGCGGATGGTCAAGCGCAACGCCATTATCCGCAGCCTTCCCGCTGTGGAGACTCTGGGCAGCGCCTCGGTGATCTGCTCCGACAAAACCGGCACCCTGACCCAAAACCGCATGACTCTGGTCAAAGCCTATACCGACGGCGGTACGCTGACGGATGTCACCGACCAGAGCACCAGCGAGGTAAAGCGGCTGCTGCTCTTCGGCGCTCTCTGCTGTGATGGTACCGTCCGTTTCACGGACCAGGGCGAGCAGCACATCGGCGATCCCACGGAAACCGCCATCGTCCTGGCAGCCCACAAAAACGGAATGGCCCAGGAGGAGATCTCCCGCCGTTTCCCCCGTCTGGCAGAGCTGCCCTTTGACTCTGACCGCAAGCTTATGACCACGGTCAACGATATGGACGGGCGGAAGGTCGTCATCGTGAAAGGCGCCTTCGACATGATGGTCCCCCGCTGCATTGCCGGCGACCTGGAGTCTGCCCGGAAGATCTGCGACCAGATGAGTGAAAATGCCCTGCGGGTTCTGGCGGTAGGCTACAAGGTCATCGACGCTTTGCCGGAATCCCCTGACAGCGACACCCTGGAAAACGGCCTTACCTTCCTGGGGCTGGTGGGCATGATCGACCCGCCCAGGCCGGAGGCCGCTCAGGCAGTCAAGCTCTGCCGCCGGGCCGGCATCCGTCCGGTGATGATCACCGGCGACCATGTGGTCACCGCCTCCGCCATCGCCAAAGCCCTGGGGATCCAGGAGGAGGGCGATGAGGCCATCACCGGCACCCAGCTGGACGCCATGACCGACGAGGAGCTGGACCGCCGTGTAGCCCACATCGCCGTCTATGCCCGGGTCTCCCCGGAAAATAAGATCCGCATCGTAAAGGCCTGGCAGCGCCGCGGCCAGGTGGTATCCATGACCGGAGACGGCGTCAACGACGCTCCGGCCCTGAAGGCCGCCGACATCGGCTGCGCCATGGGCATTACCGGCACCGATGTGGCCAAGGGCGCAGCGGACATGACTCTGACTGACGACAACTTCGCCACCATTGTAGACGCTGTCCGGGAGGGCCGCGGCATCTATGCCAACATCAAAAAAGTGGTGGGCTTCCTGCTGGGCACCAACATCGGAGAGGTCATCACCGTATTTGTGGCCATGCTCCTCTGGCACAAAACACCGCTTCTCTCCATGCAGCTTCTGTGGATCAATCTGGTCACCGACTCACTGCCCGCTATCGCGCTGGGTATGGAACCGGTGGAGAAGGACATCATGGATCAGCCCCCCCGCCCCCGGGATGAAGGTCTGTTTGCCCATGGATTCGGCGTTCGTATCGTCCTGCAGGGCGTGATGTTCGGCCTTCTGTCCCTGGCGGCCTACTGGATCGGTGAGAACGCCACAGGTTCTGTCGCCGGTGGACAGACGCTGGCCTTTATGGTCCTGGCCCTTTCCCAGGTGGTACAAGCCTTCAACATGCGCTCCGCCCACTCCCTTTTCCGTATCGGACCCTTTACCAACCGGCGGCTCAATCAGGCCGCGCTGGTCTCCATCCTGATGGTGGCGCTGGTGCTGTTCACGCCCCTGGCTACCCCCTTCGGCCTGATCCGGCTGACAGGACAGCTGTATCTGATCGGCGTTGGGCTGATCCTGGTGCCTCTGGTGGTCATGGAGATCGCCAAGGTCTTCGGTCTTACCCACCATCAGCCCAAGGAGAAGTAATGACCATATTTTACCGGCTGTTTGCCGGTGCATAAAAAACCCCTCCGGCAGTGCCGGAGGGGCTTTTTTTACAGATGATATCTTACTTATTGTCCTTGGTATAGTCGTGGAGGATCTCTGCGCCGTCGAAGGTGTAGCCGTTGCGGAACCAGTAGGCGCCCAGGACCTCCTTGGGGGCCAGGGGCATATGCTCCTCCAGCTCGGAGGGGAAGAACTCCAGCTCGCCGCTGCCGGCCCAGGCCACAGGATCGGCCTTCTTGTTGGTGGCGCCCAACTTCACCAGCTCGCACACAGAGGGGCCTGCGCCGGGAACGATGCTGGGGAAGTGGCGCAGATGGATCAGGGGACGGCCCATGGGAGCGGGCAGATCAGCGGGGGAGATCTGGCGCTCGATGGTCAGGGTGCCCTTGATCAGCCGCTCGCCGTGGGAAGCCACGGTGCCGGTGAGCTTGGCGCCGGGGCCCATCTCAGGCATGCCGGGATTGCAGGGATTGTAGTCGGTGATGCTCACCTGGCCCAGCTTCTTGGGGAAGCCCATCGCCCAGCCACGAGCCATGGTGAAGTCGTTGTCCACCCAGATGGGCAGGCACATCTGAGCCTGCTCGCCCTTGTAGGAGCAGCCCACCCAGATGGCAGCTTCCTTGTACTGGGTACGCTCGGGGTTCTTCCAGGCCAAGTCCTTATCGCTGTCCCATACGGACCACCACTTGCTGAAGGCCACATAGGCCACATCGGGATGGTCGCCCAGCTCTACAGGCTCCGGCAGCCACTTGGCCACGGCATCAGGGTCTACACGGTAAGCGATGTTCAGATATTCGGTACCATAGTGCCAGGGGGGATTGCCCAGCAGGGAGCACTTGCCCTCCGGGGACAGGGGGTAGCAAAAGCCCTTGAGTTCTTCGATCTTTGCCATAATGTACTTCCTCCGTTTAGTATTTTATGATGATTGGATCAGCGGCCCAGGACTTCCCGCATGGCTTCAATGGTGCGGGCATTTTCCTCGGGGAGGCCGATGGTGATACGGACAGCCTGGGGAGCCCCCTGGGAAGTGAGGGGACGGATGATGACACCCTTGCGGAGCATGGCCTGGAACACCTCTTCCGCATCCCGCTGGAGGTCGATGTAAATGAAGTTAGTCTGAGTGGGATAGTAGGGAAGGCCCATCTCCTCCAGAGCGGTGTAGAACTGCTGGCGGCCTGCGGCGTTGTTGGCCAGAGTCTTTTCAATGAACTCCTTGTCGTCCAGAGCCGCCATGACGCCCACCTGAGCCATGCGGTTGACGGGGAAGGGTTCCCGGGCCTTCATCATGGCCTTGACGATCTCCTCGCTGGCAATGCAGTAGCCGCAGCGGATGCCCGCAAGGCCCATGACCTTGGAGAAGGTACGCATGATGATCAGATTGGGGAAGCGATCCAGCAGGGGGATGGTCTGGGGATAGGTGGGGTCGTCGGCGAAGTCGTAGTAGGCCTCGTCCATGAACAGCAGCACCGTCTCCGGCAGCTTCTCCATGAAGGCCAGCAGCTCATCCTTGGGAATGAAGCGGCCGGTGGGGTTGTTGGGGTTGCACAGGAACACCAGCTTGGTGCGGGGGGTAATGGCAGCGGCAATGCCCTGGAGGTCATAGCCGCCTTCGGCGGTCATGGGCACCTTGATGAGCTTGCCGCCCATCTTGGTGGTGATGTTCTCGTAGGCGGGGAAGGTCAGCTCAGCGGTGACGACCTCGTCCTCGGGGTTGATGAAGGTCAGACCCAGCATGGTGATGACCGCGTCGCCGCCGTTATCGATGTACAGCTGAGAGGGCTTTACTCCCAGATACTGGGCCAGCTTCTCACCCATGGCGGTGCAAAGGCTCACGGGATAGCGGGCGGAATTGGTGCGGATCTCCTCGATCATGGCTTCAATGGCCTTGGGAGAGGCACCCATAGGGTTCTCGTTGGAGGCCATCTTGATGATGTCCGTAATACCCAGCTCCTGCTGGACTTCCTCGATGGGCTTTCCGGGAATGTAATCCTTTCTGGCCAGAATGCACTGTCTTGCTACTTTTTCAATCATAATACACACCCACTTTGTTTTGCTGAAATATCAAAATTTTATTGGTTCACTTTGCGTTGCGGCAGGCTGTTAAATGGTCTGCTCTTTTCAAGGTCGGGAAATATCATTATATATTTTGATGTAAGCATAATAATACATTAAAAAAAATAATCATCCGCGTATGTACTGTATCACAAATAAAATAAAAGTGCAATGTAGTCAGTTGTTTTCTATGTTTTCAATAGAAATGAAAAAAGTTTTTATACAATTTTTACAAATAAAATAATATATAAGGAAAGAAATAGGAAAGAAAAACGGGGATGTCTCAATAGGGCTTTACATTTTTTCAGGTGGCTGTTACAATTTAAAGAAACTGTCGTATGTTATGATGCGGCGGTTTACTGACGGAGAGAGAATACGGAGACAGAGCGGATATGGACATTGGAAAGTATGAGCTGCTTCTGAAAGCGGTGGAGCTGCGCAATCTGACCAAGGCTGCTACGACGCTGGGCTATACCCAGTCCGGTGCCAGCCATATTATCAGCTCCATTGAAAGTGAGCTTGGCCTGTCCCTGCTGCGGCGGGACCACAGCGGGACCCATTTGACAACGGAAGGAGAACTGTTGCTCCCGGCCATCCGGGAGATGGTTTCCTGCGGAGAGAAGATCCAGTCCATGGCCCAATCCATTTTGGGCCTTCAGGCTGGCGTAATGCGTGTAGCGGCCTTTACCAGTATTTCCCTGCTGTGGGTGCCTCAGATCGTGGGCCGTTTTCACACACAGTATCCCAACATTCGGGTGGAGATCATTTCCGGGACCGGCAGTTATCAGGAAATGGAGGAATTTCTGCTGACGGCCCGGGTGAACTGCGGCTTCGTGCGGATGCCGGTAGACCCGGCGCTGCAGTGCGTACCTCTGCTGCGGGACCCCCTTTTGCTGGTGCTGCCGCCGGATCACCCCCTGGCTGACCAGGAGGGGCCGGTCTCTTTTGCCCAGGTGGCACGGGAACCCTTCCTGATGCCTACCGACGGCAACAATTATGACATCACGACCCTTTTCAAGCAGTTCAACATCGAACCGCAGATCGCGTTTACCATGCATGACGATCTGTCCCTGCTGGCTATGGCGGAAAATGGTCTGGGCTGTACCATCCTGCCAGCCCTGCTCATCAATAACTATCCCCATAAGGCGGTAGTGAAACGGCTGGAGACAGATCCTTCCCGCCTTATCGGCATTGCCACCAGGGCCAATCAGACCCCCTCGCCCCTTACGACGGCGTTTATCGACATGGTCTGTCAGATGGTGCGGGAGTACATCCCCAGCCAGGACTGCCTGCTGGACTGATTACTGTCTGGACACATAAAAACCAGGGCCTGCCGCATTTTGCGGCAGGCCCTGGTTTTTGGCAAGCAGAAAAATAAGGGTGATGTGGGATAGAGGATCGTGCTTGTGGGCATACTTCATCCGGGAGGTGAGCGCCTGTGAACAAAAAGCCGTGTTCCCAACCGCCGGGACGGAAACCCGGCTGGCCCGATGGGCCGGACGATGTGATCAATAAGTACGGGACCTATGAGGTCCAGGCTACCTGCGGCACGGAAAACGACTTCCCCATGATCGCCCAGGGATTGCCCAAGCAGGGCGGAAAGCCCGGAAGAAAGCTGCCCAGAAGCGAAAAGAGCAGGGAGACCCTCCAGCCGGAGGAGTGACAGCCCCGGGACAACAATGTCCGGAGGCCGTCCCTCAGGCAGCAGAAACGGGGAGAGGACGGAACATTTCCGTCCTCTCCCCGTTGCTTGTCAGGGCTCCCGGCTGGTGTGCTCCAGGGGGAGATACATATCGTACCAAGTGACGCCGCCGTGGACCGAGGCAGCTACGCCCAGATTCTTGAAGCCGAAGCTCTCGTAGTAGGCCACCTTGTGCTCCCGGCAGGTGAGAGTCACTGCCAGCCGATGCTCCCGGCGGGCCTGGAGGATCAGGGCGTTCAGCAGCTGCCGGCCGTAGCCCCGGCGCTGGAAGTCCGGGTGGACCGCCAGACTGAACACCGACTGATAGGGGCCGTTTTCCCGGTGGCAGCTGGTGTCGGCAAACATCTCATCCACAATGGTGGGCTGGTCAATAACAGGGCCCATGGCAAAGCCCACCACCTCACCGGCCAGCTCCCCCAGCAGCAGGCAGTCGGGATAAGCGGCGATCCGCTCCTCCATGGCCCGGAGGGTAGCGGCCTGTTCCGGCGGGAAGCAAGCGGCTTCGATCTGAGCGCAGCGCTGCGCGTCCTCGGGCTGGGCGCGGCGGATCACCAGAGGCATCTGCGTTTGAACGAGCTCCTGGAGAAATACGTCGCTCTCGCAGATCCTGGCCCCCACATTGCCCATGTCCAGCAGATTGGCCTTCTGGATCTCCTCTGTGTTGGAGGAGCAGCAGTCGGAGAGCACCACCACGTGGTAATCCAGGGAGATGGCGTCATAGCAGGTGGAGCGGACACAGTTGGGGGTAGTGGTGCCGGAGAGGAGGACCGTGTCTACCCCCAGACGGCGCAGCAGCAGGTCCAGTCCTGTGTGGAAAAAGGCGGAGTAGCGGGGCTTGATGATCTCATAATCCCCCTCCTGACGGTTGAATTCCGGGGGATTTTCCCCAGAAATAGGGCCGGTGCTGCCGGGAGTCAGGGGCTTGCCGCCCTGGGCCCACACGGCGTAGCGGGTGTTTTCCACATCACTGCCGTCAGCGCGGTAGGCCCGATTGACGAACACCACAGGGATACCAGCCTTCCGGCAGCCGGCGATAAGGCGGGCACAGGTGGGCACCGTGGCACGGGCACCACGGATGCACAGGGGAGATTCCGGGTTCAGAAACCCGTTTTGCATATCAATGACCAAAAGGGCGTATTTCACAGCAAAGACTCCTAATTGTAAATAGAAAAAACAGTCAGATCAAAAACCACTCCGCCACCAGGACCACCAGGCAGCAGACCACAGCTACCTGGAAGAGGCTGCCGCCAAACCAGGCCAGCAGGCACCCTGCGATCAGAGCCAGGAAACCCGCCACAGGGCTCTGGGTGGCGTCGATAATGGCGGGGAAAGTCATCACCGCCAGGGTGACATAAGGGACATAGTAGAGGAAGGAACGCAGGGTACGGCTGCGGATCTCCCCCCGGATCAGCACAAGCGGCGTCACGCGGATCAGATAGGATACCGCCGCAGATACCAGGATATAGAGCCAGATACTCATGAGGCAGATTCCTCCTTTTCCTCCTCTTTCACCGGGAACAGCAGCGCTGCCGCCAGGGAGATCACCACGGTGAGGATAATGGTCTTAACGCCGGAGGAGAGACCCGCCAGAGCCTGCCACCGGGCGGCGGCATAGCTGAGGGCGAAGCTCAGCAGCACCAGCCCTCCGACGATCTTGCTGCGGCGGGAAGGAGGGACGATGATGGCGATAAACATGCCGTAGAGGCCCACGCTCAGGGCGCTGACCAGCCGCAGCGGCAGTACGTTGCCCACCACGACGCCCAGGAAGGTGCCGATACTCCAGCCGGGAATGGCCACCGCCATGGCGCCGTAGGTGTACCAGGGGTTCAGCCGTCCCGGTACAGCGATGGAGATGCCGAAAATCTCGTCGGTGATGTCGAAGGCGATCAGCATCCGATGGCGCAGGGGGGTGTCGGGGGAGAGCTTCTGGCTGAGGGAACAGGACATGAGAAGATACCGGGCGTTGGCCACCAGTGTCATGATGGTCACCTCCCACAGTCCCGCCCCTGCGGCTACCAGAGAGAATACCGCGTATTCTCCGGCGGAGGCGTTGTTGGTCAGGCTCTCCACAAAGGCCTGTAGGGCGGTAAAACCGGCGTTGCGGGCGGCAATGCCCAGAGTAAAGGCTACCGCGAAGTAGCCCAGGGCAATGGGGATGCCGTCCCTCATTCCGGAACGGAAGCAGGAGCGATTATCTTGCAAAGTTGTCACAACCTTTTTTACAGCAGTCCGGGGAGTATTATACCCCATTCCATCCAATAGTCAACAAAAACCGATGGTATCCGGCAAAATTGCCGGAGGGGGGTTGCCCCATCCAACGGCCACCGGCGGGGCAGCCGGGGGGAAATGCCTCCAGGGCCTTCCATTAAAAGAAAACCGCTGTCCCCACAGGGACAGCGGTTTTGTAATGCAGGAAAAACCAGGATCAGCGCTTGCTGAACTGGGGCGCGCGACGGGCAGCCTTGAGGCCGTACTGCTATCGTTTTAGCGCCGTTTTTCCTTGATTTTACGGGCTTTTTTGAGGTAGCTGCACTCGGTTGTCCTATCCCTTAACCCAATCAACCGGCAGCATTATCCGTAGTGTCCGAGGGGTGAAGTGCCTGATTCACAACGTAAAAAAGTTCTTCGGGCTTATTGTACTTGACTTTTGCATAAATGTCCATAGTTGTTTTACTATTTTCATGTCCGGCAAGGTACTGAACCGTCTTGGGGTCAACGCCCGCGTAAAGCAAATTTGTAATGTAGGTGTGCCGGAGCTGATGGGGCGTTACTTCAAAATCCAAGGTGTAGACAATCCTGGGGTTATTTTTCTGGCTGGTTCCCAGCGTCGGCTTTACCGTGTACTTGATACTCTGTCCGTTCACATACTTATAATAGGTGCGCTCCTTGGTGGAGCGGACAACAATGTACTGCCACACTCGCTTGAACTGTGAGTAAGACAGGGGCTGGCCCTCGCTGTCAGCAATTACATAGTCAGATGTAGAGGTCTCTTTCGCTTCCCGCAGGCAGTCAGCCAGACACTTGGGGATGGGAATGTCTCTCCGGGCCGCTTTAGTTTTTAGAACCGTAGAAATCACCGGCCTGTTGTGTTCTGCCCGCCATGCCCGTCGCACCGAAATGTATGGAGTGGGAACATCCAGGAACACACAATCCCATTGGAGGGCAAGAGCTTCTTCACGACGCAGACCAGAGTATAGACCTATCATCACAAAGAGATATGGTGGCAGTCCTTTGATGGTCTCCAGAAGTACCGCAGCCTGTTGATCGCTCAACGCCTCCTTTTTCTGTGCCGGTCTCCCGCCTTTTCCCGATATTCCTGCACAGGGGTTATCTTCAAGAAGCTGGCTACGCTCCGCAGAATAGAAAACACACTTGATAAGCATATTCACTTTGTTATACAACCCCTCTGACTTCTTGGACAGCGGCACCAGCGCCAGCCGGATGTCATCTGCCGTTACTTCCTCCATATACATATCACCCATCGGCTTGATGATGTAGTTCCTCATGTTGGAGGCGTATCCTTTCAAAGTGGCCGCCGAAACTTTTGCAGACTGCATAACCAGCCATTTCTCACAATACTCCGCGACGGTCGGATGCTGCCGGTGAAAAAGAATCTCCTGCACTTGGCGTCTCGCCGCTAATTGCTTCTCGTAAAGTTCCTCGCAGGTTGTCGCATACAGGCTGACCTGCTTGCCATCAGCATCCAGAATCCGTGTACGGTAATACTGGATTCCTTTTCGTTCTACACTGGTGTACTGGGGAATTGTTTTTTTCTTAGCCATAGATAATTTCCTTTCTTATGCGCAAATCAAATTGGTTCCTTCACTCCTTTTTTATCAGAAAGTTCGGATTAAATCAAAGATACGGATTGGGTAAAACAAAGAGCGAGGCGTTCTTGCCTCGCTCTTACTGTATTTCCTGTTCTATGCCCACATGGTATCCCATTGGGCAAATGCGCCGTCCATCGCTTTGACAACCTGATCCGGCTGGTTGTATTTGACTTTGGCGTAAATATCCATCGTGATTTTACTGCTCTCGTGACCTGCCAGGTACTGCACCGTCTTGGGGTCAACCGAGGAATGAATCAGGTTGGTTATGTATGTGTGCCTGAGTTGGTGGGGAGTGACCTCGAAATCCAGGCTGTAAACACAGTGACCGTTGTTCCGGGCCTTCTCTCCCAGCTGCGGGTAAAGGATATACTTCACATATTTCCCGTCTACCAGCTTTTTTGTCACTCTCGGTCTGGCGGTCCGTGTCACTATGTATTGCCATAGCCGCTTAAACTGTGTATAGGACAGCGGGCCGCCATCCCGATTCGCCACCACATAATCAGAGGCAGACGTTTCCTTCGCCTCCCTCAAGCATTCTGCCAAACAGGTCGGGAGTGGGATATTCCGCTCTGCCGCCTTGGTCTTTAGTTCGGTGAGAATGACTGGTCTATTATGCTCCGTGTGCCACGCCCGCCGGACTGTCAGATAAGGTGTATCCGTGTCCAAATACACCGAATCCCACTGGAGCGCGAGTATTTCTTCCCGCCGCAGACCGGCATATAATCCAATCATCACAAAAACATAGGGCGGCAAGTCCCGAATCGCATCTAAAAGTTGCTCGACCTGTTCATCCGTCAACGCCTGACGGTCCTCCTGCGGAACACCGCCGCCTTTTGCGTTCAAATGGAGCGTCGGATTCACCTCGATCACATGGCTTTCCTTCGCTGCCCGAAAGATGGATTTATAAAGAATAATCACGGACTTGTAAACCGATGCCGATTTTTTGGAAACCGGGACCAGCGCGAGCTGTATGTCATCCAGTGTTACATCTGCCATCCGCATCTCTCCCAGTTCCTTAATGATATGCCGCCTAACCTTGGAGGTGTAATCCGTCAAGGTAGTCTGCCGCACATGGACTGATTGCATCAGCAACCATTTTTCACAGTATTCTGCCACTGTTGGCGATTTCCGATGGAACCGTGCGTGGCCAACCTGCTCCAACGCCTCTGTTTCTTTGTCATACAGTTCTTCGGGGGTTCTTGCATAAAGGGCGACCCGCTTACCATCAGCATCTTCGATTCGTGTTCTGTAATACTCTACGCCATTCAACGTGACCGTGCTATAATCTGGAATTAGTCGTTTTCTTTTTGCCAATACCGTTACCTCTCAAAAATCATATTCAGCGCTGTATCTTTGTTTTACCAGACACCTCGTATTCCGGCAAGGATACGGATTGACTTACGCTCCGGCGCTACGCGCCTTGCGGTATGTGGTACACTTTTCCACCGGCTTTGCCCGATGCGTGAATTTTGCGATGTACTCCTGAAGGCTTGCGTCTGTAAAATAGACGCAACCATTCTGCACATACTGAACATAGGAAATCAGGCCATTGTTGCGGGCTGTGTCCAGTGTTGCAATACTGATTCCCAGGATTTTGGCAGCTTCCTTCCTTGTAAATAGCTTTTCCATATAATCTCTCCCTTCTTTGTCAAGGATGTGTTTGTGGCTTTCAAAATCACATGAATACGCTGGCAGCCGAAACTGCCAGCGCATGGTATCTGATTTTGAACTGCTCTGCCTGCCAGCTGCTCAACGCTGAGACAGGAATCACAGTGAAATCAATTTATAAGTACGCCACATTTGCCACGCATCCCTGACGCCGGGGACAGAACAGGTCTCCGCTGGCGCGGCTGTCATAACTCCGCAGCGTCGTTCGTAGCGTGCGCCGCAGGGTTCCCCCCAAGTCTTTGGCGGGCCGTGAGGAAGTATCTTTAAGCCCCCGCGCAGTCATCGCGCCGGATCTGCCACCATCCGGGGTGCAGGGTCGTTGATCGCTCCGAAACAGCTTGTCCATCACCTCCTGGCTGCTCCATCTTCGCGGCGTCCTGCACTCGCTCATACGCGGGTTATGTACCTGTTCTGCCGTGTATTCAGTTGTCAAAGGACAGCGAAAGAAAAAACTCCTTCTTGATAACCATGACAAAAAAGGGCAGTTTGTCCTGTCTGTAATGCAATTTTTTGAAAATATTTTTTGTTTTGTTGTTTCACAGCGGTTGTGTGCAAAGCAAGCACCCCTCAAGCAAAATAAAATAGGTATTATCGTACTCAAAAACACCTTTTATAAGGTTCTTCCTGTGAAGAAATGGGAACGATAAAATATTATTAAGGAGACGATAGTACCTATGGAACTGTTAAAAGAACTTGGCCGAAGAATACAAAAAGCGCGTAAGGAAAAAGGGCTGACGCAACAGGAACTCGCAGATCAGAGCCATTTTTCTCTGAAGCACGTTCAAAGCTGTGAAAGAGGGGTAAAGAACCCTTCTTTTGAGGTTCTGCGTGCTTTTTGCAAAGTTTTGAATTTGTCCTTGGATTCCCTGATGAATCTCGATCTGCCAGAAGATGAGCAAGCCGCCAATGATATGCGGCAGCTCTATCTTTCATGTCCTCCCGCTGCCAGAAAAGTGCTGTTAAACTCGACTCGTGCATTGGCTGATGAGCTAAAAGAGATGGTGCGGACAGCCGGGACTGAACCAGATGAAAATTTAGAGGATAAATAAGCCGGTGGAGGAATAAAAATCCCCCACCGGCTTTCTTTTTTCCGCTATACAGCGGTCAGGTTATCGGGTCGTGTCCAGCAGACGCGCCAGCTTCTTCAGCCCGCGCCGGATGCTGTCCCATACACGGCGGCGGTCAGCGCCCTCGATCCGGGCAATCTCAGCTACCCTCATTCCCAGGTAAAACCGCGCGTAAATACGCCGGGCTTGGATAGCGGGCAGCTGCATCAGCGCGGCATACACTTCCTTCTTCAGCTGCTTCTGCTCCAGGATTTCCTCCGGGGTAGGCGGCTGGTTGAGGGCATCATTTTCAATGCCGTCCCCACGGTTCAGCGAATAATATGCCTTGTGCCGGAACTTCCGGCGTTCGTAGGCGGCATCGTCCTGCTGCTGGTCCCGGATCGCGGTCAGAACTTCCTCGGCCACATCTACAAAGACATCCGTTTTATACGCATCGGGATACAGATCCCGAAGATTGATCTTCTGCATTATGTACCTCCATTTCGATTCACAGGTTGACGGGTGAACCGAAACGAAGGCGGCGGGCGGCACCGTTCAGGGAAATTCCCGAAAAAACGACAAGCAAAAGCGCCAGCATCCGAAGAACGGCGGCTGGCGCTGCGAAAAGAACTCTTATGATACTTGTGAACCAGCCACGATAGTGCCTGTTCATAAGCAGATGGAGGCCGATTGACGGTCAGGCTTTTTTTGACAGGTAAATTCCTGCCGAATTATGTCGAAGCAGTCTTTGCTTC
>ERZ779866.248-NODE-248-length-61927-cov-5.839249_pt1 | contig 61927 bp, 53 predicted proteins | sample MGYA00511248_ERZ779866 | MGnify/ENA primary metagenome ERZ779866 (study PRJEB29588, sample SAMEA2155758) | human gut metagenome | biome: human gut; feature: human-associated habitat; material: faeces | place: Denmark | collected 2008/2010 ... | reverse complement strand
ATAATAGTACCAGTGAATGCCGGGATAATCGGCGAAAGACATTCGAACCTGAAAGAGGATCAGAAAATAATGAAAAGGAGAAAATGGAGATGAAGAAAAAGTTACTTAGCATAGCTTTGTCAGTTATGATGGTTTTGTCTTCTGTAGGTATGGGCATTTCCGCATTGGCTGAAGAGCTTGCGGCACAGCCTGCTAATAACAATGTTTCAGCCAAAGCTTCCGGTGAACAGGAAGTTGAGACCGTTGAAATGGACACTTTAAAGTATATGACTTTAAATCCACAGGGTCTTGTTTCAAATATGGCTGACGGTTTTGTTGCTGTTACAGAGCAGGGAAACAGCGGAGGCGTTCATTTGAGAACGGCTAAAATCGGAGCTTCAATTACTATTGATTTTAATGGTTCCGGTTTTGAATTTTACGGCAAAAAGGGAAGCGGAGCAGGCGACCTTGAAATTTCTGTTGACGGCGGAGAAGCAGAGGTTGTAAGCGAGTATGTTTCCGGAAATCCGGAATTTGAAGCTTTGCTTTACAAGGTTGATTTAGGTGATACAAACGAGGACCACAAAATTGTAATCACAACAAAGCAGGGCACAGTTGCAAATCCTAATTTCAACTTTGACTACTTCAAGGTTATCAGAGAAAAAGAAGAGCCTCCTGTAGTTATTGAAAAGGTTACTGAAAAAGTTGAGATGGAGGATACTTCCAATAAATATATGGTTTTAAATCCATCTGAGCTTGTAGGAAGCGAAGCTGAAATGACAAAGGGCTTTGTTGTTGCAAACGACCCGGGTAACAGCGGCGGCAAGTATCTTAGAACATCAAAAATAGGCGCTACAGTTACAATAACCTTTGAGGGCTGCGGTTTTGAGTTCTATACTAAACTTGGAAACGGCGCAGGTACACTGGGTGTTACTGTGGACGGAGAACCTGTTGAGGATATCTCAGAATATATCGACAGCTCAACTCCTCAGTTCCAGCAGAAGCTCTTGTCACTTGATTTCGGCGACGAGAACAAGGAACACACAATTGTGTTTACAACAAAAGAAACAAGCAAAAATAATTTTAACTTCGACTATTTCAATATTATAAGAGCCGAAGTTGTTCCGGGAGTTATTGTTTCACCTGGAGATACGACCTACTATCTTGATTCATCTGCACAGGACGGCGGCGACGGCAAGACAGAGGCTACAGCTTTTGAAAGTCTTGAGGATATCAATAACATCCAGTTTGCACCTGGCGACAAGATTCTCATCAAGAGAGGTTCAACATTTATCGGCCAGCTCTATCCAAAGGGCAGCGGTTCAGCAGAAAAACCAATTATTATTGACGTTTACGGCGAAGGGGACAAGCCTTTGATTGACGGCAATGGTTTGTATTCAGCAGTTCCGTCTTACGGAGCAAACGGCCCGTTCGGCGAGAGCTGTTCAGCGGTTTACCTCTATAATCAGGAATACTGGGAGATAAATAACCTTGCAGTTAAAAACCACACATCAGCCGGCGACCATACATATGAGCTTAGCGGCATAAGAGTAGAAGCTTCCGGCGGCGGTGTTTACAATCATATTTATATTAAGAACTGTGAAATTTCCGATGTAAACGGAAGATCACAGCAGGATGATATCTGGACAGTAAGACCTCAGGGCGGCGGTACAGATTTCTACGGAGCAAGAACAACCCACAGAACCGGTGGTATCAACATTATAAGCTACACCAACAGAGAGAATAACGCTTCTGATAAAACCAATCCGGGAACAATTCTTGACGAAGAGCCTACAATATTCAACGATATTTTGATTGACGGAAACATAATCACAAACTGTGACGCAAACGGTATCACTACTACAAACGTAAAGGGAGAGCTTGACGACGAATCATACAGACATACAAATGTTGTTATCAGCAACAATGAAATTTCTGATGTATCACGTTCAGGTATTATAACTCTTTATACCAGCGGTGTTCTTGTTGAACACAATACTATCAGCAAATTCCAGCAGTATCCTGACGGCTGGGGCTGTGGTGCATGGTGCGACAGAGCAAATAACATGGTTTATCAGTACAACGAAGTTAAAAACGGTGTTGACGCATACGACGGCATGGCATTTAACTTTGACGATATGACACATGACGGTGTTATTCAGTACAACTATATCCATAATAATGCAGGCGGAAGCGTAATGCTTCATGTCAGAACAAATTCCTATAACAGAAATAATACAGTTAGATACAACGTGTGTGTAAATGACTGCCGTGACTATAATGTAAACGAAGCATTTATAGTTTGCACAGGTGAGGACTCTGTAACTCAGCTTGAAAACGCTCAGGTTTACAACAACACCTTTATAAGCTCAAAGGTATTGTATCCGGTAAGCCGTGGTAAGGAGATTGCATTTACAAATAATATTTTCTGCCTTACAAATCCTGAAATGGCAAATAAAGACGGCGCATACAATGCAATAGGCGAACTCACAACATTTAAAAACAACATTTTTGCAGGATATCATCCGGCAAGCGAGCCTAAGAATACAGGAAATAACTCCGGAAATATCTATCTTGGTATAGAAGATGTTTCAAAGCTTTTTGTAAATGCTGACAAGCTTACATCAGTTCAGGGAACAGAAGCAGCCGACACATTTGATGTTGCAAACCTTGCAAAGCTTCTTCCTAATTCACCTGCAATAGACGCAGGCCTTGAAATCGACGGAAGACCTGAAAAAGACTTTACAGGAAATAATGTAAGTGGTACAGCGGATATAGGTGCTTTCGAGTATGTATCAACTGTAGATAAAACAGCAGTCAATGAGATTTATCAAACATTAAAGGTATTAAATCCTGACTATTACACAGAAGAAACCTATGCAGCAGTGGCTGAGGTTGTTTCTGAACTTGAAGCCGCTCTTATGAACGACAGCCTCACAGAGGAAGATGCAAAGGCTCTTGTAGAGAAAGCCGAAAACGCTTACAATGCATTGGAAGAAAAGGCAGGAGATACAGAAGCTCTGAAAGCAAAGATTGAAGAAGCCGCTTCTTACAGTGAAGATAACTTCAAGCCTGATACTTTTGCAGCTCTTGCAGAAGCTATGAACAATGCACAGAAAGCTTTGGACGGTTTAGAAGCACTTACCGCAAAGCAGGTTGACGAGCTTTCAACAGCTATCGATACAGCAATAGCAGGACTTATCAAGGTTGGTACACCTTCAATAATTCAGCAGGATACAATGACAGCCTCATCTCCTCGTTCACATGCTGGAAATGAAGCTAAATATGCCATAGACGGAAATACAAGCTCAATTTGGCATACAATCTGGTCAAGCTCAGAGGGTCAGATGCCTGTAATTTCCGAAAACGGAAGAGATAACTATATTACACTTGATTTGGGAGAAAATAAGTCCGTAACAAGGCTTACATATCTGCCAAGACAGGATTCTTCCAAGAACGGTGATATTACAGGATATAAGATTATGTACAGCACAACTGCTGACGGTGACGATTTCGTAGAAATTGCCAGCGGAACATGGGAAAACAACAAGACATTGAAGGTTGTTGATTTTGACCTTGTAAATGCAAGAAGAATAAGACTTGTTGCCACAAGCACATTGGGCGATACAGCAAACACATTTATAAGCGCAGCTGAAATCAATCTTTACTGCACAGATTACAGCGCACTTCAGGAAAAAACTTCCGAAGCTCAGAAGCTTTATGATGACGGCACAGGTATCTATACACAGGAGTCTTTGCAGGCTTTGAAAGCAGCTATTGACAAAGCAAACGAAGTCCTCGGCAATGCAGATGCAACACAGGAGGAAATCGACGCAGCTGAAATCGCAGTTGTAAAAGCTGTTAAGGGACTTGAAAAGATTGAGGATACACACATTACCGGAGATGTAAACGGCGATGGTAAGGTTGGAATTGAGGACGTAACATTTATTCAGGAGTATTTGGTATTACTCAGAGATGACATCAATCTTGAGTATGCTGATATTAACAATGACTCAAAGATAACTGTTATTGATGCTACAATAGTTCAGCTCATAATTTCCGGTGATTACAATGGTCAATAAAGAAGATATGATGTGAATTTCCGGAAATAAATTGACAATTCATATGGATTTCGTGTAAAATAAATACAGGTGTACAGTGTTTTGCTGTACACCTGTAAATCGTATTTTAGAAAGTTTAGTTCACATAAATAAAATATAATTTACTGTGGATTTCGCTTAATAAAAAATATGAAAGGAGTACAAAATGAGAACACAAATTAAAAAAGCAGTGGGCATCATAATTGCCGCTATGATTGTTATATCATCATGCCTTGCAGCGTCTGCCTATACTGCGCCTGTACAGGATGGAGTTGAAAGCATCCTTGCGGACGGATATTCAACAGATCCCAACAGATATGAGATCTATCCTTTGCCGCAGTCAATTGTCTATGACAATGAGGAAACACCAACTTCATTTGAAATTACAAAAGAGGTCAATGTAGTTTATGACAACGACACTGACGCAGCAACAAAATCCTTCCTTAATGAAGTACTTGATAAGTACGGCATTAAAGCAACAGAAGGAACACAGACAGTTTCCGATAAGACAAATATCCTTGTCGGAGTAAAGGACAGCGGAGGTGCTGCTGATACATATGTAAAGGAAAATATCACAATCAAAAACGAAACACTTTTTGATAACTATAATCCTTATGTTCTCAGCGCAAAAGAAGGAACAATAGCAATTCTCGGTGGAGATACAGACAGCGCATACTATGGTATCGCAACATTGCAGATGATGTTCTCATCATTTGCAGGAGAGAAGTTCCTTACCGCTCAGATTGAGGACTATGCAAATGTGCTCTACAGAGGTTTCATTGAGGGTATGTATGCAATCTGGAACGACGAGGGCAGAGAAAGCCTTATGCGTTTTGCAAGAGATTACAAGATGAATACATACATCTATGCCTCAAAGAGCGACCCTTATCACACAAGACTTTGCTATGAGCTTTATCCTGAGGATCAGATAAATGCGATTGCAGAGCTTGCAAAAATCGGTGAAGAAACAAAATGCTATTATGCATGGTCTGCACATATTGCAGGTTTCTTCTCAGGACTTAATGTAAACGATACAGAAGCTTACGAGGCAAGATATGCAAAGCTCCTTGCTAAATTCCAGCAGCTTTATGATGCAGGTGTAAGAAGATTTGCTATTCTCAACGACGACTTCCCTGCAGGACAGGTTTCTGACGTTGTTACACTTATCAACAGACTTATGGATGAATTTATCAAGCCAAACGGCTGTGAGATGATAGCTTACTGCCCTAACGGATATAACAAAGCATGGCTTGGAAGCAGCAATGAACTTGATATCCTCAACGGACTTGATGATTCAATAATGCTTTTCTGGACAGGTGACGATGTAAACTCACCTATGACTCAGGAAACAATTGACTATGCTCAGACCAAGTTTGACGGAGATATCTGCTTCTGGCTTAACTACCCTGTAAACGAGCATGGTAAATCCGGTATGTTCCTTGGAGATATCACTCATTATGCACGTGATAATGTAGTAAAGATGAAGGGCGCAGTTTCAAACCCATGCCTTTATCCTGAGGCAAGTAAAGTAGCTCTTTATCAGCTTGCAGCTCTCTGGTGGAACAATACAAACTACAGCGAACATGCAGAGGAAATCTGGCTCAGCTCCTTTAAATATCTCCAGCCGGAAGTTTACTCAGCATTTACTACAATAGGAAGAAACATTTCCAATGCTCCTGGCTCAGGCAGAGTTCCTCAGGGATTCCCTGAAAGTGAATATATAAAGGAAGCTTTGGAGAGCGTTGAAGCAAAGATAGTTGCCGGTGAAGATATTACAAATGACCAGGAAGTAAAGGATTTGCTTGCTGAGTTTGATAATATTATTGCAGCTGTTGACACAATGAAGACAAGCTGTGACAATCAGGCACTTGTTGACGAGCTTACCCCTTGGTTTAATTCTTTGCAGAATGTTACAGCAGCTGCTAAGAGCGCTGTAGAAGGTGTTATAGCTTCTCAGTCAGGTGATACAGGAACTGCATGGGATATGTTCTCACAGGCGGTTGAACAGTATGACAAATATGACAGCTATACCTACCTTAACGGCGACGGCAATTACAGCACAGCTTTGGCAGGAAGCAAGAGAATAGAGCCATTCGTATCAGAGGTACTTCCTGTTCTCGAAAAGGCAGTTATGGATGTTGTTGACCCTGACGGCTCATGCACAGGAAATGATGATATCGGCTTTATGGGCGTAATCGGCGGAAATAAAGTTGAGGCAAACGCAAATACAGACAAGCTTTTTGACGGAGATGACAGCACAGTAATGTCATTCAATACAGTTCAGAAAGCAAACGACTATATCGGCTGGAATTTCGGAGCTGTTACAAAGGTAACATCAGTTAGAATTCTCAACGGTTCTTCAAGCACAGACCACGATAAGATTTATCAGGCTGTTCTTGAGTATTCAACCGATGGAAACAGCTGGACAGAAATCAAGCAAATGAACTGTGAAGAAGAGTTCGTTGCTGATAATCTCAATGTTGAGGCTAAATACATCCGCCTCAGAATTACAGGATTTGACAATCCTGCGAACCCATCCAAGAAGGATTACTGGCTCCATGTAAGAGCTTTTGATATCGAATTTGATGACAATAGAATCTATACAAATATTGAAAACACACAGAACCTTGCAGTTACACAGAACGGAGACGACTACACATTGACAGGTATTTCAGGTATTACACTTGAAAAAGGTCAGTATGTGGGAATAGCTCTTCCTAAGGCTGTAATCGGAGCAAACTTAGCTCTCTCTGAGACTGCAAGTGCTTTGAATGCAAACGGACTTTCATTGGTATACTCAGCAAACGGCGACGTATGGAAAGATGCAGAGTCTATAAGCGGAGCTGTTGTGAAATATGCAGTTATCAGAAATGACGGAACAGAGCCTGTTACAGTTAATGCACAGAGCCTTGTTCTTACAATTTCATCCGATGAAATTTCCGGAAAAATGATAGAAAACTCCCTTAGTAACGCTCTTAAAGAGGGAAGCTGGGATAATGTATTTGACGGCGATTATTCAACATATGCCTGGACAAATGAAGGACAGGTAAAGGGTCAGTATTTCATATTTGACTTGGGCAAGGAGATGCCGGTTAACGAAGTTAAAATGGTATTCTCAGACAATCCTGTAAAGCCAAGACTTTATAATGCTGAACTCCAGATTGCCTCTGACCTTGAAGGCGAATGGGCTACAATTAAGACATTCAATAATGACCTTGTAAACGACTATGCCCTTGAAGGCAATTACAGAATAGCATATGCAGACGGTAACGGAAAGACAGCCAGATATGTGAAAATTCTGGTAGGCGATGTTCCGGCAGAGGCAGGAAATCCATACTTGAGAATTCATGAAATTGATATCAACTATGATACTCCTAAGGCTGTTCCGGGAATTACAGGTACAGTTCAGGGCGATTACACTGCAATAGCTGATAAGGACCTTACAACACTCTTTACAGCTTCTGCACCTGCAAATCAGGACGACTACATTCTTTATGAGCTTACAGATTCAATCTATGTAAACAGACTTGTTGTGCTTCAGACAGAGGATTGCATCGGCAAAGTAAGAGCAATCGCAATTGACAAGGACGGAGCAGAACACGATTTGGGCGTACTCAATGAGAAGGTAAATACACTTAATATTGATTACGGCGCATCTAAAGAGGAAAACAATGTAGCAAGCATGAAACTCGTTTATGACCAGGGCGCAGTTCCTGCTATATATGAGATTGTTTCCGTATATTCAGATCCTGAAGAGCCACAGCCGGATCCGATAACAAATATCGCCCTCAAAAAGACTGTAGGGGCTTCAGGAAACGAAGTTGAAGGTCAGTGGGGTCCTGAGCTTGCAGTTGACGGAATTGACAACACAGATGTTTCAAGATGGTCTGCTGCTATAATGAACAACAAGGACGGTTCAGCTCAGATTCCACAGTGGTATACCATTGATTTGGGAGAGGGCAAAAAGGCTGTAGATGTTGAAAGCATTGTAATTAAATTCTATAAGAAGGTTTGGTCTACAGACTATATTATCGAAACAAGTGCCGACGGCAAATCCTGGACAAAGGTTGCTGAAAAGACAAGAGATAACGGCGGCGATTTGGATATTATCGATACCTTTACAAGTGAGTCCGGCAGCGGTGAGCTTCAGAGATATGTAAGATTTACATTCAATAAGGTAAATGAAAATGCAGCCGGCTGGTCAGTTTCCGTAAGAGAATTTGAAATTTACGGAAGACTTGCAGATGCTGATAAAGAGCCTGTTGAAATCATGGGCGATATCAACAAGAACGGTAATTTGGATATAGGTGATGCGACTATTCTCCAGAGTTACCTTGCAAGACAGATTGATATAAATGACCCTGCTTTTGACTTCTCACATGCAGACCTGAGCAACGACGGAAAACTTACTGTGCTGGATGCAACACTTATTCAGATAGCTATTGCAAAGGGTGAAGCACCTGTTGTTCCTACAGACCCAACAGAAGAAACTACAGAACCTTCTGAAGAAACAACAGAGCCTACAGAGCCAACAACAGACCCAACAGAAGAAACTACAGAATCTACAGAACCAACAACAGATCCTACAGAGGAAACCACAGACGAAGACTATGAGCTTCCTTTTGTTCCGGCTGACTGATTTTCTTAGTATAGTATAACAAAGAAGGCTGCGGCAATATGCCGCAGCCTTTGATATTTAAAGCAAAACGGCTGAGAGTTGAATTCCCAGCTGTTTTTTATTTAAGTATAAATCTTAATTACAAAGCCATTTCGTATATCTTTTTAACATCTTCAGCAGTTAAAGCAACAAAAGCGTCCTCAAGACCTACGCTTGCCTTTTTAGCCATAACATCAAGAAGCTTGTCGTCAATGCCAACCTCGTGGAGAGTTGAAGGCATACCGAGAGCATTGAAGTATTCTCTTGTCTTTTTAATTGCTTCCTTGGCGATATCGTACTTGTCCATGTTTTTATCAATATCCCAAACATTAACGCCGTACTGAGCAAACTTGTCAACGGTTTTGTCGCTTAAAACATATTCCATCCAGTAAGGTGTCAAAATTGCAAGACCTGCGCCGTGAGTTATATCGTAATATGCGCTTAGCTCGTGCTCCATTGGGTGAATTGTCCATGCAACAGGCTTACCCCAGGTAAGAGTGTCGTTGATTGCCCAGCTGCTTGACCACATAAGGTTTGCTCTTGCTTCGTAGTTGTCAGGCTCATCGATTGCTATTACACCGAAATGGATAACTGTTTTCAGCAAAGCTTCTGCCATTCTGTCCTGCATATATCCTTCTCCGTTGGAGAAATATATTTCAAGAATGTGTGAGATAATGTCGGAAGTGCCGGCTCCTGTCTGGAACTTATTTACAGTAAATGTGTATGTAGGGTCAAGGATTGAAGCTACAGGACGCATTTTAGGATGGCCTAAACCGATTTTATCGTTTGTTTCCATATTTGAGATAACGGCGAATGTGTCCATTTCGGAACCGGTAGCGGACAAAGTCAAAACGCTTATAACCGGAGTAACATCGGTTATCTTGGATGGGTCAACAACAATATCCCATGGGTCGCCGTCATAATGTGCGCTGGCTGCAATTACCTTAGCACAGTCAATAGTTGAACCGCCGCCGATAGGAATTACAACATCAATGTTTTCCTGTTTGCAGATATCTGCGCCTTTTTTAACTGTTGTAACTCTTGGGTTTGGCTCAACGCCGGAAAGCTCGAGGCAGTCAACTCCTGCTTCTGCAAGATATTTCTTAGCATCGTCAAGGATGCCGTTTCTCTTTACGCTTCCGCCGCCGTAAACGATGAGAGCTTTTTTACCGTATTTTTTGGCTATGGTGCCGATATTTTTAATCTGACCTTTTCCAAACCATATTTCGGTTGGAATAGAATAGGTAAAGTTTATCATTATAATTCTCTCCTTTAATATAAGATTACAATAATTATACTATTTAATTGGTGGTCTGTAAATGATATTTTGTTGAAAATTGATATTTTAATAGCGAATTTTTTTAAGAAATTATAAAAACTAAAGTGTATCTAACACTATTATGTATTATTATGGAAATATAATAAATTATTATTTTATTTTATGAAACAGATGTGGTATAATATAATCAAAGGAAAATGTATGGTATCTGTCAATTTTAAGGAGGCTTCATCACAATGGATAACAAAACAAACATCAAGCAGGAAGATATAACCAGAGTTAAAGCGATGGGTTTTCTGTGGAACAAAGGTACAGAATGTTTTAACGGACGTGTTATCACACGCAACGGAAAGATTACAGCAGAAGAGTGCAAATGCATATCTGAGGCTGCTGAGAAGTTCGGCAACGGCAATATAGCCATGACAACAAGACTTACTATGGAAGTACAGGGTATTCCATATGAGAAGATTGATGATTTCAGAGCCTTTGTAGCACAGGCAGGTCTTGAAACAGGCGGTACAGGTGATAAGGTTCGTCCTGTTGTAAGCTGTAAGGGTACTACATGCCATTTCGGTCTTATTGACACATATGCAATTTCTGAAGAAATTCACAAAAGATTTTTCAAAGGTTACGGCAATGTGAAGCTTCCTCATAAATTTAAAATAGCAGTTGGCGGATGTCCAAACAACTGTGTAAAGCCTGACCTTAACGATATCGGTATTGTAGGTCAGCGTATACGTCATTTTAATACAGAAAAATGCCGTGGATGTAAAAAATGTATGATAGCTCAGGCATGTCCTATGGGAGCAATCAAAGTTGAAAACGGAGTTGCAGTGACAGATAAGAGCATATGCAACAACTGCGGCAGATGTCTTACAAAGTGTCCGTTCCACGCAAACGACGAATATGAAACAGCATACCGCATATATATCGGAGGCCGCTGGGGCAAGAAAACAGCAATGGGCAGATCTTTGAGCGTTTTGCTTAAGAGTGAGGAAGAGGTATACAATGTAGTTGAAAGCGCATTGCTTTTCTTTAAAGAAAATGGAAACAAAAAAGAGAGATTTGCAGACCTTGTTACAAGAATGGGATTTGAAAACGTTGAGAAACAGCTTTTGAGCGGAGAGCTGCTCAAGAGAAAAGAGGAAATAATTGCAAAGGAATAAAATGAATAATTTGCAGTTAAGTCCTGCATATTTTACACAAAAAAGATAATAGAATGTTAAGTGACGCTGGAAAGTTATTTTCCGGCGTCTTTGTGTTTTTGTGAAAAATATGTATAGAAAAGGTGAATGTTGAAAGAACTTATGTCAGTTTGTTGCCAAAGCTGAAAGTGGCATGTTTTTTGTTGACAACACTTTTATTTTAAACTATAATATTGTTAGCATGATAACTATTTAGGAGGCGGCTATGAATAGCAAAACACATCTTGGCCTTGAAATCAAAGTACTGTCTAATTTACTTAAAAGAAAGGTTCACTGTTTCTTGCCTCAGATAAATGCACAGCTTACTGACAGCGAACGTCAGGTGATAGGATTTTTGTATCATAATAAGGACAAAGACATTTTTCAGAGAGATGTGGAATTAAAATTTGTAATCAGAAGGTCAACGGCATCAAGAATGCTTAAAGGACTTGAAGAGAAAAATTTTATAACCAGAGAACCTGTTAAGGGTGATGCTAGACTGAAAAAAATATGTCTGACGCCTATGGCTCAGACGATGCAGGCAAATGTCCTTAATAGACTTGACGATTTTGAAGATTTGCTGAGCAGAGGAATATCAGAGGAAGAAATGAACGTATTTTTTACTGTTGCAGAAAAAATAAAAAAGAACCTTGAAGAGGTACAGTGATTTCAGATGTAGACGTTTATTGCCGAACATGCGATTTTTGAAACGAACATTTGTAAGGAGGTAACAAAGATGATAAAAAGATTGGCGTCGAGCATAAGAGAGTATAAGAAAGACTCGATTTTAACGCCTGTTTTTGTATCATGTGAGGTGTTGATGGAGGTTATAATACCCTTGCTTATGGCAAACCTCATTGACAAAGGCATCGAAGTCGGAGATATGAATTATATCTTCTGGATGGGTCTTGTGCTTATTGTGCTTACAATAGCGGCGCTTATATTCGGTGCATTATCCGGTAAATGCGCAGCTAAAGCATCCGCAGGTTTTGCGGCAAATTTAAGAAAAGACATGTATTACAACGTACAAAACTTTTCTTTTTCAAACATTGACAAATTTTCCACAGCGGGTATTGTCACAAGGCTTACAACTGACGTTACAAATGTTCAGAACGCCTACATGATGCTTATACGTTCAGCAGTTCGATGCCCGTTAATGCTTATTTTTGCGCTTATAATGACATTTACAATAAACGCAAAATTTGCCGGAATGTTCTTTTTGGTAATAATAGTGCTGGGTGTAGGACTTATAGCCATATTCAAGTCAGCCCACCCGATATTTGAGAGAGTATTCAAGACATATGATGTACTGAACACTGTAGTTCAGGAAAATGTTACAGGTATCAGAGTTGTAAAGTCCTTTGTAAGAGAAGATTATGAAAAGAAGAAAATGGGAAAAGTTTCCGATAAGATTTTCAAAGACTTTACAAAGGCTGAAAGAATAGTAACACTCAACGCACCGCTTATGATGTTCTGTGTTTACGGATGTATGCTTCTTATAGCATGGTTCGGCGCAAACTTTGTAGTAGGCGGAGAGATGACAACAGGTAACATCACCAGCCTTTTCACCTATGTAATGCAAATTCTTATGAGTATGATGTTCCTTTCAATGGTTGCCGTTATGATAATCATGGCAAGAGCATCAGCAGAAAGAATTGTTGAAGTATTAGAAGAGGTAAGCGACCTTCAGAACTGTGAAAACCCAATTACAGAAATCCCTGACGGTTCAGTTGTTTTTGACAATGTAAACTTCAGCTATAAGAAGAATAGAAAGTTCTGTTTAAGCGATGTAAACCTTGAAATTAAATCAGGTGAAACAATCGGAATAATCGGAGGAACAGGTTCTTCAAAAACATCACTTGTACAGCTTATTCCAAGACTTTATGACGCAACAGAAGGCGTGGTAAAAGTTGGCGGCATAGATGTAAGAAAGTATGATATTGAAAGCCTCAGAAACGAAGTTTCAATGGTTCTTCAGAAGAATGTGCTTTTCTCCGGAACTATAAAGGAGAACCTCAGATGGGGTAATGAAAATGCCACAGACGAGGAGATAGTGAGAGTATGTAAGCTTGCTCAGGCTGATGACTTTGTATCAGCTTTCCCACAGGGATATGATACATATATAGAGCAGGGCGGTTCTAACGTATCCGGCGGACAGAAGCAGAGATTGTGTATAGCAAGAGCGTTGCTTAAAAAGCCGAAGATACTTATTCTTGACGACTCCACCAGTGCAGTTGATACCAAGACAGACGCCCTTATCAGAAAGGCTATGCGTGAGGAGATACCGAACACAACAAAATTCATAATCGCTCAGAGAATTTCCTCTGTTGAGGACGCAGATAAAATCATTGTAATGGACGGAGGAAAGGTAACAGCCTTTGGTCCGCATAAAGAGCTTTTAAAAACAAGCGAAATCTATCGTGAAGTTTACGAATCTCAGACGAGAGGAGGCGGCGACGATGAGTAATAAGAAAAAAGTATCAAGAAAGCATACAGCCGGCAGACTTTTGGGCTATGTGTTCAGAGGTTATAAGCTGAGATTTTTCGTGGTAACAATTTGTATTCTTGTCAGCGCAATAGTAACTGTTGTGGGTTCACTGTTTATACAGAAACTCATCGATGATTTTATAACACCTTTGTCCCAGTCGCCAAACCCTGATTTTTCAGGCTTGTTGAAAGCGGTTGGAATAATGGCTATAATTTACGCCTCAGGTGTTTTGTCCACATTCCTTTATAACAGAATGATGGTTAGTATTTCACAGGGCGTTTTGAAAGATATAAGAATGGAAATGTTCTCAAAGATGCAGAGCCTTCCAATCAGATATTTTGATACCCACACCCACGGCGACATAATGAGCCATTACACCAACGATACAGACGCACTCAGACAGATGCTTTCACAGAGTATCCCACAGATACTTTCAGCAAGCGTATCAGTTATATTTGTATTCTTTACAATGGTGTTCACAAACTGGGCGCTTACTTTGGTTGTTATATTGGGCTGTGTAATCATGTTTACCACAATCAAGTTTATCACAGGAAAGAGTTCACGTTACTTTGTAAAGCAGCAGATATCCCTGGGTGATATCAACGGCTATATCGAAGAGATGATAGGCGGACAGAAGGTTGTAAAGGTGTTCTGTCACGAGGAAAAAGCCAAGGAAGCCTTTGATAAACACAATGATGAGCTGAGAAAGAACGCAGATAACGCAAACAAATATGCAAATATTTTGATGCCTATAATGCAGAACCTGGGAAACCTCCAGTATGTGCTTATAGCTATTGTAGGCGGTCTTTTGGCAGTAAACGGACTTGCAGGAATGACACTGGGAACAATCGCAGCATTTCTCCAGCTTTCAAAAAGCTTTACCCAGCCTTTGGGTCAGTGCTCACAGCAGCTCAATGCTGTTATTATGGCTCTTGCCGGAGCACAGAGAATTTTCGAGCTTATGGACGAAGAGCCGGAGCAGGACGAGGGATATGTAACACTTGTAAACTCTCAGTATGTTGACGGCAAGCTTACAGAGGCTGACCACCGTACAGGTTCATGGGCTTGGAAACATCCACACGGTGACGGAACAGTTACATACACACCGCTCACAGGTGATGTAAGAATGTTTGACGTTGACTTTGGATATGTTCCTGAAAAGACAGTTCTTCACAACGTAACACTGTACGCAAAGCCGGGACAAAAGGTTGCTTTTGTTGGTTCTACAGGTGCCGGAAAGACAACTATCACAAACCTCATCAACAGATTTTATGATATTGCAGACGGTAAAATCAGATACGATGATATCAATATAAATAAGATTAAAAAAAGCGACCTTAGAAAATCTTTGGGTATCGTATTGCAGGATACAAACCTGTTTACCGGAACAGTAAAGGAAAACATCAGATACGGAAAGCTTGACGCAACAAACGAAGAGATAATAAAAGCGGCGAAGATAGCCAATGCTCACGACTTCATTACAAGACTTCCGGAGGGTTATGATACAATGCTTACAGGCAACGGCGCAAACCTTTCACAGGGTCAGCGTCAGCTTATAGCAATAGCACGTGCCGCAGTAGCAGACCCGCCTGTTATGATACTTGACGAAGCTACATCAAGTATTGATACAAGAACAGAGGCATTGGTACAGAAAGGTATGGATAGACTTATGGAGGGCAGAACAGTATTTGTTATTGCCCACAGGCTTTCAACTGTAAGAAATTCCGATGCTATTATGGTTCTTGAACACGGCAGAATTATAGAGCGTGGTAGCCATGACGAGCTTATTGCAAAGCGTGGAAAGTATTATCAGCTTTACACAGGTGCTTTTGAGCTTGAGTAAAAACTTACAAAAATACAAAATTATAATAGGTTAATTTATGTAATAAATGCCAAATTTTAACCGTGAACCTTACAATTTTGTAAGGTTCACGGTTTTGCTGTTTTTTATGATATAATTACTATAAGGTCAGTAAAGTTATAAATAAGGAAAAATTATTATATCCTTTATATGTTTATTACTTTGCGGAAAAATACAGCGTTGTCGAGAGTTATTTTGCAGAGATAAAGAGAGGTGATGAAATCCGCTGTGCATTATTGCAGAAGTTTACTGCAATATTATAAAGCATATAGTAATAGCAGTGGGAAAATAAAATATGATAATAAAAAATAGAAAATCAAAAAGGAGGAACAAAACATGAAAAAACGACTTATGGCGGTATTGCTCAGTGCGTTGATGGTAGTTTCATTACTGCCCGTTACAGCATTTGCAGACGAGACCGAGAATATCGGAAATGAAATCACCATGGAAGTAACTGAGTCAATAGGCGAAGTACAGGAAGTGGCGACAATGTCAGCGCCTGCTGCTGATTCGGCAGAGGTTTTGGCAGATTGGAATTCGTCATATCTCAACGAATTGGAAACAAAAATTTATAACTCAGTTGCATCTCAGATGGAGGAAAGGGCTGTAACCGGCGGAGAAATGATATTTTATTATGCCTTTGACGTAATGAGCTTTGACAACGGCGGAGAAACAGATACCGATAAACTCTTAGAGCTTGCTAATGACTACTACAGAGATAGAATAAATGTAACAAAAATATATTCATGCTTAATGATTAAATATCCATATGAAATGTTCTGGTTTGATAAAATGGCTGAAGGCTATGGTTCAATTGGATTTAGTATTTCTACTTCAGGAAATACAACAACCATACTCAACACTACATTTTATATGCCGGTTTATGGAGATTATCAGGATAAAGGCTCTTCAAAACCTGCAAATACATTGAGCAGCAGCGCAGCGTCAAAGGCAGCTCAGGCAGCCGCCTATGCTCAGGAGATAGTAGACGCCAATGCAGGCAAAAGCGATATGGAAAAGCTTCAGGCATATAAGGAAGCTATCTGCGGCCTTGCATCTTACGATTTAGAGGGCGTTGAGATTGTCGGAAATCCGGATCATCCGTTATTCGATACATTCTACGGAGATCCTTTCCAGATAACCAGCGTGTTTGACCGTGACCCTGAGACCGAGTCAACATCAGAGGCATATGCAAAAGCCTTTAAATACCTTTGTGATTTATCTGATTTTGACAGTACAGAGTGTTACTATGTAACAGGAAATTTAATTGGAAACGGCACAAGCGGATTTGTTCCTGGAGGCGAACAGAATTGGCTGAATTTCAGCTGGAACATTGTCAAGACAGAAGGAAAAAGCTACCTTGTAGACGTAATAAACAGTGATACAGGCACTTTCGGAGAACCTGATTATGTGTTTATGAAGGAACCTGCAAGAGGCAATATGAATGACGGATATTGGTTCAACGGAGCCAACGGTTCAGAGATAAATTATATTTACAGCAGTGTTTTTACGACGGACGGACTGTATGATGCTACTATCCTTGACCTTAACGGAAGATATATGACAGGTTCAATATCTCTCAGCGGTACACCTACAATAGGTGAAACTCTGACAGTTGAAGTAAAAGGCGCTCCGACATTCAGCACAATTCAGTGGTACAGAGATGATACCCCTATTCCCGGAGCGAACGGAAACACCTATACTCTCAGCTCAGGCGAGGACGTAGGTAAAATCATCAAGGTTGTTGTATCAGCAAGCGGCTGTGAGGGTACATTGACTGCTCAGACCTCTGAGGCAGTCAAAAAGGCAAACCCGGAGCCTGTAAATGATATAAACATACTGTCAATAACTGAAACAAGCATTACAGTTGAAACTCACCCGGGAGAGGTTTACGCTTGTTTAGACGCATCCTCAGGGGATATTCAGCTTCCGACTGATGAACAGTGGGGCACTTCCGGAGATTTTACAGGACTTTCAGCCGGAAGAGTATATGTAATATTTGCAAGAAGAAATGAAACAGATACCCATTACGGAACACCTACAGCCGGTTATAAATATGAGATAGTAACAACAAGTGCTAAAATTATTATGCGTGTTGAGGTTACTGTAGATTCGCCGGTGAAATATCAGGAGCTTCCTACTACAGCTACAGTAAATACAGCCAACATGACAGCTACATTGGCATGGTACGAGGGGCAGGAGGCAACAGGCGAACCCGTTACAGGAAAAGCAAAGCCTAACCAGTACTATACCGCTAAGGTAACACTTCAGGCGGATGACGGTTATGAATTTGGCAAAGGCTGTTATGTACAGGTGAATGATACCTCTGCTGAGTTCCCGTATGAGGGTCAGAGTGTTATGGGAATAAACGTGCATTTTAAACAGCCTACTGCACCTGTAGAGCTTACAAATATTGAAGTAACAAAACAGCCTGATAAGACAGACTATATTGACGGTGAAAAGTTCGACCCAACAGGAATGACAGTAACCGCATACTATGACGACGGCACAAACAAGCCTGTTGATTTAAGCGAATGTACATTTACACCTGAAACACTTATAGGCGGAGTAAACGAAGTGACAGTAAGCTACGGCGGAAAAACAGCTTCTGTTCCTGTAACAGTTACAGTTCCTGTAGAGCTTACAGGCATAGAGGTAACAAAACAGCCGAATAAAACCGAGTATAAGGAAAACGAAAGCTTTGACCCGACAGGAATGGAGGTAAAAGCAAAATACAGCGACGGTTCAAGCGAAACCGTATCTCTTGATGAATGTACATTCTCTCCTGAAACAATCACAGAGGGAGTGACCTCCGTAACAGTAACCTATAAGGAAAAAACAGCATCCGTTCCGGTAACAGTTATTGAGGCAGAGCTTACAGGTATTGAAATAACAAAACAGCCTGATAAAACAGAGTATTTTGACGGCGACAGCTTCGACCCAACAGGAATGGAGATAACAGCTGCATATGAAAACGGTTCAACAAAGCCTGTTTCAATCGAAAACTGCACATTCTCTCCTGAAACGCTTACAGAGGGAGTAACCTTTGTAACAGTAACCTATAATGGAAAAACAGCATCCGTTCCGGTAACAGTTAAGGCTGTAGAGCTTGCAGGTATCGAGGTAACAAAACAGCCTGATAAAACAGAATACTTTGACGGCGACAGCTTCGACCCAACAGGTATAAAAATAACAGCCGTTTATAACAATGGTTCAAGAGAAACTGTTTCAGCAGAAGATTGCACATTCTCTCCTGAGAAACTTACAGCAGGCTTAACCTCTGTAGCAGTAACATATAATGGAAAAACAGCTGCTGTTTCTGTAACAGTAAAGGCTATAGCGCTTACAGGTATAGAAGTTACAAAACAGCCGGACAAGACCGTTTATGAGGTGGGCGATAAATTCGATCCAACAGGAATGGAGATAACAGCTTCCTACAACAACGGTTCAAAAGCACCTGTTTCAATAGATGAATGTACTTTCTCACCTGAAACAATGACAAAGGGATTAAAGGAAGTAACAGTAAGCTACAACGGAAAAACAGCTTCTGTACTTGTAACTGTTAACATTCCTGAACTTGCAGGTATTAAGGTAACAAAACAGCCTGATAAGATTGTTTATAATCCGGGCGAAAGCTTTGACCCCACAGGCATAGAGATAGAAGCAATATATACTAATGGATTAAAAGAATCTGTACAGATAGAAGATTGTACCTTTACCCCTGATGTACTTTCAGAGGGAGATACAGAGGTAACAGTAAGCTACGGCGGAAAAACAACTTTAGTTTATGTAGCGGTTTATTCCCAAAACTCACTTCCAAATTACCTTTATGTGGGCAATTCAATCATATACTTGGCGGATAATTTTTACTATACTTCCAATGACGGAGGAAAAACCTGGACAGTTTATGAAAACGGTATTCCGGAGGACAACTACATACACTATAACAAGGGAGTTCTGACCCTGCACAATGCTGCAATTGTGCAGGATAACTTCCAATCGGATTCAATGGGTTGTGGTATTTATGCTGTTAGTAGATCCGGCAATTCACTTGCACTGACAATTATACTTGAAGGTGAAAATACTGTCTACGGTGCAGCTTACGGAATTTTTGTTACTGGAGAAAGAGGCGCAGATTGGACCGGACTAGATACATCTCTGACCATACAAGGTCCGGGAAGTCTTAATGTCAAAGGTGATAATGGTAACGGCAAAGGTATATTGGTTATCGGCGGAAGCGGAAATTCTACCATTACTATAAACAATGCTTCTGTTGTTGCCGGGGTTGCTGAAAATGGCTCATATGGAACCGGAATAGGTATACAATCAGGCATATATTCTAAAAACCCGGAGCTTACTATCAATGTTAATGGCGGCAGTCTCACAGCCGGCGGAAGCAATTGTCGTAGTGGAATAGAATATTATGTGGGAGCTTCTGACGCTGTAGGAAGTGCAAAGCTGAACGTCAGCGATGACGCAGTTGTAAACGCAATTAGCGGTATCAAAGGAACAATAATTATGACTCCTATTGATGTGACAATAGCGAACAGTGACGACAGAGGCGGTATTGTCTTTGACGGCAAAAACGGTACTGTTTACGGCAATACGGAATTGCAGGAAAACCTTGAAATCGGCGAAGACGAGAGCCTTACTGTCAATAGCGGAAGCAGTCTCACAGTTCCTGCTGATACAACTTTAACTAATAAAGGAAATATAATCAATGACGGCGAGATTACCAATAAAGGTAATATAATCAACGACGGCGAGATTACCAACAACAATGGAATAACCAACGACGGTGAGATTGCTAACAATGGTGGAGTAACCAACGACGGCGAGATTGCCAACAACGGTGGAATAACCAACGACGGCGAGATTACTAACAACGGTGGAATAACCAATAGCGGTGAGATTGCCAACAACGGAAATATGATTAACGACGGTGAGATTAAGTTAGAGACCGGAGGTAAACTGGATGGCGAAATCACCGGAACAGGTACAGTTAAATATGCACCGACTATCACCACAGAAAGTCTTGTTAACGGCGATGTGTTGACATCCTATGAACAGCAGCTTAACGCAGACGGTGACCCAACCATTACATGGAGTATTACAGAGGGTTCATTACCTGAGGGATTAAGCCTTGATGAAAACACAGGAATAATTTCAGGAAAACCTTCCGCAGGCGGAAAATACACCTTTACGGTAACTGCAACCAACAGCATTGACAGCTACAGCAAAGAGTTCTCCATAGTAATTTATGGATTGGGTGATATAAATATGGACGGTATATTAAGTATTTCCGATGCTACCACTATACAGAGCTATATTGCAGCAAATCCAATTGATGGAACATTTAACGAAAGCTTGGCTGATGCAAATCAGGATGGAAAAATTTCAATATACGATGTATCATTGATTCAGACAATTATTGCAAATAAATAATCTCAATAAATTATCCGCAAACAGCGGATAATGAGAATCTTTATTATGAACAACAGCAGCAGTCCGATGAAAGTCGGGCTGCTGTTTGCTTTCCTAAAGAATATTTGAAATATGCGGAAGTTCGTTGTCCATTATGGTTTTTAAATCCTCTTTGAGCTTTTCTGCTGTCAGCAGGAAATCAAATTCTTCGCCGTTTTCAAGGCAGAATGTCATCTCTTTTATATCCGATGAAATCTCAACGGTTTTTTCATGCTGTATAAACATATTTATTGTGGGATTGGATTTAGTCCAAAGGTCGGAAACCTCGTGGCAGATTTCTACAGCTTCCGAAGTCTGGTCATTTCTGCAAAGCTCGGTTGCCTGCTCAATAAGACGTATGCTTTCCTTTGCAGGATTGAAAACAATATATAGTTCAAAAAAAGCGGCGGCAATTGTGAAAATTAAAAAAATTACGGCAAGGTAAATTCTCTTCATATGTTTTTGCTCTCTTTCAGAATTATTGAAGTTATTTTCTTTTTGTCCGCCGTGAGTATGAAAATATCTTCCTTTCTAAGTTTAAGCTCTGAAAGTCTTTTTAAAAGAATTTCTTCATTCATGCCGCACAGCTTTAAGGAATTGCTTAAAATTTCCCCGTCGTTGATAACCACAGCCTCTATGCCGTCGTCTTTTGTTTTTATTTTTGATTGTGCACAAGTTGGAGTTCTGTAGGATGGTTTTTGCAGAACGCTTATTGAGCCGTTAGTTTCGGCGATACAGTACTGAACCTCGTTTAGTGAAAAAATATTTAACTGCCTTAACTGGGCGCAAAGGTCTTCGGTGCTTATTCTAAGCCTTTTCATCTGACTTTCTAAAAGCTTTCCGTCTTCAATAAGCAGTACGGGACTTCCGCAGATAAGCTTGCGGAATTTGCTCTTTTTCAGCATAATCACACTGAATATTATCTCCATGGACATAAGCACAAGTATTGGAATAATGCCGCTTAAAAGAGGTTGGGAAGTGTTTTGGAGAGGTATTGCGGCAATATCGGAAATTATCAGTGTTATTACAAGCTCGGAGGTTTGCATATCGCTGATTTGCCTTTTTCCCATTATGCGCATGGCGGCTATTATAAAAACATATATCAGCGCAGATCTGACAGCGGAAATAAACATGGTATTCCTCCTTTTTCCAATGTATTATTCCCACTGTCCTTATTTTTATTCCTTGTAAACAGATACATAAAAAGTATAATACAGTAAAAATTGCCAATGCTCTTATTGGTGATGTATATGGATAAATCTCTTAAAAAAAATATTTTGGATTTTAAGGAGATGTTTTCTTCTTCGGCGGATTTTACCATAAGGGAGTTTAAGATTAACACCCCTAAAGGAAAAAATGCCGCCGTCTTTACAATGGAGGGAATGTGCAACAAGGAAACCTTGGCGATTTCCGTAATAAATCCCATTATGGGATGCAGATACAGAAGCGATAACGGAACAGAACTCCTTGAAATTATAAAAACCTCTGTTATAACAGCCTCGGAAATGGTGGATGTAAAGGACACGGAAATGTTTCTTACACTGCTTATGTCGGGGTTTGCAATAATTGCCGTTGACGGATGCGAAAATATGTTGGCAATAGGTTTGCAGGGTTTTTCTTTCAGAAGTGTATCCGAACCATCCGGAGAAACCATACAGAGAGGCTCCAGGGAAGGCTTTGTAGAACCTCTGAGAATAAATATGACACTTATCAGAAGAAGGATAAAAAGCCCTAAGCTTGTGTTTGAAACTATGACCGTAGGAACTCTTTCTAAAACTCAAATTTGTCTGTGCTATCTTTCCGACAGAACATCAAAGCAGATTTTAAAAAAGCTGAAAGAGGAACTGGGTAAATGCGATTTAGAAACAGTGCTGGCGGCGGGATATCTTGTTCCTTTTTTAGAGGACAATGAGGAAAAATCTCTGTTTACAGGGGTGGGAATTTCAGAAAGACCTGATACAATATGCGGAAAAATCACAGAAGGACGAATTGCGGTTATGATTGACGGTTCGCCCTCTGTGCTTTATGTGCCGAAGCTTTTTGTTGAAAACTTTCAGAGCTTTGACGATTATTCAAACAGACCCTATTACGCCGCTTTTACCAGAATTTTAAAATATATCTCTTTTCTTGCGGCTATCTATATCCCCGGACTTTATGTGGCTTTTGCAACCTTTCATCCGGAGCTTTTTCCGCCTGGAATACTTTCAAAAATAGTAAGCTCTGTTACACAGACACCTCTGCCGCTGATGCTGGAAGTTTTGCTTATACATTTTATATATGAAATTATGAGAGAAGCAGGATTGAGAATACCAAAACCTTTAGGACATGCGGTTGGTATTGTGGGCGCACTTGTAATAGGCGAATCTGCCGTAAGCGCCGGAATTATAGGTTCTCCTACACTTATGGTTGTGGCTATAGCGGCAATCGCTTCCTACACCATACCGGATTTGTACCCATGTATAACAATTTTAAGACTTGTGTATATAATATGCGGAGGTATTTTGGGGTTGTGGGGAATAGTGCTTGTATCATTTGTTATGCTTTTAAATCTCTGCGGAAAAAACAGCTTCGGTGTTCCTTACGCTTCGCCTTTTGCGCCTTTTATGCCCTGGGCGATGCGTGACACTTTTATAAGGGCAAGCTGGAAAAAGCTTGCTAAAAAGGTTTTGAAAATTCAAGATGTCAAAGGAGCTGATGAAGAGCAATGAGATTAAAAGGAAATGTTCGTTCTTTTAGCTTTTATCTTTTTATGGCGGTGGTGCAGATTTCTGCCTTTTTCGGATTTTTTGCCCATTTACCTCAAGGAGTGACGGCTTACGGGATAATTTTAGCTCTGCCTTTTGCTTTTGTGATATCCGCAGTTATTATGTACTTTGCCTTTAAGCTTTTTGATAACTATGGAAGCGACACATCAAAAGCTCTGAAAAAAGGTTTGCCCTCATCAGCTATTGTTTATAAATACGTTTTAAGCGTATTTTTGCTTCTTGCCGCCATTATAACGGTTATGAGGTATACGGATTTTGTTTCTGAATGTATCAATAAGGAAGTATCACCTGTAATCCTTATATTTCTTACAATGTGCGGTGTGCTTTACGGAAGCTGTAAAGGCCTTGAAGCTATGTGCGGAGCAAACGGCATTATATTTACTGTCTGCGTGATTTTGCTTACGGTGCTGTTTATCGGTTTAATTCCTCAAATCAGCATTGATGAAGGCACTGTTGCAGGATTTTCAGAAACGGGAATTTTTTCTGTTTTAAGCTCACTTGTGTACTTGATTTCAGGGTTGAGCGCTTTGCCTCTTTGTATAATCCTTTCAGAAAAATCAAAAGGCAATAACAGACGCTCTGCTGTGAGCTTTCTTTTAATTTATTATCTGACTGCGATTATTTCAGTTGTTTTTGTAATTGTTTGTCTCGGTGTGTTTTCACTTCAGGAGAATAACCCTCTTTACGCTCTTTCAAAGCTTTCGGGAATGAGCGTAATTGAGGAAAATGACGGATTATTCTTTATAGTAAGAACAGCCTTTGTATTTTTAGAGCTTTCGGGATATGCAATAGGGTTTTCTTCACTTTTTGAAAGAAGCGGAAGCAGAAAGAGCAGTATCGTTTTTTGCCTGCTGACTTTTGTCATAAGTCAAATTCTCTATGAATTTTTAAAGCTCAGAGCGGATATTTTTGCATATGGAATTATATTTGGAATGGTTCTTATATCTGTGGTTGCGGCGGTATTTTTTAAAAGGTCGGTAACAGGAGGGACAAAATGAAAAAGGTTTATCTTTCTTTTATAGCTTTTATGCTGGTGCTTTCCTTTTCCTCCTGCGCAATAACAGAAGTAAACGAAAAGGCGATAATTGAGGGAGTTTTTGTAAATGAATCGGGCGGACAGCTTGAATATACCTTTGCAGTGCCTCTTTATGAAGAGGAAGAGATTACCCAGGAATATATAACGGTTACGGCGGAAAATTTGGAAACAGCATTTGACGGATTGGAGAAAGTGACGGCAAAAAAGCCTTTCCCGGGTCAAAACAAATATGTCATTCTATCGGACAATCTTAACTCTGAACAGGTAAAAGAAGTTCTTAAAGATATGTCGGCTGATTATGAATGGAGAAAGGACTGCGTTTTCTTTTTTGCCGACGATAAAGCTTTTGATTATATCCGTGAAGAAAAGATAACATCGGAACACATCGTGGATTTTATAGAAATCTACAATGCAAAGAACCGTAAAAAGACAACCGGACTTTTTAAAGCGGAAAAAGCCGCAAAAGAGGAATTATATGAATATATTTTCCCTGTATTTACCATAGAAGAGGAGGGACTTTCTGAGAAAGGAACCAGAACAATCTGAAAAAATATACAAAAATAAGGTCATATTTTTTGTTAATGTGTCAATGAAAAACTAAAAATTCAACGAATTTAGAGAGATTTTCAAAAAAATTTTATTTTTATACAATAAAAGACTTTAAAAAAATATTGCTTTGAGGTATAATAAAGGCTGATAATTTATAATAAATTTTAGAAAAGGTCGGTGTTATTATGCCTGTTGAGTTTAAAGTTCCGCTTACAAAAGTTGTTAAAGAGTTGTCGCTGGAGCCGTTATTTCTTCCGGATGACTATGAAAATATTCAGATAAGTTCAATGGATGTCAACAGACCCGGTCTTGCTCTTACGGGGTATCTTGATTTCTTTGATAAAACAAGAATTATAATTTTCGGTAAAACCGAATATTCATACCTTGCACGTTTCGGCAGTGAACAGCAAAGACATGTAATTGAAAATCTTTTCAAGCTGAAGCCGCCGGCAATTATAATCGCCAGAAACCTTCCGGAAAAGGATGAGATTTTGTCTACAGCAAAGCTTTATGATATTCCGGTGCTTCGCTCACCTGATTCAACATCATCCCTTTCCGCTTCACTTGTATCATTCCTCAGCGTTGAGCTTGCTCCGAGAATTACAAGACACGGAGTTTTGGTTGAGGTATACGGCGAAGGCTGCTTGCTTATAGGCGACAGCGGTGTTGGTAAAAGCGAAACAGCTATTGAGCTTATAAAAAGAGGTCATCGTCTTATTGCAGATGATGCGGTTGAAATAAGAAGAGTTTCAAAAACTTCTCTGGTTGGTTCTTCTCCTGACAATATCAGACACTTTATCGAGGTTAGAGGCGTTGGCATTATAAATGCCCGCAGAATCTTCGGTATGGGTGCTGTAAAGCTTACAGAGAAAATCAACATGGTTATAAATATGGAGCTTTGGGACAGCACAAAGGTTTACGACAGAATGGGTCTTGAAAATGAGTACATGGAGATACTTGGAATTGATGTTCCTGTTTTGACTATCCCTGTTAAGCCCGGACGAAACCTTGCTATCATTATTGAAGTTGCTGCCATGAATAACCGTCAGAAGAAAATGGGCTACAACGGAGCTCAGGAGCTTTTGCAGAGCTTGGGTATGGATGTTACCCCAACAGAGGTTCATAAGAAAAAAATTATCACAAACTGGAAAGCATAATCCAAAATTTTAATATTTCAATTATTATTAGGAGGATTTATGACAGATTCTCAGATAAAAAATACTTTTTGTGAGAAAGCCCTTGAGTGTGGCTGTGACCTGCTTATGGATGAGCCCATGAGCAGGCACACCACTTTTAAAATCGGAGGACCGGCGGAAATTTTTGTGGAAGCAAAAGACGTTGAAGCTCTGAAAAATTTGGTTTCTTGGGCTGAGGAAAGCAAATTAAAATATATGCTGCTGGGTAACGGCAGCAATCTTCTTGTCAGCGACAAGGGAATAGAGGGCGCAGTGATTACACTGGGCGGAGAATTTAAAGATATAAGACTTGTTTCAGAGGATACAATAGCCTGCGGAGCCGGTGTAACTTTAGCAAAACTCAGCTCCTTTGCTCTTGAAAACTCTCTTGAAGGTCTTGAGTTTGCCTGGGGAATACCGGGAACCGTCGGGGGAGCTGTGTTTATGAATGCGGGAGCTTACGGCGGAGAGATAAAAGATGTGCTTAAAACCTGTCGTCACATGACACAGAACGGTCAGGTTGTGACTTTGTCAGAAAATGATTTTAATTTCGGATACAGAAAGAGTATCTATAAAGAAAACAAGTGGACTATTTTAGACTGCGTTTTCAAACTGAAAAAAGGCAATAAAGAGGACATAAAGGCAAAAATGACAGACTTTATGAACAGAAGAACCTCTAAACAGCCTTTGGAATACCCAAGCGCCGGAAGTGTATTTAAAAGACCGGAGGGAAATTTTGCCGGAACACTGATTGAACAGTGCGGACTGAAAGGAACTTCCGTAGGCGGCGCATGTGTAAGCGAAAAACACGCAGGTTTTATTGTCAATAAGGGCGGAGCAACCTGCAAGGATGTCTGCGACCTGGTAGAATTGATACAGAAAACCGTTAAAGATGAAACAGGTTATCAGCTGGAAAGAGAATTGATAATCGTGGAATGATTTATATATTTATTGATTAAAACCGCTGAGAAGAAAAGCGGTTTTTAAATCGGGAAGTTAGTCAAAGGGAATGAGTGTAAATGGAATTTGTGATTATAACCGGTTCATCAGGAGCCGGAAAAACAAACGTGCTTCACATGATGGAGGATATAGGTTTTTACTGCGTGGACAATATACCGCCTGCGCTGCTTTCTACTCTTTATGACCTGTGCAACACAACTTCTGACAAAAGAATGAAGCGTGTTGCGGTGGTTATAGACGTAAGGGGAGGAAACGTGTTTGATACCCTTGTAAAGGAGCTGAGCAAATTCCGCAAGGAGGGGAAAAATGTAAAAATTCTTTTCCTGGACGCCAAAAACGATACACTTCTTATACGCTATAAGGAAACAAGAAGAAAGCACCCATTGACGGACTTGTACTCAAACATAACAATTAAAGATGCGGTAGAGCTTGAAAAACAGCTTTTAAAGCCTATAAAAGCCAACGCAGATTACATTATAGACACCACAAACATGTCGCTGAAGCTTCTGCGTGAGCGTGTAGCAACATTGTTTTTGGAAAATGTCAAAGACGGGCTTATTGTCACCTGTATGTCCTACGGTTTTAAATACGGTATTCCCCTTGAAGCCGATTTGCTGCTTGACGTAAGGTGTCTGCCAAACCCCTTTTACATAGATGAGCTTAAAAAACAGACCGGCCTTGATGAACCGGTCAGAAGCTATGTTATGGGTTTTGAGGAATCCGTGGAGATGGCAAACAGATATCTGGAGTTTTTGAAATACACTCTGCCTCTTTACAGAAAAGAGGGCAAAAGCGAACTGGTTATAGGTGTTGGCTGTACGGGAGGAAAACACCGTTCCGTAACTATTGCCTGCTATCTCAATACAAAGCTTACCGAGGCCGGATACAGAAGCGGTATTCATCACCGTGATATATGGAAGCCTTAAAACTTAAATATTTTCACCAGAGGTAACTAATGTCTTTTTCGTCAGATGTAAAAAAAGAGCTTTGCTCTTTACAGATAAATCCGGAGGATAATTTGGCTGTTGAAAGAACAGTAGCTGAGTGTTACGGAATGCTGCTGTTTGGAAAAAAGTTTTCCTTTAACGAAATAAGTCTTGCAACTGAAAGCCGTGCAACGGCGGGGAAATTTGTAAATTTTCTCACAGGACTTTTTTCACCTCCTCCGATTATTGATACTATAAGGTCTTTAAAAACAAAAAATAATGAAATACGGCTTTATACTGTCAGGGTGGTAAATACAGATGAATGTCTGAGAATTTTTGAAAAATTCGGTCATGACAGGTCACAGATAAACCTGCGTATAAATATGGCAAATATTGACGATGATACAGTATCGGACTTTTTGCGAGGAGTTTTTCTGTCCTGCGGTTCTGTGACAGACCCTGCAAAAACCTATCACCTTGAATTTATTGTTTCAACAAAAAGTCTTTGCACGGATTTGTGCAGAATAATAGAGGATGCCGGAGACTATTCAATAAAGCCAAAGGTTATCCAGCGTTCGGGCGTGTATGTTATATACATAAAGGAAAGCTCACAAATACACGAGTTTTTGAAGCTTGCCGGCGCCGAAGAAAGTTTAAAGAAATTTGAAGAAGAAAAGAATATAAAAGAGCTTAGAAACAGCGTAAACAGGTTGAGCAACTCAGAGGTTGCCAATATAAAAAAGACCGCCAACGCCTATCTGAAGCATATGAAAGCTATAAAAATAATCGAAAACAGCTGCGGACTTGACGCACTTCCTCCGGAGCTTGAGGAGATTGCAAAAATAAGGATGGAAAATCCGGAGCTTTCACTGAGAGGTTTGGGAGAAATGCTCACACCTCCCATAAGCCGAAGCGGTGTAAACCACAGGCTTGAAAAAATCATGGAAATTGCCCAGTCAATCAGCGGAGCAGGCTCCGTGGAAGATAAGGAGTGAAAATGATGGCGGCAGAAAAAAAGAAAAAAAGCGATAAAGGATTTACTTTTGAAGAGGGATGCAAACGCCTTGAGGAGATAGTTGCACAGCTGTCGGGGGGCGAAGTGACTCTTGAAAAAAATATAGAGCTTTATAAAGAAGGCAGCGAGATTTTAAACGCCTGCAATGAAATGCTTGAACAGGCAAAGGGCGTTATCAAAGTTGTTGACAAGGATTGATGTTTCGGAAAGCGGGGAAATAACGTGACTGAGTATTTATCATTGATAGAAAATAAATTACAGGAATATTTACCGTCAAAGGACTGCACAGAAGGCGTTTTGATGGAATCTATGGATTACAGCCTTAAAGCAGGCGGAAAAAGGGTAAGACCCTGTCTTGCTTTGGAATTTTGCAAAGCCTGCGGAGAAAATCCGGAAAAGGCTGTTCCTTTTGCCTGCGGTGTGGAGATGATTCATACCTATTCACTTATCCATGACGACCTTCCGGATATGGACAACGACGACATGAGAAGAGGAAAGCCGTCAAACCACATAGTTTACGGTGTAAGCACTGCAATTATCGCCGGAGACGCTTTGCAGAGCCTTGCTTTTGAAACAGTTTTGTCAGAGGAAGCGGAGAAGCTCTGTGGAAGTCATGCATGCGTAAAGGCTGCAAGAACTCTTGCTAATTACTGCGGAGCCGTGGGAATGTGCGGCGGTCAGATGATAGATATACTCTATGAAGAGAAAAAAGCCGGAATAGAGATACTCAGGGAAATGGACGAGAAAAAAACAGGAGCACTTATAAAAGCCGCCTGTGAGATGGGCTGTATTGCCGCCGGAGCCGACGAGGAAACAATAGCCCTTGCAAGGGAATACGGCGACAATATAGGACTTGCTTTCCAGATAGTTGACGATATGCTGGATGTGCTTTCAACTGCTCAGGAACTTGGAAAGCCTATCGGGAGCGACAAGGAAAACGATAAATCCACATATGTGTCCCTTTTGGGTATAGAAAAATGCAGAGAACTTGCAAAGGAAGCCACAGATAAGGCGGTAAAGGCTCTCGACGGATTTAAAGGCGATACAAAAGAGCTTAAAGATTTTGCATACAGTCTGCTTAACAGAACTAACTAAAATCTTGCCTGAAAAGGAAAAATCTGTTATAATAAGCTTTTACAGAGAAATTGCCGCAAAATATAGGCGGTGATTCATTCTGATATTAAGTGAGGAAAAGACCATGAAATCATATGAAATTCTAAATGGTATCACCTCTCCACAGGACCTTAAAAACCTCGATGACAAACAGCTTACCCGGCTTTGTGAAGAGATACGTGAAAAGCTTATTGAAACCGTATCTGTAAACGGCGGTCATCTTTCTCCTAATCTGGGAGTAGTGGAGCTTACAGTGATGCTTCACTATGTTTTTGATTCACCGAAGGACAGCATTATATGGGATGTAGGCCATCAAAGCTATACCCATAAAATTCTGACCGGTCGATTGGGACAGATTGACACAATAAGAACAGAAAACGGACTTTCAGGCTTTCCTAAAAGAAGCGAAAGCAAGCACGACGCTTTTAATGTAGGTCACAGCAGTACGTCCATATCTGCCGCTTACGGAATTGCTCAGGCGAAGAGCCTTTTGGGCGATAACAGCTATACAATAGCGGTAATAGGAGACGGTTCTTTGACAGGTGGACTTGCCTACGAGGGCTTAAATAATGCAGGCAGATTTAACAGAAACTTTATCGTCATCCTCAACGATAACAAAATGTCAATTTCTCATAACGTGGGTGCCATAGCCAGATATCTCAGCAATATGAGAATACAGCCATGGTATCTGAGGGTGAAGAAATATATTGAAGGCGGACTTTCACATTTTCCTGTTGTGGGAGGCTACCTGAAAAAGCACCTGCAAAAGAGCAAATCAAAGTTAAAACGACTTATTTATAAGGATACATTTTTTGACAGCATGGGCTTTACCTATTACGGTCCCGTTGACGGACACGATATGGTCGAGCTTAAAAAAGCTTTGCAGGCGGCAAAAAGAATGACCTCTCCTGTGCTTTTGCATGTTGTTACTAAAAAGGGTAAAGGCTATCAGTATGCAGAAAATGACCCGAAGAACTTCCATGGTATAGGAAGCTTTGATGTTGAAACAGGAGAGCCTTTGTCAAGTGGAGTTGGATTTTCCGATGTATTCGGGGATTATTTGACAGATGCGGCAAAAGAAGACAGAACAATCTGCGCAATAACTGCCGCAATGAAATCAGGAACAGGACTTAATAACTTTGCGCAGACCTATAAAAACAGATTTTTTGATGTGGGTATTGCAGAGGAACATGCGGTGACTTTTGCCTGCGGACTTGCTTCCAAGGGCATGATGCCGGTATTTTCCGTGTACTCCACATTTTTACAAAGAAGCTATGACCAGATACTTCACGACGCCGCAGCTCAGCAGCTCCATATAGTTTTGGCTATAGACAGAGCAGGAGTTGTAGGCGAGGACGGAGAAACCCACCAGGGAGTATTCGACGTAAGCCTTCTCAATTCAGTGCCGGGAGCAACAATATATTCTCCTTGCTATTTTGAGGGACTTGGCCTTTCTCTGAACAGGGCAATGTACTATGATATGGGTGTGGCGGCTGTAAGATATCCAAGAGGCGGAGAGCTTTACCGTCCAAAGGATTTAGTGGATGTAAATGAAGATTACAATATTTACGGCGACGAAAACAGCGAAGTTTTGCTTATAGCATACGGAAGAGAATTTTCAAATGTCTGTCTTGCAAAAGAAGCTTTAAAGAAAAATCACAACAAAGACGTATGTATTTTGAAGCTTTGCAGAATTAAGCCGATAAATCCGGAAGCTATTGAGTTCGCTGTGAAATTTGAAAAGATTGCTTTCTTTGAAGAGGGAATTTTAAGCGGCGGTATAGCCGAAACATTCCTTTCAAATCTTGAAAGCAGAGACTATAAAGGTGAATATATAATCCGTGCCATTGAAGATGAATTTGTTCCTCACGGAAAAGTAAACTCCTTGCTTTGCCGTCTGGGACTTGACAGCCAGTCTGTTGAAAAACTTGTAATGGACAGATTTTTTAATAATTAAAATTCTGATATAGAAAATGCCGGAATAAAGGAAGTAAAAAAAGGGTATGAAAAAAAGACTTGATATTCTCGTATGTGAGAAGGGCTTGGCTGAAAGCCGTGAAAAGGCGAAAGCCGTAATCATGGCGGGACAGATATATGTTGACAATCAAAAGGCCGATAAATGCGGCGATACTTACGATGAAAATGCAAGTATCGAGCTTAGAGGTCAGACACTTAAATATGTAAGCCGTGGAGGTTTAAAGCTTGAAAAAGCCATGGAGCAGTTCGGCCTTGACCTCAGCGGAAAAATATGTATGGATATCGGAGCTTCTACCGGTGGATTTACCGACTGTATGCTTCAAAACGGAGCGGTAAAAGTCTATTCAGTGGATGTAGGCTATGGTCAGCTTGCCTGGAAGCTTCGCAATGATGAAAGAGTAGTAAACCTTGAGAGAACCAACATGAGAAAGGTCACAAGGGAAGAGGTTCCCGATGTTATTGACTTTTTTTCCATGGATGTATCATTTATTTCAATAAAGCTTTTGCTTCCTGTTGCACGTGAGCTTATGGGAGAAAACGCCGAGGCGGTTTGTCTTATTAAGCCACAGTTTGAAGCGGGAAAAGGTAAGGTAGGAAAAAAAGGCGTTGTAAGAGACAGCAAGGTTCATGTGGAGGTTGTGAAAGATATCTACGACTTTTGTCTTAACAGTGGATTTGATGTGCTGCACACTGATTTTTCACCTATTAAAGGGCCTCAGGGCAACATTGAATACCTTATACACATAAGAAAAAGTGAGGATCCTCAGGATTTTGCAAAGACAAATGCGGAAGAACTGGTGGAGATTTCACACAAAAGTCTTGATTGAATTTATCAAACCAAAGGAAGAATAAAATGAAACTGGCTCTTGTAGTAAACGATAAAAAAATTGAAGCGGTAAAATGCGCTGCCCGAATAATCAAAATGTTTTCTGATGACGGTGTTGAGGTAGGTATGATCCGTCAAAATGTGAAAACAATGGAAACTATTGATCCTCAGATTGCGGCAAGTGTTGAGTGTTTTGAAAATCACAGTCTGCTTGCCGGATGGTGCGACTTTGCGGTCACTGTTGGAGGCGACGGAACCATAATACATATGGCAAAGCACGCCGCTTTGGCAGGAAAACCTATTGTGGGCGTAAATGTGGGCAGGGTCGGTTTTGCCGCAGAGCTTGAAACCTACGAGATTTCAGAACTTAAAAAAATAATTGTATCCGATTATAATACAGAGAAAAGGATGCTCCTTGATGTATGCGTAAAGAAAGGTGACCGTGAAAAGACTTTTATCGCAGTAAACGATGCGGTTATCTCAAGAGAGGGCCTTTCAAGGATAATAGATATGGAAGTTTCCTTAAACGGAGAAAACTTCTGCTGCTACAGAGGCGACGGAGTGTTGTTTTCAACTCCTACAGGTTCCACGGCTTATTCACTTTCTGCCGGAGGACCTATAGTGGACCCAAATATGAGCTGTCTGATAATGACGCCTCTGTGTCCTTACTCTCTGTTTTCAAGGTCTGTGGTGTTGTCAGACAAAGCGCAGCTCTCAATAAAAGTACATTCCCCCGACAACAGCACCGGTTTTTTAACCATTGACGGACAGGAATCTGAAGAAATTTTAGACGATGATATAATAACGGTGAAATGTTCAAGTGTGTATCTGTCCATGATACACCTGAAAGATAAAAATTTTTACAGGCTTTTAAAAGAGAAACTGCCCAGGAGTGAATAACAATGAAAAACAGACGACATGAAAGGATACTAAAGCTTATAAACGAACATTCCATTGAAACCCAGGAAGAACTGCTGAAATATTTGCGCAGCAGTGGTTTTGATGTAACACAGGCCACGGTTTCAAGGGATATAAAAGAGCTTAGACTTTTAAAGACCATGACCCACGACGGCAGGTATAAATATACCGCCGGCGTTTCAAATATTGTGGATATAAAAAATAATTTTCAAAGTCTATTTGGAAATTCCGTCACCAGCGTGGACTATGCCGGAAACCTTGTTGTTATAAAGACATCAACAGGTATGGCGCAGGCGGTGTGCGTTGGATTTGATACAATGAAGTTTGATTCCATTTTGGGAAGCATTGCCGGCGATGACACAATTTTTGTTGCCTGCCGTTCAAACGAAGCGGCTCAAAGCTTGGCGGCGGAACTTAAAAAATATAACGGCTGAGGATAAAATCCATAGCAGGAGTGATTTATCGTGCTTGACACATTATACATCGAAAACATTGCAGTTATTGAAAAGACCGCAATCGAGTTTGAAAAAGGCTTTAATATAATGACCGGTGAAACCGGAGCGGGAAAAAGTATCGTTATTGATTCAATAAACTGCGTAATAGGCGGCAGAGCCTCCAAAGATTTGATACGCACAGGATGTCAAAAGGGAGTTGTCTCCGGCGAGTTTTCTCAGGTTCCAAAAGAATGTGAGGAAATGCTCAATGAGTACGGTTTCAGCTGTGACGAAGAGCTTATAATAACACGTGAAATACTTTCAAGCGGCAGAAGCACTTGCCGTATAAACGGTATGCCGGCTCCTTTGTCTGTATTAAAAGCCATATCTCCGTTTTTGATAAATATACACGGTCAGCACGAAAGCTACGAGCTTATGAGCGACAGCAGACATTTGGGTTACCTTGACTCAATGGGTGATTACCAAGAACTGCTGAAACAGTATAAAGAAGAATTTGATAAATATAAAGAGTATAAAAGAATACTTGAGGAGAATGTGACAGACGAAGCCCAGCGAATGAGGGAGACGGACATTCTCACATATCAGGTTGAGGAGCTGAGAAACGCTCAGCTCAGAATAGGGGAATTTGACGAGCTTACAGCGGAAAAAATTAAGCTTAGCAACAGCGAAAAAATAAGGGACGCTTTGGCTGACTCAAAAATGATGCTTGACGGCAGAGATTTTAAAGGAGCCTGCGAGCTTGCAGACGAAGCTTCTTCACAGCTTTCCGTAGTCAGCGGCTACATGCCGGAGGCTGAAAAGCTTTCCTCAAGACTTACGGACGTTTATTACGAATTGAGGAGCATTTCCGAGGATATAGAAGCTCTTATAGATGACGCAGATATTGACCCCTACAGATTAAATGAAATTGAAGAAAGATTGGATCTGCTTTACAGGCTCAGAAGAAAATACGGAGAAAGCGAAGAAGAAATGATTGCTTTTCTGGAAAAGTCGGAAGAAAGGCTTTTCCAGCTGGAAAATTTTGAAAACACCAGAAAAGAAGCTCAGAAAAATTATGATATAGCCCTTGAAAAGGTTACCAAAACAGCGGAAAAGCTCACAGAAAAGAGAATAGCAGCCGGTAAAATTTTCAAGGAAGAGGTGGAAAAAGAGCTTGCCTTTTTGAATATGAAAGGCGTAAGAATAGAGGTTTCAGTGGAGAAAGTTCCCCTCAATGATAAGGGCTGGGATAAGGTTGAATTTTTGATATCCTCAAACCCGGGTGAACCGCCGAAGCCGGTTTCAAAGATTGCCTCAGGCGGCGAACTTTCAAGAATGATGCTGGCGATAAAAACCGTACTTTCAAAGAACGATATCACCGGCACATTGATTTTTGACGAGGTTGACACAGGTATTTCCGGTTCAGCTTCCCAGAAAGTCGGCATGAAGCTGAAACAGGTTTCAAAAAACAGACAGGTTATCTGTGTTACTCACCAGCCTCAGATTGCCGCCCTTGCAGATATACATTTCCTTATCAAAAAGTCAACAGACGGCGAAAGAACATATACTGAGGTTACAAAGCTTGACGATGAAAACCGCATAAAATCCCTTGCCGCACTAATCGGAGGTGCTGAAGTAGGCGGAACGGCATTGGAACACGCTAAAAAACTTATTGAAGAAGGCAAAAATTTGTAAATTTGTTTTGACAAACGTGTGAAAAAAGAATAAAATAGATATATTATACATTTAGATTTTCAGGAGGTGTCCACATGAAAAACTGGCTTGTTACAAGTGCAGACAGAAAGGCGGCAGAAATGCTGTCTGCTCAGTGCGGACTGCCTCCTTTTATTGTTTATATTCTCATGATAAGAGGCTTCAATACAAAGGAAAGCATCATGGAATTTTTATCAGATGATACGGGGTTTGAAAATCCCTTTGACGCAGTGGATATGGATAAAGCTGTGGAGCGAATCAACAGGGCCTTGGATAACTATGAGAAAATATGTGTTTACGGTGATTACGACGCAGACGGAGTGTCCTCCACTGCGTTGCTTTGCACTTATCTGGAAACAGTGGGAGCCGACGTTTTCTACTATATACCATCAAGGGAAAACGAAGGCTACGGAATGAACGACGATGCAGTAAGAAAAATACATGAAAAAGGCGCAAACCTTATAATAACCGTGGATAACGGAATTGCCGCCCATAAGCAGGTGGACTTGGCAAATGAACTGGGTGTGGATGTGGTCATTACCGATCACCATAAGCCTGTTTCAGAGGAAATTCCAAACGCTGTGGCTGTGGTAGATTTGCACAGAACAGACTGTCCCTCAAAGTTCAAAGAGCTGTCCGGAGTTGGTGTTGTCTTAAAATTGATTTTTGCAATGGAACAGGGACAGATGGACAAAGAAGAAATACTGGACAACTACTGTGACATTGCCGCAATAGGAACAATAGGGGATATAGTTCCCTTGAGAGGCGAAAACAGAACCATCGTAAAACACGGATTGAATTTGATTAGAAATTCTCAGCGTTACGGAATTAACGCACTTATAGAAGCTTCCTCACTTTCAGGAAAAAAGATTACTGCCGGAAGTCTTGCTTTTTCGGTTGTTCCCAGAATAAATGCCGGAGGCAGACTGGGCGAGTCCTTTGAAACAGTAAATCTATTGATGACTGATGACATGCAGGAAGCCGAAGAAATAGCAAAAGAGCTTTCTCAGGACAACAACAAACGACAGTCTATTGAGAAAGAAATTATAGATGAAATACTTAAAGAACAGGAAAAAAGACCGGGAATTTTTGCAATGCCGGTTATAGTGGTTGAGTCCGATAACTGGCATCAGGGAGTTATCGGAATTGCGGCGGCGAGAATAAAAGAGCTTTTCGGAAAGCCCGTGATTGTTATAACCTTTGAAGGTGATACGGGCAAGGGTTCGGGAAGAAGTGTTGCCGGATTTTCACTGTGTGACGCTGTATTTGCATGCAGTGAATATCTTACCCACTGCGGAGGTCATCCAATGGCTGTAGGCTTGGGTATTAAGAGAGAACAGGTTGAAAATTTCAGAGAGGCCATAAACCAATATGCTTTAAGCCTTGATGAAATGCCTATGGACACTTTGAACATTGACTGCAAGCTTAATCCTGCCGGAATAAACGTAAACTTTATAAGACAGCTGCAAGTTTTGGAGCCATACGGTGCAGGTAATCCAACGCCGGTGTTTGGTCTTTATTCCATGAGAATTGTGGATGTAAAATCACTTTCGGAAAACAAGCATCTTAGAATAACGGCAGAAAAGAACGGCACAAGAGTAAATATAATGAAATTTTTTACAGCTAAAGAGGATTTTCCTTTTAAAAGAGGAGATGTTGCCGACTTCGCCGTTAAGCTTGATATAAGCGAATTTTCCGGAGGGAGCGTTTCAATAATAGCTGTAGATGTAAGACCTGAAAATCTTGATTACAGCGAGCTTATTAAATCTTACAGAATATATGAAAATTTCGTGGCCTCACAAAAGGCTGATGACAATACATTTAGCTATTTAATGCCCACAAGGGAAGAGTTTGCTAAGGTATATAGATATATAAGGGAAGCGGGAGGTGTTTTCGGAGGAAAGGAAATATTGTACTGCGGACTTGGAAAATGCATAACTTTCGGAAAGCTTTGTCTGATTCTTGACGTGATGAAAGAGCTTAATCTTATCAGCATTGAAAGAAGCGATAAATCTGAAAGGATTTATCTTAACAGTATACAAGGAAAAGTGAATTTATCGGATTCCCTTTCCATCAAAAGATTATCGGAGGTGCGTAGTGATGGGTGGACTTAACAAAGTAGCTTGTTATCGTGATTTCGAGGAGTTAAAAGCTTTAATCGAAAAAAGCATAACACAGGGAAATCAATATGATTTGGAAAAAATTGAAAAGGCGTATAAGTTTGCTGATGAAGCTCACGGGGATCAGAAACGTGTTTCGGGAGTTCCGTACATTTTACATCCCACATCAGTCGCCTGTATTTTGGTGGAATTGGGAATGGATACCGATTCGGTAGTGGCGGCACTTCTCCACGATGTGGTTGAGGATACACCGGTCACTATAGAAGAGGTTACAAAGCTTTTCGGAGAAACCGTTGCAAACCTCATTGACGGGGTTACCAAAATATCAAAAATTCCCTATTCCAACCGAGAGGAACAGCAGGCGGAAAACGTCAGAAAAATGCTTATAGCTATGTCGAATGACATAAGGGTAATAATCATTAAACTGGCCGACAGACTTCATAATATGCGTACTATGGAGTGTATGAAAGACCAAAAAAGACGTGATAAAGCCCGTGAAACCATGGAGGTGTATGCGCCTATTGCTCATCGTCTCGGTATTAAGGCGGTAAAGGAGGAACTTGAGGATTACTCAATTCGTTACCTTGACCCTGTAGGATATGCGGAGATAGAACAGGAGCTTGCTCTTACAGCAGACCAGAGAGAAGAATTTTTGAATGATGTAACGCAGAAAATCAAAAAGAAAACCGAGGAGATAATTCCTAATGTCTTTGTAAGCAGCAGAATTAAGAGCGTTCACAGCATATACAGAAAAACCTATATGCAGGGCAAGACGGTTGACCAGATTTTTGATATATATGCAGTCAGAGTAATTGTTGATACTGTAAACGACTGTTACAATGTTTTGGGAGTTGTGCATGACCTTTTCCAGCCTCTTCCAAACAGATTTAAGGATTATATTTCCACACCAAAGTCAAACATGTATCAGTCATTGCATACAACAGTTATAGATAAAAGAGGAATACCTTTTGAAATCCAGATAAGAACATGGGAAATGCATTACACCGCTGAATACGGTATTGCAGCCCACTGGAAATATAAGCTTGGACTTAAAGGAAAGAGAAAAGGCGACAGCCTTGATGAAAGTCTTAAAAAAATAAGACAGATGATAGAAAGTCAGCTTCAGGAAGCCGACTCCACAAACCTTATTAAAACCATAAAGAACGACCTTGACCCTAACGAGGTTTATGTATTTACACCGAAGGGTGATGTTATTTCACTTCCTGCCGGCTCAACTGTAATAGATATGGCTTATGCCATACATTCCGGAGTAGGAAACAGCATGATAGGAGCTAAAGCAGATAAAAGGATAGTTCCTATTGATTATCAGGTTAAGAACGGTGAGATAATTGAAATTCTCACACAAAAAGAGGGAAGCGGTCCAAAAAGAGACTGGCTGAAAATTGTAAAAACTTCACAGGCAAGAACCAAGATAAGAAATTGGTTTAAGCATGAAAAAAGAGATGAAAATATTCTTGAAGGAAAAGCAGAGCTTGAAAAGGAATTCCGAAAGAATATGATGTATATACCGGAAAAAGAACTTCCGGAATTTTTCGCAAAGATGATGGTGAAGCAGCATTGCAATACAATGGATGATTTCTATGCTGCAATAGGATACGGAGGCATACAGCTTTGGAGGCTTATGCCGAGAATAAAAGAGGAATACTCTAAAAAGTATAAGAAAACCGAAGAGGATAACATAAACGAAATTCTCGAAAAACAGCCGGAAAAGAAAAAGAAAATCAGCTCCGGAATTATTGTTGAGGGCATGGACGATGTTTTGATTAAGCTTTCAAAATGCTGTAATCCTCTTCCAGGCGACGATATAATCGGATTTATAACACGTGGTTACGGTGTATCAATCCATAAATGCAGCTGCACCAACGTGCCTAAGGACATTTCAAAGACTGAAGAGCCTGAAAGATGGGTAGAAGCAAGGTGGAGCGACAGCGTAAAGGATACATTCCACGGAACTATTGAAATTCTCTGCGACGGCAGAACAGGATATCTTGCAGATTTGGCTGTGCATATTTCAGCAATGCATTTGTCTATACACAGCCTAAATTCCCATGAACTGAATGACGGCAGAGCAATCATAACATTTACCATAGATGTTAAGAGCATTGACCACATTAACTCTATTGTGGCAAGACTTTCCAACATCAACGGAACAATATCAATTACAAGAAAATAATATTTAAAGGATGATTTTTAATGTTGGCTGTACTTCAAAGGGTCAGCAATGCCTCTGTAACCGTTGACGGTGAGATTAAGGGGCAGATAAATAAAGGATTTTTAATTTTACTTGGAGTAAATTCTCAGGATACGGATAAAGATGCGGCGGTTCTCGCCGCAAAAATATCCGGATTGAGGATTTTTACAGACGAAAACGACAAGATGAACCTTTCTCTTGAGGATGTAGAGGGTGAAACTTTGGTTATTTCCAATTTCACCCTTTGTGCAGATTGCAGGAAAGGCAGAAGACCTAATTTCATAAACGCCGCAAGACCGGAAACAGCGGAACCTCTTTATGAACTTTTTTGCAGTGAGCTTAAAGCTAACGGAGTTAAAAAGGTTGAAAAGGGAGTATTCGGCGCAGATATGAAGGTTGAACTGCTGAACGACGGACCTGTGACAATAACCATAGATTCAAAGGAGCTGATAAAATGATTGAGGTAAAGGCATTCACTTTAGGCGACTTGGCGACAAACTGTTATCTCCTTGAGGAAACAATTTCCGGTGAAATGGCAGTTGTTGATCCCGCAACAGATGAGATTATTCATATTCTCAAAAGCTTAAACTGTGATTTTTCAAAAATAAAATATATATTTTTAACCCACGCCCATTTTGACCATATTTATGGTACTGCTCCCCTTAAAGAGCTTACTAATGCAGAAATTGTAATAAGCCGAGTGGAGAAACCAAGCCTTGGTGATAATGATATAAACCTTTCAAGCAGCTTTTTGCCGCCAAATGGTATGGAAAAAATAGTTCCCGATATGCTTGTTGATGACGGCAGTATTATTAAGCTTGGAAATACCGATATTAAAATTATGCTTACTCCCGGTCATACAGCAGGTTCAATTTGCCTTTTATTTGAAGATAATCTGATTTCAGGAGATACGCTTTTCTGTGAGTCAGTTGGAAGAACAGATTTGCCAACAGGAGATATGAATATGCTTTTAAAATCTCTTGGAAAAATAAAAGCTATTGACGGAAATTGTAGAGTTTACCCGGGCCACGGCAGACCTACAACACTTGACCACGAGAGAAAATATAATATATATATGGATTGATAAATTTACAAATTTTTATGACGGAGAATTAAAGGAATGGAAGTATATATCTTTAACCACGATTATTTATATGAACTTGAAAACCTGACAAGGGTGTTTTTCCCAAACGACAAAATAACGGTTTTGAAATATATGGGTGGAGAAGATATGAAACCACCCTTTGTATACACCGCAATAACAGAGGATAAAATGGAAGCAAGACTCTGCGACGGTGAGTTTGACAAAACCGTAACAGCGCCGCTGACAGACGGAGACGAAGAGCTCGCGCTGATGACTCTGGTTTTTGACCTTTTTACCCAGTATACAGGATATGTTCCTAAGTGGGGACTTCTTACAGGAGTAAGACCCATAAAGCTCATGCGCAGATTAAAGGACGATATGGATGAGGAAGAGGCAAAAAAATATTTCAGAGAAAAGCTTCTCGTAAGCGAAGAAAAAACAGACCTTGCCTGCGAAACCGAAAAGAATGAAAGAAAGATATTAGACCTTTCTCAGAGAAATTCTTTCAGTCTTTATGTTTCAATTCCCTTTTGTCCCAGCAGATGCAGTTATTGTTCCTTTGTTTCCCAGTCGGTAGAAAAGGCAAAGCACCTTGTGGAACCCTATCTTGAATTGCTTGTAAAAGAGATTAAGAAAACTGCGGAAATTGCAGAGAGCTTAAAACTTAATCTGGAAACTGTCTATATAGGCGGAGGTACTCCCACAACCTTGTCGGCTGAACAGCTTAAAATCCTGCTGGACGCAATAAAATCCTCTTTTGATTTAAGCAAATGCAGAGAATTTACCGTAGAAGCCGGACGTCCCGATACAATTACATTTGATAAGCTTAAAGCTGTTTTAGAGGGCGGAGCAGACAGAATAAGTGTTAATCCTCAGACACTTAACGACAATGTACTTGAAAATATAGGCAGACGCCATACTGCTCAGCAGGCAATAGACGCCTTTAAGCTTGCCAGACAGGCTGGAGTGGGACATATAAACATGGACCTTATAGCAGGCTTACCGGGAGATACAATAGAAAGCTTTAGAAATACACTTGACGGTATATGCGAGCTTGACCCGGAGAGTATAACAGTCCATACTCTCTCCATGAAGAAAAGCTCCGGACTTACCGCAGAGGGCAAACAGATTTTGAAGCAGGAGGGAATAACCGCTTCACTTATGCTGGAATACACAAAAGAAAAGCTTTCAGCTCTGGGATATAAGCCCTACTATCTTTACAGACAGAGCCGAATGGTTGGAAATCTGGAAAATGTAGGCTGGGCGAAAGAGGGCTTTGAAAGTAGTTACAATGTGTTTGTAATGGATGAAACCCATACAGTTTTGGGATGCGGAGCAGGAGCTGTAACCAAGCTTAAAGAATACGGAACAGACAGACTGGAAAGAATATTTAATTTTAAGTATCCATACGAATACAATACAAGATTTAATGAAATAATAGAAAGAAAAAAAGGCATAACCGAATTTTATGCTAAATATTTTTAATATAAAAAGGAGGCAGTAATATGAGTATTCTTGACGATGTAATGGTAAACGCAAAAGCGGCTATAGATGATTTCGGAAAAAAAGCCACAGATATTGCCGACAGTTCTGTTTTGGCAATAAGTGCCAACAACATCAAAAACGAGATCGAGAAAAAGTACACAGAGCTTGGAAGAATCTATTATAACGAAGTAAAGTCCGGTTCATTGGACTTGGACGACCTTGAGGATTTGACAGGGGAAATAGATATACTCATGGAGCAGTTACATGCGGTTCAGGCAAAGCGTGCTTCAATGAGAAACAGAAAAATTTGTCCAAAATGTAAAACCGCAGTTCCAAAGGATTCAAGTTTTTGCAATAAGTGCGGAGCTTCTCTTGAGGAAGAAAGCGAAGACTAATTTTAAAACCTGTAATAAAAAGACAAGTAGTGCATATTTTTTAATAAGCACATAAGAGGCGGGCTTTGTGCCCGCCCATTTTTTACAGGTGATAAATTATGAAAGTAAAAAATAACAGCGCAAAAGGCGTGACCTCCAATTTTATAACAGGAGCCTTTCTGCTTACAGGAGCGATGTTTGCGGTAAAAATATGCGGAATGTTTTTCAAAATATTTCTTACACGAATTTTCGCCGTTTTCGGAGATGATTTTGCAGGAATAGGCACGGGACTTTTTAGCAATGCTTACGAAATTTACATACCCTTGTTTACCATAGCCACAGCGGGTTTTCCGGTGGCTGTTTCAAGGCTTATTTCGGAAAGCGCCGCAAGGGAAAATTTCCGTGAGGTGCGAAAAATTTTTAAATCCGCAAAGCCATTTTTTGTGGTCACCGGCTTAATATGCTTTTTGATAATGGCAGCAGGAAGCTTTTTTTACGTAAAGCTTATAGAACAGCCCTATGCAATCTACTCAATGCTTGTACTATCGCCCACGATTTTTTTCGGATGCGTTGCGTCGGTTTACCGTGGATATTTCGAGGGACTTAGAAACATGTCGCCGACGGCAGTTTCCCAGGTTATAGAGGCCTTGTGCAAGCTCTTTGTAGGTTTGGGACTTGCCGCCGCAGTGGTATTTGCAGGAACAGCCAATTATCAAAAGACAGGGACTTTTTTCGGAATGACTTTTGAGTCAGAAGCTGAGGCGGTTAATACCTTGGCGGGAATATCCGTTGCGGCGGCGATCGGAGGAATTACTCTGGGAAGCATTTTTTCCTGTTTGTATCTTATCTGCAAATACAGAAAATCAAGGCGAGGTATTCCCCAGGAGTATTATTTAAAACCCATTGAAAGAAAAGAAAGTGAAAGAACCTTTCTTTTGATTTTTAAAACTGCTATTCCTATAGGCGTAACATCTTTGGTAATGAGCATAAGTTCAACGGTAGATTCAGCCATTATACAGCATGTGATTTATCATACCGCAGTAGAAAACAGAGAGCAGCTGCTCAGATGTTTTGACGGAGCATTAAACCACACCATACCAGCTATTCCAACGCCGGAAAATCCTATAACCATTCACACCTATCTGTTCGGATGTTTCAGCTGTAGTTTGACGATAATGCAGCTTATAACAGCCCTTACTCAGGTGCTTGGAACCTGCGCAATGCCAAACGTCACAACGGCTTTTACAAAGGGAAGCAAAAAGGAAATAAAGAAATCCATAGAAACAGTGATAAGAATTACAATGGCGATTGTACTGCCTTCGGGGCTTGGATTGTTCTTTTTGTCGTATCCGATTATGAGTCTGTTTTTCGGCGGAAATGTGGCTGTAATCGGCGCAAAAGTCCTGAAAATAATGGGACTGTCCGTTATATTTATTGCCGCATGTACGCCTGTTTGCAGTATGCTTCAGGCAATAGGTAAAATATCACTTCCTCTTAAATTTTTTGTTGTGGGAATGGGAATAAAAATACTTATAAATTACCTATTTGTGAGAAACGTAAATCTAAATATTCAGGGTGCGGCAGTAGGCTCGCTTCTTGCCTATATATACATCTTTTTCGGGCTTTTTTACTGTCTGTGCAAGCACGCAAAAGTAAGGCCTAATCTGCTTAATTGTGTGCTGAAACCCCTTATCTCAGCTATAATATGTTGCTCTTTTGCGGCGGCAATATATAATGTATTTGCCTTGGTAATGTTTCAAAAAATTGCCGTTTTGTTATCTATTGCTGTTTCTGCGGTGATTTATTTGATATTTTTGGTGCTTTTGCGGACATTTTCTGCCGAAGAAATGAAAATATTTCCCGGGGGCGAAAAAATCGAAAAACTACTTGAAAAATGAAGTATTTTAGGTTAAAATGTATGTATTGTTTTTTTAGGGGTGATTGTATTGGATTACATAAAAAAGGATTCATACGGTTTTAACGACCTGGTTGAAATAATGAAAATACTCAGATCCCCCGAGGGCTGTCCCTGGGACCGTGAGCAGGACCATAAGAGCATAAGACAGAACTTTATTGAAGAAACTTACGAGGCAATAGAAGCCATCGACACAGAAGATTCAGAGCTTTTAAAAGAGGAACTTGGAGACGTTTTGCTTCAGGTTGTTTTTCACTCTGAGATTGAACAGTCACAGGGCGGTTTCAATATAGACGATGTGTGCGACGGTGTCTGCAAGAAACTCATCGTAAGACATCCACATGTTTTCGGCGATGTTGTTGCCGAAACATCCGATAAGGTGCTCACAAACTGGGACAACATAAAGATGAAAACAAAGTCACAGAAAACTCAGTCCGACGCTATTGACAGTGTGGCAAAGAGCCTTCCTGCCCTTATGAGAAGCACAAAGGTTCAGCAGAAAGCCGCTAAAGTAGGCTTCGACTGGGACGACGTCAACGGAGCAATGGAAAAGGTTTCAGAGGAACTTTCCGAGCTTAAAGAAGCTGTAAAAAGCTCAGATAAAGAAAACATCCACGAGGAACTTGGCGATTTGCTGTTTGCAGTGGTAAATGTTTCACGTTTTCTTAAAGAGGACTCAGAAAAAGCCCTTTACGATGCCTGTGACAAGTTCGCCAAGAGATTTCGAAAGGTTGAAGAGCTTGCTTCTGAAAAGGATATAAATATGAAGGAAGCAGGAATTGAAGTTCTTGATGAACTTTGGGATGAAGCTAAAAAAATCAGTAATTAAAATTTTAATATATATTTGTTTTACGGAGGAAGAATTATGAAAAAAACAGAACTCATTTCAACGGTGGCAGAAAAGTGCGAAGTAAAAAAGCAGGACGCAGAAAAGATAATCAATGCTGTTTTGGACACAATAGTAGAGACCATTGCTGAAGGTGAGAAAGTTCAGCTTGTAGGTTTTGGTACTTTCGAGCAGAGAACCCGTAACGCAAGAACAGGCTGTGACCCAAGAACTAACCAGCCAATCGAAATTGCGGCTTCAAAGGTACCGGCTTTTAAGCCAGGAAGAGCATTCAAGGATGCCGTAAATAAGGATTCACAGGAGTAATTTTTTGGACCGGCATTTTGTCGGTCCTTTGTTTTTATATTCCTAAAAATTTAAGTTTTAATTAAACAGATGGTTATAACATCAAATATGGAGACAAAGAGGAGAAAGAAAATGCGTCTTGATAAATATCTTAAAGTCAGCAGAATTATAAAGAGAAGAACAGTTGCAAATGAGGCTTGTGACGCAGGCAAGGTTCAGGTAAACGGAAAAATTGCAAGAGCTTCCTATGATGTAAAGGTGGGCGATGTTATAGAAATAGCATTCGGAGCCCGCACCATCAAAATTGAAGTGGTAAGCGTAAACGAATACGCAAAAAAAGAGGATGCAGGAAGCATGTATAAAGCGGTTTGATAATGTAGTTATATAAATTAAATCGTTTCCATATAATTTACTCAGGAGGCGATTTTATGAACGAAAATAACATACAGACCAAACCACATAACGTTATTATCGACAACCGCAGAAAAATGGAGCTTACAGGCGTCCGTGATGTTTCGGGTTTTGATGAGCAGACTGTAAGTCTTATAACCGAAATGGGCGGGCTTGTGATAAAAGGCACAGGACTGCATATAACAAGGCTGAGTCTTGATACAGGCGATGTAACCGTTGAGGGCAATGTAAACGCCATGCAGTATACAACAGCCGGCACACCTTCAAAGGGTATTGTTTCCAAGCTGTTCAGGTAGGCGGTATCTTATGGAAGTTACTATAGAAATGGAATACCACTGCCTGCTGTGGTCATTTGTGCTGGGAGCTTTTGTGTACGGTGAATATGAGGTTTTTCGCTTGATACGCAGGATTTTTTCAAATAGCTTTATATCAAATTTTGTCTGCGACATTCTATTTATGACTGCGGCAGGTTTTTCGGTTTTTACATTTGCTTTGGGATTCAGCAGCGGAGTGGTGCGCTGGTACACAATATTTGCCTGCGCTTTTTCCTTTGCTGTTTTGAGGATGACCATAGGACAGCTGACCGGAAAACTGTACGGTTTTATTTTTACAGCTGCGGCAAAAATTTCCGCCGCTGTAAAGAAATTTTTTCAAAAGTTTCTCAAAACACTATTGAAAAATATAAACAAAATGTTGTATAATATTATAAAGGTATATAGAAAGATTTTTTTATCGAAAGGAAAAAGGTGAAGTCTTTTGGCAGTAAAAAATAGGACAAAAACCACTGCTGATAAAAAGGATAATCTTTCCGGAACTGTAAAGGAATCCTCCGCTTCCAAAACATACGGTAAGCCGGAGCTTAAAGAAATAAAAAAACCGGAAAAGAAAAAGATCAATAAAATTGGTCTTACAATAAAATTAGCACTTGTTGTTTTTGCGGTTTATGCCGTAGTAACACTTTTGAATCAGCATATTGAGATTCTTGAAAAACAGCAGACTCTCAGCGACCTTGAAACCGATATTATGGTTCAGGAAATCAAAATTGAGGAAATTCAAAATGTGAAAAATTACAGTGACGAGGAAAACGCCGAATACATGGAGCAAATCGCCAGAACTGAATTGGACTATGTTAAAAACGGCGAAAGAGTTTTTGTAAATGTTACAGGTTCATAAAATAATCTGTTATAAAATAATTAAGGATTTTTAAAAACATAAGGGGTATTTTAATTTATGGCAATTGAAGTTGGCAGCATATTAGAAGGCAAAGTTTCTGGAATTACTAAGTTTGGCGCATTTGTTGATTTGCCGGACGGTACAACAGGTATGGTTCACATATCAGAAGTAGCTTCTACATATGTAAGTGAAATCAGAGACTTTGTAAAGGAAAATCAGGTTGTAAAGGTAAAGGTTCTTTCTCTTGGAGAAAAAGGAAAGGTAAGTCTTTCAATGAAGCAGGCAGTTGAACAGAAAAAAACTGCAAAGAGAAAGCCACGAGAGGCGGCAGCTCCTGTAACATCACCGGGAAATTTTGAATGGCAGCCCTCAAGAAGATCTGATGGTCCGGTAAGCTTTGAAGATATGATGTCAAAATTTAAACAGACAAGCGAGGACAAGATGTCCGACCTTAAACGAGCCGGAGAAAGCCGTGGCTACAGCCGCAGAGGCAATGGCAACGGCAGAAGATAAAAAATAAATAATGTAAAAATAAGATCTTGGATTTTTTAAGGTCTTAAAAGGAGGCATTGTTATGAAGATTACTTACACAGCAAGAAAAGTTACACTCAGAGATAATTTCAAAGAGAGGGTAGAAAAGAAGCTTTCAAAATTCCAGAAGATTTTTTCCGAGGATGCAGAAGCAAGCGTTGTTGTGACGGTTGAGAAAAATCGTCAGACTGTTGAAATCACAATCAGAGATAACGGTATGATTTATCGTGTTGAGAATTCACAGGCTGAGATGAACAATGCCTTAGATACAGTAACAGATATGTTGTCAAGGCAGTTAAGAAAAAACAAGACGAAACTCAGCCGCAGGCTGAGAGAAGGTTCAATCGACGACCTTGTTGTTGGAGATACTGCAGAACCTGAAGACGTTGAGGACGATTATCATCTTGTTAGAAGAAAGATGGTTCCCGTTAAGCCAATTACTGTAGACGAGGCAATTCTTCAGATGAATATGATTGGTCACAAGTTCTATATGTTTGTAAATGCCGATACCAACGAAGCTAATGTTGTATATCAGCGTGAGGACGGCGCATACGGACTTTTGGAGCCAACCATCGAAGAATAACATCACTGCCGCATAGCGGCAAGGTAAAAATTCGCTTTGTTTAATAGAAATTCTGAGGTACAACGACTTAACGTGAAATATAAAAGCATTTGATGACGATACAGAAATAAATAAGCCTTCGGGCGGTTAAACAGAGAACAAAGGGTATCGGGATTTCCCGGTACCCTTAATTGTGGCTGTTTTTAAAAATATAAAACGACAGGAGAATAATATGCCGAAATATACCTTTTCTGCGCCATGCCTTTTAGGAATAGAGGGTCTGGTTGGCAACGAGCTTAGATTTTTAGGGGCAGAGGAAGTTTCCCCGGAAAACGGCAGAGTAATTTTCAAAGGCGACTTTGAAATGATGGCGAGAGCAAATATCTGCTCAAGATATGCGGAGAGAATACAGATTCTCATGGGCGAATTTGAAGCTCTGTCCTTTGAAGAGCTTTTTCAGGGTGTTAAAGCTCTTCCGTGGGAAAAATTTATATCAAAAACCGATGCTTTCCCGGTAAAGGGAAGAAGCTTAAGCTCTAAGCTTCACAGTATTCCGGATTGCCAGAAGATTATCAAAAAGGCGGTTGTGGAAAGATTAAAAGAAAAATATATGCTTCCATGGTTTGAGGAAACCGGAGCAGTTCATCAGATACAGTTTCTTATTCTCAAGGACAGAGTAAGTGTGATGATTGATACTTCCGGAGCAGGACTTCACAAACGTGGATACAGAGAAAAGGCAAACGATGCACCTATTAAGGAAACTCTTGCAGCAGCGTTGGCTGAAATATCCGGTGTAAGAAAAAATCATGTGGTTGCAGACCCCATGTGCGGAAGCGGAACCATATTGATTGAAGCCGCTTTAAAGGCGAAAAATATCGCTCCGGGTATAAATAGGTATTTTGCCGCCGAAAAATGGAGTCAGATTCCTTCCTATATATGGAAAGAGGAGAGGAAAAGAGCAAAGGAGTCAGAACGTGAGGACTGCACCTTTAGGGGCTACGGTTACGATATAGACAGAGAAGCTTTAAAAACTGCTTTGGAGAATGCTCAAAAAGCCGGCGTCGCAGATATGATTAAATTTGAATACGGCGACGTGAGAAAGTTTAGATGTCCTGAGGAACGCTGTACGGTTATAACAAACCCTCCATACGGTGAAAGACTTCTGGATTTGAAGAGTGCCGAAGAGCTTTACAAGGTGCTGGGAGAAAACTATAAACATACTCCGGATATACGATATACGGTTCTAAGTCCTGATGATGACTTTGAAAAATGCTTCGGCAGAAAAGCCGATAAAAGAAGAAAGCTTTATAACGGAATGATAAAATGCCAGGTTTATATGTATGGCGTTAAAAAGAAATAAGCTTTAATTTTATGTACAAAATTTGCGGGTGATGAAAATTGAGTTCTTACAAAGATGTATTTAAGGTTGCCTTTCCCAAGACAATACCAATATTATTCGGGTATCTTTTTCTTGGATGTGGTTTCGGTGTGCTTTTGGCAAAAAGCGGATATCACTTTTTGTGGACAACCTTTACGGCGAGTACGGTCTATTCCGGCTCAATGCAGTATGTAGCGGTTGACTTGCTGAATAAGCCATTCAGTATTTTTAACGCAGTGATAATGACCTTGGCGGTAAATATAAGGCATGTGTTTTATGGTCTGTCCCTTATTGAAAAATATAAGGGGATAGGGGCGAAAAAAATATACTGCATGTTCGGTTTGACAGATGAAACCTATTCTCTTGTGTGTTCTCAATACGTTCCCGAATACATAGATAAAGGCAGATATTATTTTGTAACCACACTTCTCAACCACTGTTATTGGATTACCGGCTGTACTGTGGGCGGAATTATAGGACAGTTTGTAGAGTTTAATGCAAAGGGCATAGACTTTGTTATGACGGCTCTCTTTGTGGTTATTTTTCTTGAGCAGTGGGAAAGCACTAAAGAACACAGTCCGGCGCTTATCGGTGTGGGATGCACAGCTTTGTGTCTTATAATTTTTAAAAGCTTTTTGCCGCTTTTATCTACATATTTCCTTATTCCTGCTATGATATGCATATTTACAGCACTGACAGTGTTCAGAGCACCTCTTGAAAGGAGGCTTTCCAGATGACCCAGACTGCTGTTCAGTCCGTAATAACTCTTTTGATTATTGCGGCAGTTACATTTGTTTTGAGAGCCTTGCCTTTCATGCTTTTCAGAGGGAGCAAACCGGTTCCTCCGTTTATATCATATCTTGGTAAGGTTTTGCCCTTTGCGGTAATCGGTATGCTTGTGGTTTACTGCTTAAAAGATGTTTCTTTTGTTTCAGGAACATACGGTTTGCCCGAGCTTATAGCTATAGTGGTTATAGTAATACTCCATAAATGGAAACATAACCTTCTCCTGTCAGTAGGCGGAGGAACTGTACTCTATATGCTTTTGGTGCAGTTTGTTTTTATATGAGATTTTAAGACAATTATCCCTTTTGGATAGTTGTCTTTTTTCATAACCGGACACGGAAATCCGCTAAGGTTGACAAAAACTTTCTTATTGGTTAATATATAGGTAGTCGTGTAAATCTGCGGCAAATTATTTTGTAAGGAATGATTACATGTTTGTACTTAATGATTACATGAAAAAGAACCTTAGATTTATCATACCGGTTGCAGCTTTAATCGTGCTGGCAATAATTTTTGGAATAATGTATATTGTAAACAATAACTCAGGTCAAGATAATACTGATACTACCGAACCTGCATCCACTGAACCGCAGACAACAATGACAGCTACCGAAGAGCTGGGTCAGTATAAAATAGGAATAATGCAGTTTGACGATTCTCAGGAATACAGTGACGTATACGATGAGTTTGTGTTGGCTATGGAACACAGAGGTTTTACCGAGGGCGTAAATGTAGAGTATGTTTATATGAACGCAGAGGGTGACAGCGAAAAGTGTTCAGATATGGCTCAAAGCATTGTAGACAGCGGCGTTGATTTGATATTTGCTATTTCTGAAGAAAACGCAGTTGCAGCGTACAATGCCACAAAGGATATCCCGATAGTTTTCGGCGCTGTAAATGACCCGGAGGAAGCAGAGCTTATAGACACAAATGAAGCACCCGGAACCAATGTTACCGGCGTATCTGACTATTCACCAAGTATTGAGCAGATTGATTTAATAAAAACAGTTTTCCCGGAAGCAAAAACAGTGGGCGCTGTATATGATGAGTTAAACGAAAGCTCAGTTACACAGATTTCTCTGGCAGAAACACAGGCACAGACAAATGAAATGACATTTGACAAATATCCTGTAAATGATACCACAGACTTTGATTCATATATAACTGATATGATTGAAAAGGTGGATGTTATATATCTGCCGTACGATGAACTTCTGATAGATAATATAGATAAAATAACCGCTGTAGCCTACGAGCACGGAATTCCTGTTGTGGGCGGCAATGAAGAGATGGTTCAAAAGGGTTGTACAATCGCATACGGAATTGACTATGCGGATGTAGGTAAGCAGTCAGCTCTTATGGCAGTGGAAATTCTTCAAAATGACGGAACACCTGCCGAGATGCCGGTAAGATACTTAAACGAGCTTATTCTCTATGTGAATACGGAAGCAAAAGAGAAACTTGGCTTTGAGCTTGACGAAACACTTCAAAATAAAGCTGTTTTATTGCCTGAGAAAAGCGAAGAATAAAAGACAAAAGAATAATTTAGAAAAAGCAGGAGTATATTTTTATTTCCTGCTTTTTTTGTGTTTGTAAAGGATATGACAATGTGTCAGTTTTATGAAATTTAAAAAATTTCCCTTTAAAGGTCAAAATACACTTGATTTTTTCAAAGATATGGTATAAAATATACTTAGCACTCAAGGGTAAAGAGTGCTAAACAATGATAGCTATTTAAAGGAGGACATATATATTATGAATATTAAACCATTGCTTGACAGAGTAGTACTTAAAGTTGAGGAAGCTGAGCAGACAACAAAGAGCGGAATTATCCTTTCTTCTGCAGCTCAGGAGAAGCCGCAGTTTGCAACAATCGTTGCAGTTGGTCCTGGCGGCCTTGTAGACGGAAAAGAGGTTAAGATGTATGTAAATGTCGGCGACAAGGTTATTTCCAGCAAATACGCAGGCACAGAGGTTAAGCTTGACGGCGAAGAGTACACAATCGTTCGTCAGTCCGATATTCTCGCAGTTGTAGAATAATTAAAAAGATAATAAGCGAATAGTATAAATAAATGGAGGCAATTTATCATGGCAAAACAAATAGCATATGGTGAGGAAGCAAGAAAGTCACTTATGAAAGGTATCGACAAGCTTGCTGATACAGTTAAAATTACACTTGGTCCTAAGGGCAGAAACGTTGTTATAGACAAGAAATTCGGTGCACCGCTCATCACAAACGACGGTGTTACAATCGCAAAGGAAATCGAGCTTGACGACCCATTTGAGAATATGGGTGCACAGCTTGTAAAGGAAGTTTCAATCAAGACAAATGACATCGCAGGCGATGGTACAACAACAGCTACATTGCTTGCACAGGCTCTCATCCGTGAGGGTATGAAGAACGTTACAGCAGGCGCAAACCCAATGGTAGTTAAGAAGGGTATCGCAAATGCAGTTGAGGCAGCAGTTGAGGCTCTTACAAAGAACAGCAAGGCTGTTGAGGGAAGCAACGATATCGCAAGAGTTGCAACAGTTTCTTCTGCTGATGAGGAAATCGGTAACCTTATTGCAGAGGCAATGGAGAAGGTTACAAAGGACGGCGTTATCACTGTTGAAGAGTCAAAGACAGCAAAGACATACAGCGACGTTGTTGAGGGTATGATGTTCGACAGAGGTTACATCGCACCTTACATGGTTACAGATACAGATAAGATGATTGCAGAGCTTGACAATCCATATATCCTTATCACAGATAAGAAGATTTCTAATACTCAGGAAATTCTTCCTTTGCTTGAGCCAATCGCTCAGTCAGGCAGAAAGCTCCTCATCATCGCTGAGGACGTTGAGGGCGAGGCACTGACAACATTGGTACTCAATAAGCTCAGAGGCGTATTCACATGCGTAGCAGTTAAGGCTCCTGGATTTGGCGACAGAAGAAAAGAAATGCTTCAGGATATCGCAATCCTCACAGGCGGTACAGTAATCACATCAGAGCTTGGTCTTGAGCTTAAAGAGGCTACACTTGACATGCTCGGTACTGCAAGACAGGTTAAGGTTGACAAGGAAAATACAATCATTGTTGACGGCGCAGGCGATAAGGGTCAGATAGCAGCAAGAGTTGCACAGATTCGTTCACAGATTGAAACAACAACATCTGACTTTGACCGTGAGAAGCTTCAGGAAAGACTTGCAAAGCTTGCAGGCGGCGTAGCAGTTATCAAGGTTGGTGCAGCTACTGAGATTGAAATGAAGGAAAAGAAGCTCAGAATCGAAGACGCTCTTGCAGCTACAAAGGCAGCTGTTGAAGAAGGTATCGTTGCAGGCGGCGGTATCGCACTTATCAACGCTATTCCGGCAGTTGAAGAGCTTTACAACAAGACAGAGGGCGATGAGAAAACAGGCGTTAAGATTGTTCTTAAAGCTTTGGAAGAGCCGCTTCGTCAGATTGCAGCTAACGCAGGTCTTGAGGGCTCTGTAATAGTTAACAACGTAAAATCAGCCGGTAAGGTTGGATACGGCTTTAACGCACTTACAGAAGAGTACACAGATATGATTTCTGCAGGTATTGTTGACCCAACTAAGGTTACAAGAAGCGCATTGCAGAACGCAGCTTCTGTTGCAGCAATGGTTCTCACAACAGAGTCATTGGTAACAGACATTAAGGAGCCGGCACCAGCTGCTCCAGCTGCACCTGATATGGGCGGAATGTATTGATAAAAAGTTTACTCCTTTAGAATATCTTAAATATATGTACAGCAAAGGCTTCGGCTTTTGCTGTACTTTTTTGTTTTGTGTGCTATAATTGACTTATGAAACGGAGTGATAGTAGTGATTAAAAAAGATAAAAAATCAATTTGTGAAATTATCAGTATTTCTGTTATGGCTGTGTTTGCTGTAATATCATTTTTTATTCTTCCGTATAATATCGCCATACAGTGGAACGGCACTCAGGCAAGCTCATACGGAAGTAAATGGTTTATCTTTTTACCTGTAGTAATTGGCTTAATGCTTATTCCGTTAATGAATTATTTTGAAAACAGATTTATGACTTTCTCAACGATTGTTCTTTTTACACTTCTTATAGTGTTGTTTACATGTCAGATTTATATGGTTGTGTTTTCTTTTTATCCTAATATTCAAATACCTATAAGTGTTCCCATAATTATAGAGGCTGTTTTAGGTGTCGTTGCGTGTGGTATTTATGCATTGAAAAAGAGAGGTTAAATTATGCAGAGAATAAGAAAAGCCGCCCTTGTGTGCTGTTCAAATCCCCTTGCAGCAGATAAAAAGGACGACATAGAAAAATTAAAAGGCACATTACAGACAATAAACATAGATACCGTGGAAAGTCCCTATATATTCTCCGATGATATTTTATCTTTTTTAAAGACAGATAAAAACAGAGCGCAAGTCCTTATGGATTATTACAAAGATAAAACCATTGACGCCATTTTTGATATCTCCGGCGGCGACCTGTCCAACAGCCTGATAAACCGTATTGATTTTGATATTATAAAAAATAACCCTAAGCCATTTTTTGGTTACAGTGATCTTACAACCCTTATAAACGCCCTGTACAGCAAAACTTCAGCAAGCTCATTTATGTATCAAATAAGAAATATAATCAAGCACAGCGGCTCAGAAAGCCCTTTACAAAGGTTTAATGACTTTAATAAGAGTATAAGCGATGATTTTCTGAATTTTAAATACAGGTTTTTAAGGGGAGAAAGCTTTTCAGGCATTTTGATAGGCGGAAATATAAGATGCTTTTTAAAACTGGCGGGAACGGAGTTTTTTCCTGACCTAAGCGGAAAGATTCTTCTTTTGGAAAGCCTCGGAGGGGATGTTACAAAAATCACTTCCATGTTTGCACAGCTTAAAAGCTTAAAATCTTTTGAAAAAGTAAACGGAGTAATACTTGGAACATTCACACAGCTTGAAAAGGAACAGGGAACAAAAGCCATAGAGGAAATGGCGCTGTATTTTATCGACGAAAAAACCCCAGTAGTTAAAACAGATGAAATAGGCCACAGCCCTTATTCAAAGGCGGTGGAAATAGGGAAAAATATCTTTATCAAATAGAAAAACACAGCTTTGAGATTTCCCAAAGCTGTGTAATTTTTTTATTTTTAATCTGAACCGCTGTTTTTTGACTTGGTTCTTTTAATAACCTTAAGTCTTGAAAATTCCTCTCTGTCTTTTTCGTCCAGAGCGTCGGTTATAAATTTTATGGTTTCCTCAAAGCGGGGAATCATTATATTTTTAAGAGCATTTGCACGTTTCTGAGTCTTTTTAATGGCGTCTGCAAGTCTGTAAACGCTGTTTTCGATTTCGGCAAGTAAAACCGTAAGGTTTTTAACCTCTACAAATTTTAAATGAGCTTCGTCCAAAGCGTCAGTGGTTGTGTAAAGACCGTAGTCCAGCTGAAAGTTTTCAGGCTGTGTTTCGTCGATGGTGACAATGGGAATTTCAACACCCATTACGCTTCTGTAATTTAGCTTAATGCTGTTGTCCAGGGGAACCGTCTGGCTTATTTCATCACAGAAACCCATAAGGATATTTGCCTTTTGGAGTTTTAAATAAGCCTCGGCATAGGTGTCGTCGATTTTTCCCTGAATTTCATTTGCCTTGTCAATAAGACTCATCATTTCTCTTATGAGAATGTTTCTCTTTTTATCAAGCAAATCAAAACCGATTTTTGCAAGAGCTAAGGACTTTTTGGTATTCATTAAATTTCCCTTGGTGGGAACTGCCTGCATAGCCATAATTATACCTCTTGAGAAACATAATATTTGTCCAGAAGCTCGTCGTCCACACGGTCAAGCTCTGTTCTCGGAAGTGTTGACAAAAGCTTCCAGCCTAAATCAAGGCTCTGTTCGATTGAACGGTTTTCATCACCCTGATTTACGAACTGCTCCTCGAAAAGCTTACCGAACTGGAGATACTTTTTATCGATAGGTGAAAGCTCTTCTTCACCGATAACGGAAGCCAAGGAACGTGCGTCGATAACCTTTGCATAGGAAGCGAAAAGCTGGTTTGCAAGAGGTGAGTGGTCGGCACGTGTGTAGCCCTCACCGATACCGTCTTTCATAAGTCTTGAAAGGGAAGGAAGAACGCTTACCGGAGGATAAAGACCCTGGCCCTGCAAGCTTCTGTCGAGAACTATCTGACCTTCTGTGATGTAACCTGTAAGGTCAGGAACAGGGTGTGTAATGTCGTCGTTAGGCATTGTGAGAATCGGTATCTGAGTAACAGAACCGCTGTGGCCTTTAATCATACCGGCTCTCTCGTAAAGAGAAGCAAGGTCGGAATAAAGATAACCAGGATAACCCTTTCTTCCAGGAATTTCACCCTTTGAGGAGCTGAACTCACGCAGAGCCTCTGCGTAAGATGTCATATCTGTCATAATAACAAGGATATGCATGTCAAGCTCAAAAGCAAGATACTCAGCGATTGTAAGTGCGCATCTTGGGGTAAGAGTTCTTTCGATAATAGGGTCGTTTGAAAGGTTCAAAAGCATTACAACTCTCTGCAAAACGCCGCTTTCCTCAAAGCTTCTTCTGAAGTATTCTGCAACGTCGTTTTTAACACCCATTGCTGCGAATACAACGCCGAAGTTTTTATTGTTAGCGCCGCTTATCTTTGCCTGTCTAACTATCTGAACTGCAAGCTCGTTGTGTTTCATACCTGAGCCGGAGAAGATAGGAAGCTTCTGACCTCTGATAAGTGTCATAAGGGTATCAATAGTTGAGATACCTGTGTTGATGTAGTTTTTCGGATAAACTCTTGATACAGGGTTTATAGGAGTTCCGTTGATGTTGGCACGTTTAACAGGGAAAATATCTCCCAAGCCGTCGATAGGCTTACCTGCGCCGTTTAAAACTCTTCCGATTATTTCAGGGGAAAGGGGCATCTCCATAGGTCTGCCTGTAAGTCTTGCTCTTGTACCGGTAAGACCGATGGACTTTGTTCCCTCAAAAACCTGAACAACGATTCTTTCGCCGTCTATCTGAACAACTCTGCCTTGTCTTACAGTGCCGTTGTCAAGTCTGATGTCTACAATCTCTTCAAAGGATACGCCTTTGATACCGTCCATAACAAGGAGAGAACCGTTAATTTCCTTAACGCCTACATAATCTATAACCATGTTGTTTTCCTCCTTATTCAATAGAATTTAATTTCTCGTCAATCTCTTTGATGTACTCGTCAAACATATCAAGTCTGTTGTTTGGAATATCGTATTTCATCTTTGTAAGCTTGTCAAAAAGACCGAGACCGATTATCTGTGAAATCGGGATAGCCTTTGCTATGAGCTTCTGAGACTGCTTGTGGAGATGAAGAATAGTTTTCATCATAAGCTTCTGCTTTTCAAGCGGTACATATGTGTCCTCAGGGTGGAAGGAGTTCTGCTGTAAGAATCCAACTCTGATAACACGGCAGGTTTCAATTACAAGCTTTTGGTCGTCAGGGAGAACGTCAGAACCTATGAGCTTTACGATTTCCATAAGTCTGCTTTCTTCCTGGAGAAGATAAGAAATTTTGTTTCTGTATTTGATAAAATCTTTGCCCAGATTCTTTTCAAACCATGGGTCAAGGTCAGTGAAATATTCGCTGTAGCTGTCCATCCAGTTGATAGCCGGATAATGTCTTGCATATGCAAGGGACTTGTCCAATGCCCAGAAGCATCTGGTAAAACGCTTTGTGTTCTGAGTAACAGGCTCACTGAAGTCGGAACCCTGAGGAGAAACAGCGCCGATAAGTGTTACTGAACCCTCTGCACCGCAGAGAACATCGGCACGTCCAGCTCTTTCATAGAACTCTGAAAGTCTTGAAGGAAGATATGCAGGGAAGCCCTCTTCGGCAGGCATTTCTTCCAAACGTCCGGAAATCTCACGGAGAGCCTCAGCCCAACGGGAGGTGGAGTCAGCCATCATTGCAACATGGTAACCCATATCTCTGTAATACTCAGCAAGGGTAACGCCTGTGTAGATTGAAGCTTCACGGGCTGCAACAGGCATGTTTGATGTGTTTGCAATAAGCACTGTTCTGTCGGTCATAGGACGATTTGACTTAGGGTCGATAAGCTCGCTGAACTCGTCGAGAACCTGGCTCATTTCGTTTCCTCTTTCACCGCATCCAACGTAGATGATGATGTCTGCGTCGCACCATTTTGCAAGCTGGTGCTGAGCCATTGTTTTACCTGTACCGAATCCGCCAGGAAGAGCAGCTGTACCGCCCTTAGAAACAGGGAACAATGTATCCATAACTCTCTGTCCTGTGATAAGGGGAACGCTTGCCGGAAGCTTTTCCTTAACAGGTCTTGGAGTTCTGATTGGCCATTTCTGGCAGAGTGTAAGCTCGTGAACATCGCCGTTTTCATCTCTGAGCTTTGCGATTGTATCGAAAATTTTGTACTCTCCGTCAGGAGCAATCTCAACAACAGTTCCGTTTACTGTAGGAGGAACCATAAGTCTGTGTTCGATGATTGGAGTTTCAGGCAATGTGGCATAGATATCGCCGCCGTTTAACTTATCTCCAAGTCTTACTTTGAGGGTTACATTCCATTTTTTGTTTGGGTCTAGAGAGGATACGGAAGAACCTCTTTTGATAAAGGAACCGGACTCTCTTTCGATTTCCTTCAAAGGACGCTCGATACCGTCAAAAATGTTGTCGATAATACCAGGTCCCAAAAGCACGTTCATAGGAGCGCCTGTGCCCACAACCGGGTCGCCCGGCTTAAGACCTGTAGTTTCCTCGTAAACCTGTACGGTGGTAAAATCGTCCTTAATTCCGATAATTTCACCAACAAGCTTTTCTTCACCGACGTAAACCATTTCCATCATGGAAAAACAGGTGGCGTTCTTAACAGTAACAACAGGACCGTTAATTCCGTAGATTACGTTATTCTCCATATTACAGCACCACCTTCAAGTTAGAATTTTCTGTGAACCATTCTCTTTGGTTCATAAGGGCAGTGTCCATTGTGTCATCGGCAATAGCTTTTGCATTGTCACAGCGGCATTTAAGACCGCCTATTTCAATGGTTCTGTCCTCTTTGACCTCAGCCTTTCCGGAGAACTTTCCGGCTGCCTGGTCGTAATACTTTTTATCATTTGGTGACATGTAAAGCACAACAGGGCTGTCCTTAAACATCTCAGCCATTTTTTCTGCGCTCTTTAAAAGAGCCTTGCCGTACTCTTCGGTTTTGGCATATTCTTTAAGCTTTAAAGCGGCGTTTGTGAAAATTTCTTCGGTCATCTGCTGGCGCATACTGTAAATGTGCTTGCGGCTGTCCTGTTCACGTTTAGCAAGTTCGCTGGTCATGTTGAGCTTTTCACGGGCAACCTGTGCCTGAATAAGCTCAAATGCTTCCTTAAGGCTTTCGTCCTCAACCTGCCTGAGTTCCTCCGCTTTTCTTTTTTCTATATCGTTTTTAATTTCTTCCTTTTGCTTCTCCGCATACTTGTGTATTGCGTTCAGGAAGTTATTAGTAATCATGGCGTCATTCATTTCTATACCTCTTTTTAATAAAAGTGTTTAACTGCCGATTATACTGCCGCAGTCCGCAGATTATAGTTTAACACCGATGGCATCCTGAACATACTTTGTAATACTGTCTTTGGTTCTTCCGTTTCCGTGACGGTCTGGAATTTCAACGATAAGGGGCTGACGTCTGTTAAGCTTCAAATCGTAAATCAAATCCGGACATAAAGAAACAAGACGTTCCGTCATAAGGATTACTGCGATTTCCGGGTTGTCCATAGCTTTCATAAGCTCGTCCTTAACCTCGCTGTCGCTGTGAATAACCACGCCGTCAATACCGGCAAGGCGAAGTCCCATTTTAGTATCTACATTGTCACTAATCAAGAAAAACTTCATAATTATCCCAACTTTGAAAGAATCATAATAGAAATAAGCATACCGTAAAGTGCGCATCCTTCACCGAGAGCAACGAAGATGATTGACTTACCGAAGTTCTTGGAATCTTCACTTGTTGCGCCGATAGCAGCAGGAGCAGCGCCGCCAACAGCGATACCGCCGCCGATGCAGGAAAGACCTGTTGCAATACCTGCGCCGATAAGACCCATACCGAAGTCTCCGCCGGAAACTGCGCCTGTAGTTGCTACTTCAGCTGCGCCTGCAACTGTAGGGAACAAAAGGCAAACTGCAAAAACTGCAACGAAAGAAGCTATCTGAGTGTAAACTGTTTTCTTTGGGCTTTTTCCTTTTTCAAAAGCCTTAACGCAGAGAAATACTGAAAGAATAAGAAAAGCAACAGGAATTGCCAACATTACAAAATCAAAAGCTGTCATGGTAAAAACCTCCGAATATTTTATAATTAAAAT
>ERZ779866.246-NODE-246-length-61979-cov-3.639865_pt1 | contig 61979 bp, 53 predicted proteins | sample MGYA00511248_ERZ779866 | MGnify/ENA primary metagenome ERZ779866 (study PRJEB29588, sample SAMEA2155758) | human gut metagenome | biome: human gut; feature: human-associated habitat; material: faeces | place: Denmark | collected 2008/2010 ... | reverse complement strand
TTCCTTCAAATATTCCAGACAGTGTCTGGAATTTCTTTTTATGAAAGCAACAAAAATTAAGCCCCGACTTACATCCTTTAAAATGTAAATCAGGGCCTTTTATGAAAAAAGTTAAAAACTAACTATTCCCACTCAATATTTATAAAAGTATTTATAATTTATCTTATTGATATTAAACGTTTTTATTTTTATAAATTTTCTAAATTAAACCTATTTTTTAAGCTTTTCAAATTTTTTATTGTCAAAAATGAGTCACTATAGTTCTTTTATGAACAAAGGACACTTCACCATTCAACAGCCTCAGGTGAAAATTACCAGTAAGTTAAACATAGCTGAATTTATTTTGCCGCCTTTCAGCATTCCTTTATTTTTCAATAAATTAATTTTTGGCACCTTTACCACTCCAGCATCAGGTGAAAGTTACCAGCAAGTTAAACATAGCTAGACATTCTTATTCTCACTGAAAAACGAGCTACAGCTACGCCCAGTATGGAATATATTTCATGTAACGAGGCGCAGTCGTAGGATCAGCTGGTTTTATAAGGTGCTTATTCACAGCCAAGCTAATTAATCTTGAAATAGAGGCTATAGACGAATCAGATAATCCAAAACGCCCTCTTAAAGATTTATTTGAAAGTTGCTCACCCTGAACATATTTAATACAACAATGCAAATAGCAAGCCCACAATTTATCTTCTATAGAAAGATCTGTAAAACTTTTATGAGAAAAGAGTGTAACCTTTGTGCTTTCTTCATAAACATCAATAATAGGTGCTGGCAAATTATAAAGCTCACAAGCAATAATAATTTTATCCCACCCTGTTCCCAACTCCTCGCAAATACGCAAACATCTTAATAAATTAGCCAATTTCTCATTGCGTGAACGAGGAGGATTATCAATTATTCTTTTAACATCAACTAAGGGAACTCCGGGATTGGTAACTTCAATTCTATTATCAAAAATTTCAACTAATGGGCCAGCCCCTGAAATAGAAAAATCCTGATGAATTAAAGCATTTGCCAAAATCTCTCTAATTGCGATACTTGGAAACGCTGTATGAGATTTTCTAATTCCATCAACGATCTCTTCACATGAAGGCAACAAAGCTTCAATAAACTTTATTGTGTTTTCAAAATCTACCGCATAGCCTTTTGTTCTGGTTTCTTCTTTTAAAAGGACAAGTTTACTCTTCCCCTCATACTTAACGACACGCAAAGCTTTTCTGTAAACTTTAGGAAAATCATGAAAATCCTTTGCAAAAGCAGTAGCACCTAAATTTGTAATAGCAAAAAGGCCGTTGTCTTGCTTAACTAATACGCCTTCTTCAAGCATATAATGCGCAATTCCCTTCATATCTGAAGGAATTGGAATATTTTTCCTGTCAAAATAAACAGAATAATCTAATTTACGGACAGCATTTTCTTCTGTTAAATCAATAAGAGCATATTGCTCCTCAAATTTTTCATTTCGAATTTTATCCCATAACTGAACTTGGACTGCAGGATATTCATTTAACCTTTTTGTATAACTTCCTATCCGGATATATTCGGTCTTTTCAAAGGTTACAGGAGCATGCTCTGCCTTATAAACAACTAAAACACCAATATTTTTATCATTAACTAATACAGAATGAAATTCAAAGTCTGCATTTTTGGATAATAAATTACGCAACCAGCTTTCTATCTCTTGATTTCCCTTTTTCAGACTCTGCAAATCTTTTTTAGTGCCGACAATACTATGGCTCTTATCATCTATTCCCCATAGCATGTAAGCACAACTTCTATCTTGTAAAGCAGCGCTATTAGCTAATGCACTAATATCTTGACCAATCATTTTAGGATCATAATTATCACGCTTAAATTCAACCCACTGAGTTTCATTTGGTAATTTACATAATTCCAATACTAATTTTTCTAAATTTTCCACATTAACCTCGTACACTAGCTTTTTATAAAAATATCTAAATATAGTTAACTCTTTTGAAACCCAGCAAGTAAATCAATATTATCTAACAAAGTAGACAATCGGAAATATTCATCAAACTTACTAAAGTGGTTAGATATTTTTTCCCAAAAATCTTCTTCATCAAAAACAACTGGCTTGACATTAAAAAAATTTTTTAAATCATCTAAATTATTTATTTTATTCTCTCCATATCCATATCTGGCATTTAAAAATTCACTATGTTTTTGTAAATCATAATAGTATACTAATAACATAGCAACCTCATAGATTATCAATGAATGATCTGGCTGAGGTGGATTCAACATTTTTTTAGGAAAATTATTTTCAAAATATTGAAGAAGGCTTTGTATTGACAACGACGCATCTTTAATTTTATAAAAAAATTCAGAGTCTTTAGTTCTAATGAAACATAAAATAAAATATAGTCTAGGATAGACAATACTATTTAATGAAAATTGATACATGGTTAATCTAGTGTATGAATATAATCTATCAATAAACCTTAAATTTAAGTTTAATGATTGACAAAATGAATATGCAAACTTTTTAAAAACCATATCATCATATATAAATTCTTGATACTGTTTGCGCTCTTTATTTTCTAAAAAGGAATTATAACCATAATGATCATATAAAAAATTACAATAAGTCTCGATATTAGGTTTAGGCAAATGATACTCAAAATCTATAAAACGCCTTAAGTATTCTTCTGCGTCAATCGAGTCACTCCCATAATAACCTTTAATGGCAGCGCATAATGCAGTCCTATTTATCGCTAAAACAAAAACAACATTACTCTCCTCAAAAAGATGTTTTATCGTTTCTAGAACTGAAACCGCATAATGTGGATTACATCTGTCCAACTCATCAATAAAAAAAACAATAGGATGTTTTTCTGCGTGTTCATTTATAAAAGATTTTAGCTCTTTTTTTAATGCATCTATATTATGCTTTTGCTCAAAAATATTACTTATATATGCAGAGGCTATATTTTCTAATTCATCAACAGTATTAGGAGCAAACTTAGAAATATTTCTTAAGACATTTGAACCAAAATCTTTAGTTACATCTACAACCAATTTTCCTAACAAACTCTTAAGGCCTTTATACTCTTTACTATCTTCAGACACTAATTCTAATAATTTATGCACAATAGTTATAACTGGATCTGCAATATAATCCGTTTCCCATGCATTATAAAACAATACCTCATAACCAGAATTTAATAGGTCTTTTTCCCACATTTTAATAAATGTGGTTTTTCCTGTTCCCCATTCACCATTAATAGCTAACACACAACCTTGAGAACCATATATATCTATAATTGATTTTAACGTTTCTCCTACTGACTTTCTTTCTAACTTATCATTTAGATATGGATCTTCTTTGGTTATTTCAATATCAAATCTTTTTAACATTATTAATTCCTTATTTACAACAAACTACTATTTCTATCATTTATTTTTCTTTAAAATAACTTATAACATCATTTTCTATGAGTGAATCTGTTATTGGCACAGGTAAATTTAAATCTTCATATGCTAATTTTGTTAACATATCTAATGCATCTTTAAATAATTTATCTATATCTTCATTAGAGACATTATTTCTATAATTATTTATTTTAATTTTCGTTGAATCCTTTTTAATAATTTCATTATGAGCAAATAATTTATTTCTTAAACAGCCTATTCTTTCTAAGATCCCTTTTTGCCTATTGTTAAACTCCTCTACTAGATATTTTGCCCTATCCGGTAAATGTTCTTTTAAATTATGCACTGACGCAACGCTTTCACTGCTTTTATCATAAAAAATTGCTGATAATTGAATAAGTAAATATTCCTTTAATTTTATCGCAATAATCTTATCAACCAGCTGATCTGTCGGATCGTCCTTTTTTAAATTTTCCCACCAAATTCCATATTGTTTGACTAAAGTAAATGTATCAAGAGCACCCAATAAATTATCTTGCAATTCCATGAAAATTATTTCTAATTCTGATTCAGGTTCTTTTATCAAATTTTTATAATCATATCCATCTTCACTCATTGTTAACATCTCCTCCTATTTAAGAACCAATCTTCCTCTAACATTATCTAATCTATAATATTTAATTGTTCCATTAATAATTCTTTCAACAACTTCGCATGCTGTTGCTGGACTTACCGTAAACCATTCCTTTGGACGATAAAGCTTGCCTGTATGGTCTTTTAACTTAACATTAAGTCTCTGTGAATTTAAAACAGCATGGATCAAACGCTCAAGATTGTGCGGGTCAAAGTTAAAGCATTTATATTTTTTTACGATATCTACTTTCCCTTCAAGATACGTTGGTTCTTTTTCGGCATTCTTTATTCTTTCTTCCACTGAAGTCGTTGAAAAACCGATTTTTACTAAGCTACTTGATTGCACAAATTCGGTAATTGCCGGATTAGTGCTACGTGACTGCAAAATATAGATGTATCCTGTATGAATATTTGATTCATCTCCTGCTCTAATATTCTGAAGGTGCTCTTTAACTTGCTTTAAAAAGCCTGCACCTTCAGCAGTTTTTGCAATAATCTTTTTTGAGTCCTTTAACTTTCTAACTTCACGATTTAACGATTGATCAAATGGTTCATGCTCCAAGTGATTATCAAGAATAATTCTTACGCGTCTTTGTTCTTTCTGATGTCCTGTTACAAAGCGAGCAGAATGTTCATCAACAACCAATCTATAAATATTATTTACAAGAAAAATGTCTCCAACATTTATTTCCCATGCTTTGCCGTTTACAACAGACTCAAAACCTAAATCACCTTTACGCAGTAAATCTTTAAGATCTGCAAAGATTTTTTCGTACTTGTAAAAGTCTTTACACTCAACAAGTTGAGCTATTGAACCATCTGAAGATCTTGCTCTTGAGACAAATTCTCTTTTAGGTCCATGAAAGCTTAAGTCAATTTCTTGACCTACATCATCTAGTAAACCAAGAGAGTCATCAGCAAAAATATCATCAAAAGTAGTTAGTCTTTTTTCAGTAATTTTTTCTTGAGAGTTATTAGCACAACTTTCTTTGCGTCCTTTATTTTTTAAAGTCGTCTCAAAATGACCACCCAGTAACTCAAGACATTGCTGATATTTATCAGGATCTTCCTTTTGTACTCTTTCAAGCTCTACTGTAAGGGCTAATTCTGATGGAAAATCATCATTAGGTAGTCTTTTTTCTTTTTTTATAAAATCAATTAGTTTTTTAAAGTCATCTTTTTTTTCAAAAGTTATTGTTTTACTCGTTTTCAACTTTACATTGGTCAATAGACCCAAAGAATCATCTTCAAAAAGCTCATCAAAACTTGATGGAGGAAGCTGTTCTTTTTTTATAGCTATTTTCATTACTGTTCCTCTTGCTCTGCTGCAAGCTTTTGAGCTTTTCTATTTCTAATATAAGCTAAAACTTCCCCAAGCCTTCTTTCATAATCATCACTGCTATGCACATCAGGCTCTCTATTATGTTTTGCAACAAAAGTCTTAATGCTTGGCCACAAAATCAAAGCCTCCTCCTCAGTTACATGAGCTCGGGAAGATACTGCAATATCCTGAATTCTCTTTAAAGTGGGAGCATCAACAACTTTTGATATAAATTCATAAGCCCCCATAAAAGGGTTGGTCTGCATTATAAGATTTATATCAAGATCGTCTAAATTCATAAATCTACGCTGATTACTGTCAACAAAGGTAGTACCACCTTCTTCAGTAACAAAAGGAGCAGGAGCATCTACAATATTTTCCGATCCTTTTTCACCATCACCCCTAGTAGTATTTTGAGACGGCTTTGGATTAAAAATATCCTTTTTATTAAGCTCAATAACTATAGCTTGCGAAATTGCCTCGATATCTTGAGGTAATAATTCGTCCTTAAATTTTTCTGTTAAAACGCATTTTATAATCTCTTTTACTCTTTCATTGTTAAGACTATTAGGATCACACGCTAAAACGTTTTTTATGTCTTCGCTGTTTAAAACATCAGCGGTTAAATCAAAAATACCTTCTTTTAAAATCTCTTTACCAGTATCACTTAAATTCAATTCTGAATCATCAATAACAATAGATGGCCCATTTTCATCATCTTTATCCGTCTGGTCGCTAGCCGCCCTAAAATGAATATTAGGCACTAAAACCTGCTCCATCAATAAAGATAGAGTAATTGCTTTAAGCAAGCTATTGACAGAGTCAGCAACATCATCCTGTAGGGCATCAGGCTTTCTTATCAAATTAATAAATTGTGCATGATCTTTACCTTCACAATCACGAGTGGCACGTCCAATAATTTGCACAACTTCAGTTAATGAACGTCTATAACCAACAGTCAACGCAACCTCACACCATGGCCAGTCAAAGCCTTCCTTTGCCATGCCTAAAGCAATGATGATATCTAAATCATCACGCTTTGTTACTTCGCGTAAGGATTGTAATGTAATGCCTTGCCACTCATCATCTGTAACTAAATCTGCAACTTTTAATAACCGACTATCTTTGGTTTTTAATGTATAAATTCCAGTTTTTTGATCTCTAAACTCTACCTCACCGATTATGTCAAACACATTGCCTACTTCGTTATATTTATCCTTTGTTGACTCAGATGAATTAACACTTGGTATGTGCAAAATCGTTTTTTTATGCGTATCTAGGACCTCAGCTACCGCGTCAGTCCATCTCCCTGTATAAAAGGCATAATTAATACCCAATGACTTTAAATACTTATAGCCATTAAGCTGTTCATAATAAGTGTATGTAACTTTATCAAATTGCTCTTCATCCTTAGCTTCTAATACCGGAACACTATCACCTCTAAAATAAGATCCGGTCATGGCAATGATATGGGCATCAGTATCATGCATTAATGACCTAATCACTGTTCCAAGTCTATTACCGGCATCCGCTGACACATGATGAAACTCATCTATTGCAATCAGAGCTTTATCTAATTTTGATTTGTCCTGAAGTTTGTCATAAAAATAAATTAAAGTTGGATGGGCACACAGCAAACATGATTCTTTAGGATCATCTAAAAACTGCAAAACCTTTTCAGATTTGCTGAGATCGCTGCCTGGTCCGCATAAGTTATATTTTGGATTTACATGCCAATTAGCAAAAAAACCATGAGAAATTAAATCCGTATCTTTAAAACTTGAGCCAATTGCCATCTGCGGAACAGCAACAATAACCTTTTTAATACCTTGATTAACCAGTTTATCAAGTGCTAAAAACATCAAGGCTCGAGATTTACCGCAAGCAGGAGGTGCTTTAATTAAAAGATATTGAGAATCGCGTTTTGCAAAGGCACGTGCCTGCATTTCACGCATTCCCATATTGTTTGAATTTGTACTACTGCCGTTTGCTGCAAATTGATAATTACCGATGTTTTCAACTCTTATGCTCATAGCCTATGCTCCACATACGCCTAAAATTTACTTTTTAGTCTTTGATGATTTCTTATTTGTTTCTAACTCTTGAACTTTCTGATTATAAAGACCAAGCAAAAATGACAATCTTTCTTCATCAGAAACAAAAGGTTTATTTCTATAACAAGACTCTACTAAAGCATCATTGCATTGGTGTAGTTCAAGCAACTCTGTAGGCATTGTTTCAGGGTTATAAAGTTCAGCCAATGATTTTTTAGTGCTGAATCTAAATATTAAAATATCTTTAGCACTTTGTTTTAATTGAACTTTTTGCTCATCTGTAAAATCAGGCCAAATGAAAGTGTTATAAGTTAAATCGCGAGAATATCTATAACCTGTACCTAATCTTCCTGAAGTTAAACGCATCCAAACCATATGCATGCGAGAAACAATTACTGAGAAAGTAATATAATCACCGTCAGGAATCAAAAAAGCCAGATTACTAACAATTGTATCCTGATTAACTATATCTATAGGAATATATTCACGTCTTGCTGAACTTACTGAAGGTACAACAATTGCTGATTTAGGATTTTGCTGTTCTCTAAAAGACCAAGGTTTATTCCTTAGTTTATATGCATCTCCTGACTGTTTTGATTCTTCTCTATATTTTCTGCAAGCATTAACTTTTTCCATAATATACGGGATTTGTTCCCATTCAGTACGATTTTCTTCTTTTAACCACAAACAATATCTGTGCCCTCCATTTATTAATTCATCGCTGCCAACAAATTTTTTAAGAAATTTTGTGGCAGGATGTGAAGAATTAATTAAATTTTGACCTTCTTCATATGATAAAAGTAAATTTCCTCCGTCTGTTGGCTGAGAGCCTCTGCATAAATTAAACTTTGAACCAATAACATCCTTCTCTGATCTAACAATAGTTAAAGAATCATCCTCTATCAAATAAGGCGAAATATTTTTAACTTTTTTAGCTAAAAGTAAATTATCTTTATTTATTTCATATAAATATTTATTTTTAACTTCATCATATGAAAAACCAACAATAATACACGTTACAGTTGCTGCATTTGTAGCTGCATTTGTCCATGGAAATGAAGTATAGGCAAAATTTATCCTAATACCTTTATCAAACAATAGAGACCATAACGCGGCCACTTGTACTCCTTGACATATAGAGTTAGTAGCTACAAAAGCTGCTTTAATTTTTTTGTTGACCAACATGAAATCTGCTGCTTTTACAAACCATGCTGTAACAAAATCAACAAGATTAACTTTGTATTTTGGAGGATATACAGCTCTTAACCACTTTTTTTGCTCTTCTGTAGTATAAGTAGTACCGCCAAAAGGAGGATTACCTAAAATGTAATCACAGTCTTTTGCTTTTATCACATCATTCCAATCCGTAGTTAAAGCATTCCATGGTTTAATAGTTGCCGAACTTTTAAGCGGAATTGATGGAATAGTCTGTCCAAATTTTATAGCGGTCTCCTGATTCATCACATGCTCCATAAGCCACATGGAAAGATGTGCAATTTCAGCAGGCCAATCCTCAATCTCAATGCCGTAAAACTGATTGATATTTACTTTAATGGCATCTGAAATATTAAGAAAACCATCAGTAAAAACTTGTTCTAAAATCTTATTTTCAAGACGCCTTAGCTCACGATAGGAAACAATTAAGAAGTTACCACAACCGCAGGCAGGATCTAAGAACTTTAACGATGCAATCTTGTCCTGTAACGCTAAAAACTTCTTTTTTCTTACTGATTCTTGTACATAGTTTTTATCGATATCATCAAATTCTACAGTTAACTCATCTAAAAACAGTGGCTTTATAAGTTTTAAAATGTTTTCCTCTGATGTGTAATGAGCTCCCATATTGCGGCGTTTATCAGGATCCATTGCATTCTGGAACATTGCACCAAATACGGCTGGAGATATTTCTTTCCACTTTAATCTTCCGCAATCTATAAGCTGACTTCTGGTCTTGACATCAAACTGCGGCACAAAAGATTTTTCTCTAAATAAACCACCATTTACATAGGGAAATTGCAAAATTTCATGTGGAATATGCTTTAAATTCTGACGCCTATCTTCAGGAGTATCTAAAACGGTAAATAAATCGTAGAAAAATTGCTGACAGTCGCTACCATCTTTTGCTGTCAAAGATGCAAATGTGGTTGAGAAAACATCTTCTTGCTTTGAAAAAATACCTGTATCTTCAGCAAACAGACAAAATAAAACTCTTCTTATAAATTCATTTAAGCTGTGTAAATTTTCTTTTTGTAAATGATTATGCGCAGCTAAGGTTTCAAGTAAACGCGTTAACTTTACACAAGCTCTTACATCAGCGTCATGCTCAGATTTAATTATGACTTTAGAATGATCACCAGTAAGCGGCAATAAAAAAGTATAAAATTGCGGCAAATCTGCGTAGTCAATAGTTATTTGATCGTCTTCACTGCGATTATAAAGACATATGGCTGTTGGACCTGCTGCAATAATAAAAGGAATATCATTTTTAGTATTTTTAACAACAGACAATTCCTTTATTTGATTGATACTATCAGCAACGTCATCATCATTTTTTAAAAACCTAAAGTACACTCTTTTCTTTAAAGCAATATCTCTACGTACCAAAGAATCGTCTATAAAATCTTCAGCAAGATTATATGAGCGATTATTATCAACAGCTCCTTTTACATAAGACTTTGCTGTTCCGTAAATCGTCATCAGCTCACAAAAAAGAACCTCAAAATCAAATTTCTTTTCTAGTTTTTTTACTAATTTCTCAAGTTTAACGATAATGGTGCCATCTGCCATAACATATCCTTAATCAAAAAAACTTTCTGATATTAATTTATAGAATAGGGCTTTGATTTCATACTGATTACCAATAATTTTAACGCAATACTTATCAGTATAAAAATACTATGGATAGGGTTTTATATCCCTTTTTACCAAAGCGCCTTGAGGCTAAACCTGTTATCTTAAAAGCACAACGAGAGCGTGACACGCTCTCGTAAAAACTCAAAAAGTGAAACTACCACCTAAAATCTTTGTGAATTCCCTTTTCATCAAGATAGAGCTGCCTAGCTGTTTCCCTTAACTCTTTAAATTTACAATTTTTAGACTCCGAGTAAAGGGTGTGCAATTTCATAGCCTGAAGCTTCTCTTCAAGCCCTTGTCTTATAAGAGCTCTATCTTGATGTAAGATTTCCTGTTCTTCTCCGGTGACATGAAACCGCACCAGTAAATCAAACAATTCTTTTTCTATCAGAACTTTTGCCATTTTGTTTATTCCTAAATCAAGTTGCAACTTCGCAAGATCGCAAAATCCTAGAGTTTTGCAAAGTTGCGAACTTGCGAACATGAAATTATTTTTTAAGTTCCCAATACCATTGATTACCTGATTTAAAGCATGAAATATTAAGTTTTTGCTTGGCATTCCACAGCGTCCGGCTTTTTATACCTTTTACTTCTGCCTCGGCATCAATGATTGTTTTGCTGACAGGGCCATTAGCTAAAACCTCAGCTAAAAAATCAACAGCATTTGTTACTTTGCTTTCACGCATTGTTGATGACAAAAGTTCATCGGCACTGATATCACACTCACCGCGCCAGATAAAACCTTCATTTTTACTAAGTTCAAAACATAAGGATTTACCTTCTGGCGCAAGTGAGCTTTTAACATGGCAGACAACTCTAAGTTCAGGCTTGTCTTTTATTCTCCCAACTAAAAGAACGCTTCGTGCTGCAGCTGCGATGTCAATTGACCCAAGACCTCGATAAGAGGATTTTCCCGAGCTGTTTTTATTCATATGTCCAATAAGCACGATTGCACTGTTGTACTTTTGCGCAATAACAGAAATTCTTTTCATGATGGGTCGAATTTCATTAGCTTTATGCATATCAATATTTGAACCGATATAACCCTGAATTGGGTCTAAAACCACCAAGCGTGCTTTAGTTTTAACGATTGCAGCTTCAAGTCTTTCATCAAGCATGGATAAAGGCATAACGCTTTCATCAATGACGTTTACATAACGACAATCTGCCCCTGCAGCTATAAGCCTTGGTTTAATCGTATCGCCTAAGCCGTCTTCAGCTGTTTGATAAATCACCTGCTGCGGCTCTGACGATTTAATGGCAAATTGCGATTTTTCATCGCTATCAAAAACATTCTTCCCTAAAGTTAATCGCGCAATAATTTGCAAAAGTAAGGTGGTTTTACCTTCTCCCGGATCTCCCTGCACAATTGTCACTTTGCCGTAAGGAATAAACGGATATAAAAGCCATTTAACCTCTTCAACCGCAACATCTTCCATGTTGATGATCTTAAGCGGCACTTTGGTATTTGCGTTTAAAAATTCCATAACTATCCTTAAACGCAGCCTCACTTTGCTATAATGAAGCCACGTTATTTTCCCAAAATAACTATTTTTTAAGTAGAGAGATTAGTTGTCCGACTAACTCTCTACACTCAAGTAAAAGTTCTCTTAAATCATCTTTAACATCCTTCATTTCAAGAGCCTTTGCCAGACGTTTTATTTCAAGGGACAACCTGTCACTTGCAAACTTGCCGGCAGTAATCTCTATCTTTTGATGAAGTAAAGAATCCAAAAAGAATGTTGCCTTGTTTTTGCCACTTAAAAGAACACGTTCTTTAATGGCTGCAAGCTCTTGCGCTGATACCCTAAAAGCAACAACTATCGGCCTTTTTCTTTGATACCTCTCAGCTTTCTGTTTTGGCATTTATGACCTCCAACGTTGTGATCACACTATCTTGCGAACTTTTATATAAATGAGAGTAAGTATTAAGCGTTGTTTCAATTCGCTTGTGCCCAAGCCGGTCGGCAATTAATTTTGCCCCTAATCCCATATTTACCAAAAGAGAAGCATGAGAATGCCTTAGATCATGAAGGCGGATTTTCTTAACCCCTGTACGTTTGCACACCTGTTGCATCTCATAATTAAAGTAGTGCTTCGTGTATGGAAATAGTCGCTCTCGATCATTTACCTCATAAATATGTGAAAAATAATCTTCTAAATCTTCAATCAAAAAGTTAGGCAAACTGACAATCCTGGTACTGTTTAGAGTCTTAGGTTTAGTAATTACATCCTTACCTTTTATTCTCTGATATGATTTTGAAATAGACACCGTCTTAGCTTTTAGATCAAAGTCTTTAGCATTCAAGGCTAAAAGCTCTCCAATGCGCATCCCGGTCCAAAAGAGCAAATTAAAACCAATATAAGCATCCCAGTTGTCATAAAGGCCATCAGCAAAAGTTTTAAACTCTTCAACCGTCCAAAAGTCTTTGCTAACAGCATTTTTTGACCCAATAGATCCGGCTTTTGTGCAAGGATTTACTTTTAAGTCATAAAAACGCACCGCGTAGTTAAAAATAGTGCTTAATTGATTGTTTATAGTCCTTAAATAGGTTTCACTATTACCCTCGGCAATCATTACAGCCTGCCATTTTCTAATATCAACAGCAGAAATATCGCATACTGCTTTGTCTTTGAAATACGGCAAAATTTTTGTAGTCACTATTTGCCTCTTCGTCATAATGGTGTTCAATTTAAGGCGATGCGCCATGTCTTCAAAATAGGCATCAACAAGAGAGTTAAATGGCATATTTAGATCATCAGATTTTTCCAACGCAAAATTGTCAAACCATTCTTTTGCTTCTCGCTTAGTTGAAAACCCTCTTTTTGAAGAAGCACAATTCTGTCCCTGCCAATTAACAAATCGATATTGAACTCGCCATTTTCCATTTGGCTCTTTAGAAAAACTTGCCATACCTATTCTCCTGAATCCAAACCATAAATTTTCTTTTTAAAAAAGCTATATGGAACCTTTCCCGCGACAACAATAAAGCCGTCTTTTTTAAGTTCTAAATTCATAGTACGGATGAGCTTGTAAGCATGTCCTAAAGAAATGCTCATAATTGAGGCAACATCTTTTGCTGTTACAAATATTTTTTTGTCCATAGTGATCTCCTTAATTTGATTAATCTAAAAGTAGCGTTATCGCTACTGTGTTTATATTATATGGTAGCGCATTCGCTACCGTCAATATTTCTTTAAAAAATTTTTACAAAATGAAATAATTAGAGAAAGAAAGGAGCTCTATATGGAAATAAGCGATCGCATTAAGCTGCTGCGCAAAGAATTAAAACTCACGCAAAATAAGCTTGCTGAAAGATCTGGCATTCATCTTGTTTCAATAAAAAAATATGAAACCAATAAGATGAAGCCTGAAAGACACGCACAAGAATTAGCCGCAGGCCTTAATGTTTCTGAGATTTGCATCAACGGTGCAGATAGTCTTGGTTTAAGAGTACAAACCAAAGGCGATGTATATGCTTTCCTTATTTCCCTCATACACGCAAAAGCTTTTTGCCTTGATGGAAAATATGGGGACAATGGCAAATTAATGCCTGAAACAATCAAAATATCATTAAATTCAGCAATAAATTACTTTATTTATCCTGACACAAGTACTGTCCGGCAAAACCTGCAAATAACCAACCTTGAAATTTTGAGAAATTTAAGTGAATGGCATTATTTATACAAACAAGCCACAAAAGAAAAAGACGAAGAAAAGAAACTACAATTAAATGATGAGTTGGAGACTTTTGAACTTAAGCTTTTTAGTCAGCAAAAATCTTTAAAATAAAAATGTAGTCAAATTGCAGTCACAAGATATAAAAAAGCCCCTAAAACAGCTTTAAATTTAGTGTGTTAGGGGCTAATTTATAACTATTCCCACTCGATGGTTGCAGGAGGCTTGCCCGAGACATCATAAACCACACGGGAGATACCGTTTACTTCATTAATGATGCGGTTAGAAACGCGTCCTAACAGCTCATAAGGAAGCTCGGCCCATTTTGCGGTCATAAAATCGATGGTTTTAACGGCACGCAATGCTACAACATAATCATAACGGCGACCGTCACCCATAACACCTACGGAACGGACCGGAAGAAATACAGTAAAGGCCTGACTTACTTTCTGATACCAACCTGAGTTATTGAGTTCTTCCATGAAGATTGCATCAGCCTGACGCAGCAAATCAAGGTATTCGCGCTTAACTTCACCTAAAACGCGAACGCCAAGGCCGGGTCCCGGGAACGGGTGACGCTGCACCATCTTCTCAGGCAGACCGAGCTTAACACCGATACGGCGAACTTCATCTTTAAAGAGTTCACGCAGCGGCTCTACGAGCTTGAATTTAAGATCTTCAGGCAAACCGCCGACATTGTGATGAGACTTAATGACGTGAGCTTTTCCGGTTTTGGCGGCAGCTGATTCGATAACGTCAGGATAAATAGTTCCTTGAGCCAAGAAATCAACACCTTTAAGCTTACGAGCTTCATCAGCAAAGACATCGATGAAGGTATGACCGATTGCTTTGCGCTTAGCCTCAGGATCGGAAATCCCTTTTAATGCGCTCAAGAAACGCTCTGAAGCATCAGCATAAACAATGTTAAGTCCCATGTTGGCAAACATGTCTTTAACCTGCTGTCCTTCATTTAAACGTAAAAGTCCGTTATCAACGAACACGCAAGTAAGCTTATCACCGATTGCCTTATGCAAAAGCAATGCGGTAACGGATGAATCAACACCGCCTGACAAACCTAAAAGCACTTTGGCATCACCGACTTCACGGCGGATACGAGCAACGGCATCATCAATAATAGCCATCGGCGACCATAGTGCATTTAATTTGCAGACTTCAATAACGAAGCGGCGCAAGAACTCACCGCCCTGCTTAGTATGCGTTACTTCAGGGTGGAACTGCACACCGAAGAAATTGCGTTTCTTATCGTAAACCGCGGCATACGGACAGGTATCGGTAGAACCTACAACCTCAAAACCTTCGGGAATAGCGGTAACTTTATCGCCATGGCTCATCCATACGTCAAGCTCATGCTTGCCTTCATGGTCGGTAAGACCGTCAAAAAGCGGGCACTCACCTTTGATTTCAACTGCGGCATAGCCGAACTCGCGAAGATTTGAACCTTCAACCTTTCCGCCAAGCTGCATAGCCATAGTCTGCAGGCCGTAGCAAATTCCTAAAACCGGCACACCGGCTTCAAACACCCAGGAAGGAGCGCGCGGAGAACCTTCCTCCGTAGTTGATTCAGGGCCGCCTGAAAGAATAATGCCCTGAGGAGCAAATTCCTGCATATGCTTAAGATCGGCATCCCACGGCATAATTTCGCAGTAAACACCGATTTCACGCACACGGCGGGCGATTAATTGAGTAACTTGAGATCCGAAATCTAAAATTAAGATCTTCTCGGAATGAATATTGGTGCTGTTCATTGGCTCAATCATCTGTAAAGGATAAAAAGGGAAAGAGCCGCTATAAAGCGGCCCTTTTATTTGAATCAGTGGCTCTGATAGTTAGGAGCTTCTTTGGTGATGGTAACGTCGTGAACATGAGACTCACGGATACCGGCACCGGTAATGCGTACGAACTTAGCCTTAGTACGCAATTCATCGATGGTGGCGCAACCGGTCAGTCCCATTGCGGAGCGCAAACCGCCCATCTGCTGATGGATAATACCGCGCAGAGAGCCTTTATAAGCAACGCGGCCTTCAATGCCTTCAGGAACAAGCTTATCAGCAGCGTTGTCAGAAGACTGGAAGTAACGATCGGCAGAACCTTTAGCCATAGCAGCAAGTGAACCCATACCGCGATAAGACTTAAAGGAACGGCCCTGATAAATTTCGATTTCACCCGGAGCTTCTTCGGTACCTGCGAACATGGAACCGACCATAACGCAATGAGCACCTGCGGCAAGGGCCTTGGCAATGTCGCCTGAATAGCGGATACCGCCGTCAGCTACAACTTTAATATCAGTACCTTTTAAAGCCTCGACGGCATTTGCGACTGCAGTCATCTGCGGAACGCCGCATCCGGTAACGATACGGGTCGTGCAGATTGAGCCCGGTCCGATACCGACCTTAACGGTTGAGCAGCCTGCTTCAGCAAGGGCGATTGCGCCTTCGGCGGTAGCTACGTTACCACCGATAATCGGCAGCTGCGGATACTGTTTTCTGATGCTGGCGATACGATCTAAAACACCCTGGCTATGACCGTGAGAAGAATCAATCAAAAGAACGTCGACACCAGCTTCAACCAAAGCCTTGGCACGAGCTTCGTTGTTGCCGGGACCTGCACCGATAGCGGCACCGACGCGCAAACGGCCTAAAGCATCTTTACAGGCATTAGGTTTATTGGCGGCTTTCTTAAAGTCTTTAACGGTAATCATGCCTTTTAAATGGAAAGTATCGTCAACAACCAAAACCTTCTCAATGCGGTGTTTTTGCATCAAGCCGATCACTTCTTCCTGAGATGCTTTCTCACGCACAGTGATAAGGCGCTCTTTCGGGGTCATCACCTCACAAACTTTCTTTTTAAGATCGGTCACGAAACGAACGTCACGACCGGTGATAATGCCTAAAAGATTATCCTCATCATCAATTACCGGGAAACCTGCAAATCCGTATTTTGCCGTCATATCGCGGACTTCGGCGATAGTGGCGTTGGGATGAACGGAAACCGGATGAGTTACCATACCGCTTTCAAAACGCTTGACGCGAGACACTTCTTCGGCCTGGCGCTCAATTGACATATTCTTATGAATAAAACCGATACCGCCTTCCTGAGCTAAAGCGATGGCTAAATTGGATTCGGTAACGGTATCCATTGCCGCGGAGATAAGCGGAATGTTAAGCTGTATATTGGATGTTAAATAAGTATGTAAATCTGCAGTATTGGGCAAAACGGTGGAATGAGCGGGAACTAATAAGAGGTCATCAAAGGTAAGAGCTTCTTCAACGATACGCAGCATAGAGACTCCTTTAACTTATTAATGTATAAATTAACCGAGAATTATATCAAAATCTTGCAAATTTTTGGTGAAGTTCAAAATTTTTTAAGTGATTTTTATGGTATAGAGGAAATGCCTTTTCACTTGCTCAAAACAAAATACCCAAGAAAAGTTTTCACTGCCCAAAGCATCAATAAGCTCAAAACAATCTTTGAAAACAAAAGTCTCAATTTAATGTAAAGCTTATTGAAGCTGACGTTAAAAAGAGCAAGTGCATTATTAGTTTTAGATCTACCTCAATTATCCATCTAAGAGCTTGTATTCAGACTCAAGGAGACATCTTCCATTATCATCTAAAAAGATATAATCCCACCGTTAGAACTAAACTGTGGGGTAACGCCTTATGGACTTCGTCTTATTTTTTGCTTCATCCTGCGGAGGAGCTCCAATATCTATTATCCATTAATATATTGAGCAGCAGAAAACGCCGGATTAAACACTGAGCTTCTCCTTGTGATGATCTCCGCCCTAAAGAACGGATTTTAGCCGCTGATCTTTTTTGATAATCTGCTACCATTAACTTTAAGAAAATTGTTGAATATTTTTTACAACTTGCGAGTTTTTTATGTTTTTTAAAAAAGCCAACGGGCCTAAAGACGGCGACTTTGTAAGTTATGTAGAAGAGCTGCAGAAAAAACATTCTCAAGTAAGCCTTGATGCCGACTCTGCCAAAGAGGCCATGTCCCACCCTCTTGAGCATTGCGTCGATAAAATCAAAGCCGATCATGAAAACACGATGAATAAAATCCGTGAGGAAAACTTATTTAAAAACAGCACCTCATATAACGAACAAACGGATATTGAAGAACAGACTGATATAAGCGAAGAAGATAATCTTCATCCTAAGGATATCCCGCTTGATAAAGGAAGTTCATCCGGATTGTATGAAAGTCCCGAAGGCCCTGTACAATGGCCCAAAAAGACCCAAACCAAGAGTCGGAACTTTAATAAAAAAAGTTCAATACCTCTTATTATCTGTTTTGTCATTTTCTGCGTAATTGCCGCAGTGTCGAAAATGCCTGCGTTTATTGTTCCGCTTTTTGTATTTATTTTCTTGTTAGGTTTTATTAACAACATAAAACATAACCGCAGGAAAAAATAAGGAGAGTAAATGTCTACCACTATTTTATGGCTCATAGGGGCATTTGCCGTTTTAGGTGCCGAAATGCTAATCGGTACCGTCTATCTTCTTACCGTAAGCGCAGCCCTCTTTGCAGCGGCCTTATTCAGTTATTTAGATTATTCATTAACCGTTCAGTGCTCCGTTGCTGCTATCGTCACCTGTATCGGGGCAATCGGTACTTACTTTTTGCGCACTAAAAGAAAGAGTGCGACAGAAGACGTACGTCTTGACGAAGGGAACAAAGTTGTTGTTAATAAAGTCAATAGTGACGGCTCTGCCTTAGTTAATTACCGCGGCGCCAAATGGCTAGCCCGTGCCAAAGAGGGGCAGCTGCAAAGCGGAATTTATATTATTGCCGAGGTTGACGGCAACGAACTTGTATTAACCAAAAAGAATTAATCAAAAAGGAGATCTTGTCATGTACATGATAAACGGCCCGCTTATAGTATCCGTAGTGGTAATATTCATTGCCGTCATCTTTGCCATTCAATCTATTAAAGTAGTCCCGCAGCAAACGGCCTGGGTCATTGAACGCCTGGGTAAATTCCATACCGTTTTAAATCCGGGTCTTAATTTCATCATCCCATTTATCGATAAAGTTGCCTACCGTCATTCTTTAAAGGAAATCCCTCTTGATACCCCGTCTCAAGTCTGCATTACCCGTGACAATACTCAATTGTCGGTTGACGGCGTATTGTTTTTCCAGGTAACCGATCCTAAAAGAGCAAGTTACGGAACATCAAATTACATCGTTGCCATCACTCAGCTTGCCCAAACAACGCTGCGTTCGGTCATCGGCCGCATGGAACTTGACCGCACTTTTGAAGAGCGTGATGCCATTAACAACAACGTAGTTGCCGCAATTGACGAGGCCGCTCTTAACTGGGGTGTAAAAGTACTGCGTTATGAAATAAAAGATTTGACGCCTCCAGCCGTCATCTTGCAGGCCATGCAGCAGCAAATTACTGCCGAGCGTGAAAAACGTGCTCTTATTGCCGCCTCTGAAGGCCGCAAGCAAGAGCAGATAAACCTTGCAACCGGCGCCAAAGAAGCGGCAATTGCTCAATCAGAAGGTGAAAAACAGGCTGAAATCAATAAAGCCGAAGGTCAGGCGGCAGCCACCATCGCCATTGCCGACGCTACCGCACAAGCCATTCGTAATATCGCTGCAGCCTCAAAAGGAGAAGGCGGCATGACCGCGGTTAATCTGCAAATTGCCGAAAAATACGTAGAAGCATTCTCCAATCTTGCCCGCACCAACAATACCTTGATTGTGCCGAGTAACTTAGGCGATATGGCTTCTCTCATATCTTCAGCGATGAAAATCGTTAAAAGCGATGCATCCGCAGCTGCACCTATAAAAAAATAACGGCTGAGTTTTTTAGGGTAGATAAGGAATAAAAATGGATAATTCTAATCCTCAAATAGAAATTAAAGAAATTTCCTCGACAAAGCATACTTCCTGGTGCCGCTGCTTTTTTAAAGTGCTGTCTTTTATCGGTGCCGCTCTCACTTTTATCCGCAACTTCATCTCCAATCTGGTGATGATTGCAATAATTGCGCTTATAGTAATTGCCTATAACCTTGCAGGAACAATTAAGGAAAAAGCGGTTACAATAGCTTCAGGACAGGAGGAAATAACTCCCGTAGAGCAAAGCGCGCAAATTCTTTATCTGCCTTTAAAGGGCGTTGTCAGTGAATCGCCGCTTGCAAGCGATGATTTTTCAAATCTGCAGCGCCGAGTAAACGAGCAGCTGACGGGCAGTGTTACCCACGAGCTTGTTGCAATTGAAAAAGCGCTGAACTTTGCTGCTGAAGATAATAATTTAAAGCTTGTCATTCTCGATCTTAATGACTTATCTCCCATGACCCTGGCCGTGGCAAAACGAATCGGCGATGCCGTTGACAAAGTCAGAAACGGCGGTAAAGAAGTTACGGCTCTTGCCTACTCATACTCACAGTCTGCTTTTGCCATTGCCGCGCACTGCGACAAGATCCTGCTTGACCCTATGGGACAGGTCAATTTACGCGGCATCGGGATGAGTTCACTTTACTATAAAGATTTACTTAATACCCTCAAAGTCACCCCCTACATTTTTAAAGCCGGACATTTTAAATCCGCGGTCGAGCCTTACACCCGCAACGATATGTCGCCTGACGTAAAAGCCGAATACGCAGATCTGGCCGCCAATTTGTGGGATGAATATATAAACGAGCTTAACGTAAGAAAAGTGCTGTCCCGCAGCATCGTACTGCCTGACGCTGCCAAATATGTAAAAGAACTTGAATTTTATAAAGGCGATACGGCGTTGATGCAGCTTGAAAACAATCTTGTAGACGAGCTCATATCCCGTGAGGATTACCTTTTATCTTTATGTAAAAGCTACGGTACGGACAGGAACGATACTTCCTTGCCCAACATGATAAATTACCGTAAGTACCTTTCCTTAAAAAGCGCTCCTGAAAAACTTAAAGATAAGCGCATTGCCGTTATTTACGGCATCGGTCAAATCTCAGGATTTTCAAATGACGTTTATGCCTTCACCCCCGACAATATTCTGCCGCTTTTAAATAAAGTGCGTGATGACGACACAATTAAAGCCGTGGTTATGTATATAAACAGTCCTGGCGGTGCGGTAAAGGCAAGCGAAGAAATAAGAAGAGCGTTAATGCGTCTTAAAGCTAAGGGTAAAAAAATCATAGTTTCAATGAACGGTACTGCAGCATCCGGCGGGTATTGGGTGGCAAGCGCTGCCGACAAGATCATAGCCGACAGCTCAACCTTGACCGGTTCTATCGGTGTTTTCAGCCTGGCAATGGGAGCACATGATTTACTAAATCACATCGGAGTATATCAAGACGGCGTTGCCACCCATGAATTTGCCGACGCAAGCATAGCCAATCCTCTTTCAGAAAACACCAAGGAAACAATGCGCCTTAGCGTTGAACACACCTATGACAACTTCATCAATCTTGTAGCTAAAAGCCGCAATCTTAGTCCTGCAAACTACATTTCGTATGCTGAAGGACAAGTCTTTTTAGGTGAAGAAGCTCAGAACTTGGGACTTGTCGATGATTTGGGAACGCTAAACGACGCGCTTAATGAAGCGGCAAAACTTATTGATTCGACTCTTGATGATGTAAGCGTGCTGCATCTTGCCGCGCAGGGCGAAAAGGCAATATCACCGCTTGAACTTTTTATCATGACAAAAGCGGAAGGAATTATCCCCGACGAGATTTTAAAAGGATTTATCGATCTTATAGTAAACTCACAAAAAGGAGCGGCGGATAATACGCAATTTATAGCATTAAGCCCGATTAAAGCCGTGCTCTAACCTTAATCACGCAAAAAAACATCCCCGATTTCATACGATTTCGGGGATTTTTCATCTCTTTAATTTACCTGCGAAACTTATAGTCAAAGTCACGGCGGTTACGATGACGAATGTACTCAAGACCTTCTGACACAAACTCACGGTATTTGGTATCAATCATACGCAGCACCTTTATTGAATTAGGCGCCACCCATGATTCAAGTCCGCCGGCATTTGAATAGCGCTGCGGTACACCGTTTTCTTCTGAAGTGTCTACTATCGCCATCCACATCTTGTTATCAGGAACCGACGGAAGCTTATAGTTAATTTCTCCTGCCCCCTGATTTATGATAAAGCACCAACGCTCCTTTTGATTATCTCTATCACCGATATAAAGCAAGAAACTTTTTGTTTTAGGATCGTTCCAATCCTCGCTTTCCATCAAATGACCATCGCTTTTACGCCAACGCACCAGGAAGGAATCGGCCCGCAAGTGGAAATTATCATCATCAAGATTCAAATCTTTTAAAATTACCGAGCTGAGTCTTATCCGACACAAAAGTCCGATAAAATCAATTAAATCCTCATTCTCCGCGGTTCGATCCCAATGAGTATAAGTAAGATCGTTATCCTGACAATAAGCGTTGTTGTTGCCGTGCTGAGTACGGGAAAATTCATCTCCGCCCAAAATATGCGGCATTCCTTGTGAAATTAAAACGCTCGCCAGCAAATTGCGTTTCATTTGCCTGCGCTTTTTTAAAATATCAGGATCCGTGGTCTTTCCTTCCACCCCGAAATTAAAGGACGTAGTTTCATTTGCTCCGTCGCGGTTGCCGTCTAAATTAAGTTCATTATGCTTTGAGTTGTATGAAACCAAATCCTCAAGAGAGAAACCGTCATGATAAGTCACATAATTAAGACTGGCGTTAATTGAACGGGTACGTTTGGCAAAATTATCGCGCGATCCCATAAGACGGGTAGCAAAGACACCGAGAAGTCCCGGATCTCCGCGCCAAAAGCAGCGAACCGAGTCACGGAATTTGTCGTTCTGCTCACTCCATCCTGCAGGGAACCTGCCCAGTTGATAACCGTCCCAACCTACATCCCAAGGCTCGGCAATAAGCAAGGAACGATCTATTTCCTGCTCACAAAAACAGTATTTAAAGAAAGCGGCGTGCCTGGTAAAGCGATAGTTTCTGCTGTCGCTGTACTCTCTTCCCACCGTCACGGCCAAATCAAAGCGGAAACCGTCAACCTGCATTTCCGTAACCCAATAACGCATGGCTTCCGATACCAGGCGCAATGAGATATTGGAATCAACGTTAAAGCTGTTGCCGCAGCCCGTGACGTTCAAATATTGCAGAAAATCGCGGCTACCGTCTTCTTTTGTCGAGTATGCGTAATAACGTTTGGCATCAAGTCCTTTATAACTTAAGACCGGGCCGTCCAGACCGCCCTCTGCGGTATGGTTGTACACCACATCCAAAATTACTGCGATCTTATTACGATGAAGCTCACGCACCATTGTCTTAAATTCGGTTACGGCATTACGTGCTGAAGTTGCATACCGAGGATCCGGAGCCATAAAGCATAAAGGATTGTAGCCCCAATAATTACTAAGCCCTCTTTGAACCAAAAAAGGCTCACTCATGGAGGCGGCTATAGGCATAAGCTGTACTGCCGTAATCCCAAGCCTTTTTAAATGAGCTATAGTTGAAGGATGAGCCAGCCCTAAATAAGTTCCGCGAAGTGATGGCGGTATTTCCTTATTAAGTTTGGTCATTCCTTTAACATGCGCTTCATAAATAATTGCGCTGTTGCGCTCCAAATCAGGTTTTTTAACCCCATCCCAATCAAAATCGTCTTTTCCCAAGATAACCGCCTTGGGAATAAAAGCCGCGGAATTTTCTTTGTATAGGCTATCGTTATATATAATCGGACGGTTTAACTCTTTAGCGTAAGGATCGATAAGCAAACGCCCGGCTTTAAAATAAAGACCGGCCTCGGGTTTTTCTTCACCCTGCGCTTCTATAGCGTAGCAATCTTCCGCTTTAACCCCTTCGATACAACCGAACCAAAATCCGCCGCGGCGCTCAACGAGCTTAACGGATCCTAATGGCTCTTCTTCAAAAGTATAAAAATGGATAATTATAGAAGTGGCAAGCGGTGCCCACACGGAAAAGAAACATCCGTCATCAAGAAGAGTAGCGCCTAACGTTGAGGTAAGCGCTTTTGAATAGTTTTGTCTTTCTTTAAGCTTTAAAGCCATAAGCCCTCACTTACCTCCGAGGTCTTTACGGACCTCGGAAGGTTTTTGTCAGGCTTTTACTCACTTACTCGCTTGATAAATACAGTTGCAAGCGGCGGGAGATCAAGCACAACCGAATGATATTGACCTTGCCATGAAATATTGGATGAGGCAAGTTTCTCAGGACCGGTCTTGTAACCGCTGCCCCAATACTTCTTATCATCGGTATTTAATATGATGCTGTAGACTCCGGGGCGCGGCACTCCGAGACGATATGCCACATAAGGAACCGGAGTGAAATTGGATACGGCAATGATCTCTTCATGAGTTTCAGGATCCGTACGCAGCGCAGCAAAAATACTGTGCTCGGCATCGTTGACATCAAGCCATTTGAAAGCGGAAGGATCATAATCGTTCTTCCACAACAGCGGCTCACTTGTGTAAAGCTTGTTCAAATCGCGAACAAGTGTCTGCATTCCGCGATGCTTGTCAAACTGCAAGAGCCACCATTCAAGCTGCGAGTCATGGTTCCATTCTGAGCTTTGGGCAAATTCGGTGCCCATGAAATTAAGCTTCTTGCCCGGATGCGCATATTGGAAACCTAAGTAGGAGCGCATATTTGCAGCCTGCTGCCACTCATCTCCCGGCATCTTGTAGAGCAACGAATGCTTGCCGTGAGTTACTTCGTCATGGGAAATGGACAAAATGAAATTCTCGTTGTAAGCATAAATCATGGAGAAAGACATTTCTCCGTGATGATACTTACGGAAGAACGGATCTTGCGACATATAATCAAGACTGTCGTGCATCCATCCCATATTCCACTTAAAGCCGAATCCCAAACCGCCGGTATAAGTCGGGCGGGAAACTCCGGTAAAGGCTGTGGATTCTTCGGCAATAGTCATGGCTTGCGGGAATTTCTTATAAACTTCCTCATTAAACCATTTAAGGAAGCTTACTGCCTCATAATTGATATTGCCGCCGTTGACGTTGGGGATCCATTCGCCTTCTTTTCTTGAGTAATCCCAGTAAAGCATTGATGCCACTGCATCTACGCGCAAGCCGTCGACATGATAGTAATCAAGCCAGATTAAGGCGGAGGCGATAAGGAAGTTGCGGACGGTATCACGACCGAAATCATAAATTAATGAATTCCAATCAGGATGCCAGCCGCGGCGCGGATCTTCATACTCATAAAGCGGAGTTCCGTCAAAACGTGCCAAGCCGTGAGCGTCGGTCGGAAAATGAGCGGGAACCCAATCTAAAATTACGCCGATATTGTTCTGATGGCAGGTATCAATAAAATACTTAAAGTCATCTATTCCGCCGAAACGGCTGGTCGGAGCAAAAAGACCGGTCGGCTGATAACCCCAAGATCCCGAGAAAGGATGCTCCATAACCGGCAGCAATTCGATATGGGTATATTCCATATCTTTTACATATTTTACGAGCTCATCGGCAAGTTCACGGTATGAAAGGCTCGAGCCGTCTTCTTTACGGCGCCAAGACGCCAAATGTACTTCATAGATGGAAATCGGACGAGTAAGCTTATTGTTAAGCTGAGATTTTATCCATGCGTCATCATGCCACTTATAGCTTGTCTGATCGGAAATAATGGAGGCAAATGACGGATACTGCTCATGATAGAAACCGACCGGATCCGATTTATGCGGCAAACGGTTGCCGTGCGGATCTTTAATCTCAAACTTATAGCGCTGCCCTACGCCCAACCCGGGAACGAATAATACCCAATGGCCTAAAAGGCTTCTTGCCATCGGATGACGACGGCCGTCCCAGAAGTTAAAATCACCGATTAAGCTTACGCAGGTAGCAGAAGGAGCGTAAACGGCAAATTTAGTGCCTTTAACCTTAACTCCGTCAATCTCAACTTCAATTATCTGAGCACCTAAAGTCTTATAGATATTTGACGGAGTTTCATACATTGTGGACAAACCGTAGAAAGCCTCATCTCTAAATTGATAAGGATCAATAATATCTACGGTTGCGTCAGGATATTTAACCTTAAACTTATAGTGGAAAGGCTCTTTTACATCAGGCAAAACTTTCTCAAACAAGCCGTCAGGGCTGGTGCAGTCAAGCTTTACTATTTCTTTATCGCCTTTTAAAGACCATACCGCAACTTCTTTTGCTCCGGGAAGCCAAGCGCGCAAAACAAAGCCTGCACCGCCGTAGTTGGGTTGCAAGCCCAAAACTTCAAACGGTTTTGTCAGTTTTGCATTGTTTAACTCATCTATAAGCATTTATGCCTCCTCATTTTATTATTTGGCATGATCACGAGCTTGCGTCATTTTTGCCGTAAGCTCCAAAACTTTAGGGTCGGAAAAGATTTCATCCAAATTTGCGGTGAGTTTACGCCGCCAATTCGGATACTCACGGAACGTTCCTGGAACGTTAACCGGCTTTTCGACACCGATCCAATCTTCAATTTGGGAACTGTATAAAGCGCAGCTGCCGCGGCACATGTGAATCTGCATGCCCAAGGCCAGCGCATCGCTCATCGGACAATCCGCAGCATGGCTAGGAACTTCCGCTCCTACCGACATAAGACCGTGCAGACTGTCTAAAATTCTTTGTTTAGCGTTATTTCTGTCAGAAGCAAGGCGGGTTGCATCGGCAGGTGCATAAATGCCGAGTTTTTGACCTAAAGTCAAATCGGAGAGCGTCCACCACCCCTTCAATGTCGGCATATCATGAGTTGTCAAAGCGGAAATAGCCTGCTTTTCATAATCTTGAGGCGCGATATATCCGCCGTCAAAAGATCTTTCACCGAAAAATAATTTATACGAGAAAGCCTCGGCCTCTTTTAACGCATGGCGAAGTTCCATGGGGATCGTACCCAAGTCTTCTGCAATAAGCATGCACTTATTGCGATGCGACTCAAGTGCGATGATACCGAGTAAATCATGGATAGGATAGGCAACATAAGCTCCTTCGGTAGGACGATGCTCAGGCGGCACCCACCACATGCGATAAAGTCCTGCCGCATGATCGATGCGAAGAGCGCCGCATGACTGCATATTGGACTGATACAGAGCAATGAATTTACGATAAGCGCTTTTCTTCAAACTGTACGGATCCATGGGTGCAAGTCCCCAGGATTGCCCCAGAGGCCCCAACATATCAGGCGGCGCTCCGATTTCGGCTTTTTCTCTATAAATACCGTCCTCATCACTCCAGACGTCGCAGCTGCCGGGGGCCACTCCTACGGCAAGATCGCGATAAGTACCGACTATCATGCCTTTTTGTTTAGCGACAGCGTAAGCTTCTTCAAGCTGCTCTTTGGCGATAAACTGCAAATAGCAGTAAAAACGTACTTCATCAATGTGTTCTTTACGCCAAGCATCGACAAAGGGAGAAGCAAAGCTGCGGTATTCCTTAGGAAAAAGCTTCCAGCCCCAGGCATTAACTCCCTTTGCATATAAAGAAGCCTGCATGGCGTCATAAGTTGCCATATTGATAAGGGACGAGCCGCCTTTTTCTATAAATTCAAGGAATTTGCGGCCGCGCAGCGAACGTTTGTCATCAAGGCGCAGAGAATCGAATAAAGTTCTTAAAACTTTAAGCTTTAATTCGATAACGGTGCGGTAATCTACATATTCCCTATCACGCAAAGCCCTAAGCTTCTGTTGGAAAGAGTTTTGATAAACAATTTCTTTGGCCTTTGCGCTTAAATTAAACTCGGGGATATCCTCAATTCTTATATAAATAATGTTAAGCCAGTAACGCGATGATGGGGAATAAGGGCTTACCATGTCAGGATCAGGGTTTGCAGGATATCCTGCATGAAGCGGATTCAAGCCGACAAAATGCCCGCCTGTTGCTGCCACATAAGAAAGTAAATCTTTAAGATCGTGAAAATCACCTATTCCCCAATTCTGCTTGGAGCGCAAAGAGTAAAGCTGGGTGCTTACGCCCCAAATCTTTTTACCAGCGGCTATTTCTCGGGGTACATAACACTTAAGCGGAGCCCGAATTAAGGACATTTCCTTATTAAATGCTTTTCCGCCGCAGGAAATCTTTACCTTAAAATGGTGATATCCGTATGGAAGATCTTCTTTAAGAATAAAGCGTCTTTTATCAAATTCCTGCCCCTGCACGGTTTTATAGTCGGCAATTTCAATTTCACTTAAAGGACAGCTGTCTTTATATTCGGTGCCGTCCTCAAGCATTAAATTCCAGGAAATTTTGCCTTTTTCGTCAAAAGAAGCCGGAGTATAGAAATAAATAAAAGGCTTATCGCCGTCGCGCAGCACTAAAACCGGCTCCATAACCTCGGTAAAAGGATACAGTTCCATGGTTTTAAGCACTTTTTCCATTTCGGCTTCATCATGCACGGGAAAGCCCATCGCGCTTAACGCCGCAATTCTGCTGTCCTTAGCTATAACGGTATATTGTCCGCATGAATCAATATAGTCGCGGGCAATACCCATTTGATCGGCAAGTTTCTCTAAATCGATCATATTTTTTCGCTCGTAATCTTAAGAGCCTTCTATTTTTTAAGTATTAATTCTATTTTATGATTTTAATTGTCTATCAGTAAAAAAGATATAATGAATATCCCAAAACAAAGCATTAAGCCTATATTTTTCAAATAAAAAATATTTTAAACCAAAAACAAATATCAAAATACGGCGTAAAAGAATACCAGTCTAATTAATATTTGTATAACTAAGACACAACTTACGTTTTAGACTTAAATAATTTTTGAGAATTTTTCTTGATAAAGAAAACGATACATCTCTATTCCTTTTAAAAAACACATTAATTTAAAGTAAAGATGTCGTAAATTTTTAATACAAGATAAAACCCGATCCGGCAAGAAATTTTTTACATAAACATTCACATTTTGCTTTCTAATTAATAAGACAGAAAAAATAGTGATAAGCTATTTACGACCGCCTATTTTTGCGGCATCTGCTCGTCAATTCGTCCTTTACTTAATTTTTAAGTAAAAAGAACTTTTTTTCTGCAAAGGAAACTAAGTGGCATCTTGACTTTCGAGCCAATTAGAGTATTTTTGTAATTGTAATTTTTTTTATTGTTACACTAAACGGGTGACATTCTATTATGACTATTAAAGTTGGTATTAACGGTTTCGGTCGTATCGGCCGTTTCGTATTCCGTGCTTCTGTCTATCGTCCTGAGTTAGGCATCCAGGTTGTCGGCATTAACGACCTCCTTCCGCCTGAGTACATGGCTTACATGTTGAAGTATGATTCCATGCACGGTCCTTTCAAGGGCAAAGTTGAAGTTCAGGACGGCAATCTCGTTGTTAACGGCAACACCGTTCGTGTTACCGCCGAGCGCGATCCTGCCAACCTTAAGTGGGGCGATATCGGTGTTGACTATGTTGTTGAGTCTACCGGTTTATTCCTTAAAGATGAGCTTGCCCGCAAGCACATCCAGGCCGGTGCACGCCGCGTCGTTATGTCCGCTCCTTCTAAGGATTCAACCCCTATGTTCGTTATGGGTGTAAACAATGACACCTATGCCGGCCAGGATATCGTTTCCAACGCTTCCTGCACCACCAACTGCTTAGCTCCTTTGGCTAAGGTTGTTAACGACGAGTTCGGTATCGAGATGGGCCTCATGACCACCGTCCACTCCACCACCGCTACTCAGCGTACCGTTGACGGCCCGTCCCTTAAGGATTGGCGCGGCGGCCGCGGTGCTTCCACCAATATTATCCCGTCCTCTACCGGTGCTGCTAAGGCTGTAGGTAAAGTAATTCCTGACCTCAACGGCAAATTGACCGGTATGTCAATCCGCGTTCCGACCTGCGACGTTTCCGTCGTTGATTTGACCTGCGTATTGAAGAAGTCCGCTAAGTACGAAGACATCTGCGCTGCTATCAAGGCTGCAGTTGCCGGCCCGATGAAGGGCATTATGGATTACACTGCCGATGCAGTTGTTTCCTCCGACTTCTTAGGCAACACCCACACATCTATCTTCGACGAGACCGCAGGTATTCCTTTAACCGACAAGTTCGTTAAGTTAGTTGCTTGGTATGATAACGAAATCGGTTACTCCAACAAGGTTCTTGAGTTAATCAAGTCCATGGAAGATTCAGGCAAGTAATTTTACTTGTACGATTTCAAAAAAGGGCGCAGCAGCGCCCTTTTCTTTTTCTTCTTCACGGGAATAAAATTAAACCCCTCTTTTTTACTCGTTGCACTCCTCCCGCTCAAGTATTTTCAATCTACAAAAAAAGAGCACCGCAGTGCCCTTAATTTTGCCATCAGTCAAAAGACCGATTACTAAAAAGCCTCCAAAGCGCGCAGCGCTGCAATGCGTTTATCCAAGGTAGGATGGCTCATGAAAAGCTCGGAAATGCTTGAGGGTCCGCTTATGCATAAAGCTGAAAATTGGCTTTCACGTTTTGAGTTAATCGAAGTGCCGCGCTTTAATGCCTCCAGCGCTTCAATCATGCAGTTTTTACCTTCAAGGCGAGCCGAGCCGGCATCGGCACGGTACTCGCGCCATCTTGAAAACCACATCAAAAGCATATTGGCTAAAATACCGAATATCACCTGGAACAAAGAATTCACCATGTAAAAGACGAAAGGATTTCCGACTCCGGGGCTTGATTCATCACTGTCATCGTTACGCCCGCTCATGGCAGCCGATATCGCCATTGACGCGATATAGGAAAAGAAATATACGAAAGTATTGAGCACGCCCTGTAATAAAGTCATGGTAACCATATCTCCGTTTGCGACATGGCTTATCTCATGACCTAAAACACCCTTAATTTCATTTTCATTCATGTTATATAAAAGAGCGGATGAAACTGCCACCAAAGCGGCGTTGCGATTATGTCCCGTAGCAAAAGCGTTTAAATCATTGGATTCATAAATGCCAACTTCCGGCATGTTAAGCCCCGAACGCTGCGCAAGCTCGCTTACCGTCTGCATTAAAAAGGCTTCTCTAGCATTGGTCGGAGATACTAATGTTCTTACCCCGAAAGCCTTTTTACACATCGACTTTGACATAAAAAGGGAGATAAGCGATCCTACGCAACCGAAAATTGCGCACATAACCAAAAGCCCGGTATAAGAAGAGCCGGACAAACTGATGCCGAACAGGCTTAAAATAATTGAACCGACGATACTGACAACCACCAATACCGCGACTTGCATTAAAACGTAAAGCAAAATGCGCATAATTAATTAAGTCTCCTAAAAGTACCTTATAATTTACAAATATCTTAACTTTTATTGTTTAGAGGATCCAGCCGTGCAGGGAATTCTCATATCTGCAGATTTAAATTCAAAGCAAGCCGTCATCGCTTGTGACAACAAATTTTACAGCGCAAAACTTAGCGCAAACGAAGCTTCTTTAAAACCGGGAGATCACGTGGAATTTTCAATAAAAGAAGAAGCTGACGGAGCAAAAAGCAAAACGGCGACAATTGAATCCGTTACTAAAGCCGACTACAAAAAATACGGCATCGCTATAGTTTCCGACAGTACAGTAAGCGAACACGATATAATCGATTCAAAGCATAACATCAAATTATGCGGTGAAGGACCTGATGCAAACAGCGCTTTAGATGCTTTAGTAACACTTGCCAAAAAATCCAATGCCAATGCTCTGTTAAACACTAAGCTTACGGTTAAACCGCTGCGTTTTTCAGGCAAGCATCTTTTTTGTTATAAAGCGGATGCCGCCATTATCGAAGGCCCTGAATATCATCAGCAGCCGGGAATAAAGCTTGATATTAATGAAAGAATACTAAGATGCAATTCTCCTAATGAAGCAATGATCCGCTATATAAGAGTACTTTTAATAAGCTTTCTGCTTATTCTTCTGCCGTGCATTTTAAGTTTGCAGCAACAGGGAGTCATTCCTAATCCGGTAGGTAGCGTAATATGCGGGATCTTGTTAGGACTCTCTCTTTATACGGGACTTTTTTATAATTCGCGAAAAGTGAATTCTTATTTACTGAGGACAAAGCGCTGACAGATGAACGGTACAAAATTTGCATTGAATTTTGTACCGTTTAATACTAAATTTTTAAAAACGGCCGCCCCTGCCCATTCCGGCACGAGCTGACGCACTGCCCACCTGCTTTGCAAGCTTCATTATCCCGTCTGAAAGTTCCTTTGTTGATATCTTTTTATCTACTGCCACATATTTATATGCTGCGGCTCCAGCACACACACCTGCAATGAAGCCGATTAAAAATGTTTTTCCGGACAAGATATTATTCATACGTTATCCTTTCTATTGGCCTGCATTTCAGCAATCAAATCCTCAAGACGCTCTTTCTGAGACTCAAGCTCTTCAAGAGTCATCTCCTCATTGCTCTCGTCGGTCTTTTCCTCTTTAGCGTCATTTACGCCAGGAACCTTAAAGTTCTTTAAACCCTTAATCTTTTCATCAATATCATCCTTGTGTTCGTTATAGAACTTATAACCGACGGCTCCGAGTACGCAGCCTGCAGCAAAACCGAATAACAGATTTTTATCTAACATTTTTGATCTCCTTTAAATTCAGGCTAATAATTTTTCTTTTTATTTGGAATTAAAATTCTGGCGCTGTTTAGCACCACTCCCAAAGTTGAAGCATTATGCACTACTGAGGCTAAAAGCGGATTAATAAATCCTAAAGCGCCAAGCATCATCGCCGCCGTGTTGACTGCAATAGTTACGGCAAAGTTTTGATGCACGAGTGCCATGGTTCTTTTTCCGATGCTGATAAACTGCGGCAGCTTTAACGGATCTTCACTGTTGATAGTGACGTCGGCCGATTCCATCGCCGTGTCGGTACAAGCAGTGCCCATGGCAACGCCGATATCGGCATAAGCCAAAGCAGGAGCATCATTAATGCCGTCGCCGACCATCAATACTGAGCTGTTGCGCTGTTTTTGCGCCACGAAGCCGGCTTTATCCTCAGGCATGACTTCAGCTTTAAATCCGTCAAGACCGAGTGAATCGGCAATGGCTTTAGCCGCTTCTTTATTGTCTCCTGTCAGCATGATTATTTCTTCGATGCCGTTATAGCGCATACGGTTGATTGCACGCTTGAATTCGGCACGAACCGGATCGGATATCTCTAAAATTCCGCACAGCTTTCTGTTTAACGCAATGTAAATAAAAGATCCGACCGGACTTTGTTTTTTAGGCAAAACAAGATCCAAACCGGCGACAGCGCTTTCTTCCATGAAAGCTTTGCTGCCCACCAGCACCTCTCCGCCCGTGCAGTCTGAAAAAGCCGGCAAATGAGCCTCAATGCCTCTTGCTATCACGGTTTTGGTATCAAGGTGATGCGGGATCTCAAGACCTCTGTTTTTTACCTCATCCAAAATAGCTACGGCTAAAGGATGCGAAGAATGGGCCTCGGCCGAGGCTGCCATCTGCAGCAAAACGGACTCGCTTACATCGGGAGCCAAGGTTATTCTCACGATTTGCGGATGTCCGCGTGTAATCGTTCCGGTTTTATCCAAAATTACCGTATCGACTTGAGACGCCCCTTCAATAAAGCTGCCGCCCTTTACTAAAATTCCTTCCTTGGCTGCCCTGCTTATCGCGGCGGACATGGCCGTGGCCGTCGATAATTTAAGACCGCAGGAAAAATCAATAAACAGCATATTAAGAACGCGCTGCCAATCTTTGGTTGCCGCGTAAACCATTAAAGCGGCGATGAAAGACACCGGCACCAAGGACGAAGCCATATGATCGGCATAGTTTTGAATCGGAGCGCGGCGGTTCTGCGCTTCCTCCACCATATGGACTATTCTTGATAAAGAAGTATCGTCACCGACTTTATCTACTAAAACTTCGATTTCACCCAGGCGGATGTTGGATCCGGCGTAAACTTTATCTCCCACTTTTTTAGCAACAGGAATCGATTCACCGGTAATTGCGGACTGATCAACTGCCGCACTGCCGAATTTAATTACGCCGTCAACGCAGATTTTTTCACCCGAGTGAATCGATACCACCATACCGGGTTTTATCTTTTCAATCGGCATTTTAACTTCATTGCCGTTTTCGTCATGCACCCAGACTTCCTGGACATCAAGAGCGACCAAGCTTGATATATTCTTGCGCGCCCTTTGAGCTGCCATGGCGGTAAGCATTTCGGCAAAGTTGGATAAAGCCAAAAGACTCATGCTTGATTCGGGTCGACCTGCCGCCACCGATGCCAATACGGCAGTAACGGTAAGAGTATCGGCATTAGGTCTTCTTTCTTTTACGGCATCCTTGATGCCGCCTTTTAGTAAATCACGCGCCATGACAAGTACGCCTAAGCTGCGAAAAATCAGCAAAGACGAATAAAGAGTCGGATTTACTTTCCTTATTACGGAAAAAACTCCCATAGCAGCAAGAGAAATCAAAGCGCTGTTGCGATGATTCTTAAGCTCGGATCCGATATCGGCATTTTCCTTTTTTACTTTTAGCTGCGATACTCCCTGCTTAATCACCTCCTTACCCGAGGCAAGCAGATCGCTGCCGATAAGTTTTGACAAGGCAAGCCCAAAGCGCACGTAATTTTGTCCGGGTTTTACCCATAATTTTACGCAGTTGCCGTCAAAACTTGCCGCACTGACGCCCTCAAGTCTTCTTGCTTTTGCCTCTAAAACGCAGCGCTCCATATAATCATAGTGATTGGGAAAAGGATATTTAAAAACAGACATAAATGCCTTCTTATTGATTTTTTTCTTCTAAATTTGATGCAAAAACCTTTTTAGGATCCGGATGAGACTGCCTTAAAAGCAAACCGAGTCCCCACCAAAACAATTGCGGTCCGGCAGGACGATCTCCACGATAAAGAATGCGGATAAGACCGTATGAAAACAAAGCCAAACCAAGCATTCTGCTTAAAAACATCGGCTCTGAATGATTGAAAAAGCCGCGGACGCTGTCCCGCAGCGAGCGCAAAGAATCGTTTATATTATCTCCGACGGTTAAAATTCCGGTTGGAATAACCGTCAGCTCATGCACGGCGTGTTTTCCGGCTAGAGAATGCGACATACTGTCAAAGAGGGCATCAATCACCTTTTCACTTTGGTCATAAACCACTATTACGCTTCCCGTAACCGGATTTACCGAAGCCTTCAGAATTCCCGGAAAAACTCTGATCAGCTCTTCAAGATGCTGACATGCTTCTTTTTCGTTTTTAAGTGCTTTGCAAACATAGCGACGACGTCCCGGAATTCGGTGAACAATAACCATCCCGCTGTTACCGGAAAAAAACAATTTACCTATAGATTCTCCGACCCTTATTCCTAAACTGACTCCCGGTACATTCATTTTTTCACTCCTTTACGGGTATATTCTGCATAAGCACCGTTTAAAAGTTCGGCTAAAAAACTATTAGGCTTTATATTCTGCGGTTCATATCTAAGAACAACTGAACCGGTTATGCGGTTAATCGTAAAATCAGACAGCTCCTTAATGGAACTTAATTCCCTCTTTACTTTCAAGTAAAGCTCGTCATCGTGCTTTAACTTCGGATATATAACTCTGACGCGCCCTTGAATAAAATGAGCAACCTCAACTTCATTCAGAATGTACGAAGCCTTATCCGTTGGAATTCCAAGCTTATGCAAAAAATTTTTAAACATAGCCAATTCCGTTACCTTACAAAAACCCAAATTAGTTAAAGATTACTACAATAACTCAATCACAACTATTATACCCCTACTCTAACTCATAACAAACTTTTCTATATGACAAAAAAAACAGTCCGCAAATAAAAAAAATATATTCTGTAAAAAACAACAAAATATCCACAAATTTCCCACAGACTTTCCCACAATCATATTTTTTTTATAAAAAAGATTTGACTTTCATAAATAAAATTTACGGCAAAGATCGTACTTTAGAATGCGTCATTTATGAATAAATCGCATACGAATGCTGGTTTTAGCTCTTAAAAATATTCAAATCAAAAAAAATCAATTCAACATAACTATTTTTAAATTTTCCCTTATAAAGAAAAATTTCCCACAATACCACGCAAAAGCGCGAGCTTAAGCGCTTTGTTAATAACACTTTGAAAAATAAAAAGAATTTTAAAAATTCAATTTAACGGCATTTTTATCCACATCCCATGCTTGGCTTATATATGCATTTTTCCCACAGATTTTGACAAATTCCACAACTTTTCCCACAGGGTGTGGATTTTTTTTAATGCAGATTTATTGACATTGTTAAAAATTTCAAAAATGAAAGTAAAATTCCGGTAAAACACTTATAAAAACCTGAAAATACCCGTCTTTTTTAGCTTTATACAGAATAATTTTTATACTTTCGTCTGATGTTTTTACAAAAACAAGACGAAAAAATTATTTTTCCCACAATTTCGCAAAATCCCACAAGTTTCCCACAAGCAGAAAAAATTTTTTTAGCTTTTTCTTGACTTTCACAAGTGTAACAACCCCTCTTTTATAATGCGTTTAAAAATTTATCCCACAGCACAAACCTGATAAGAATGCACCTTAGAGAATCTTCCCACTGAGTTTCCCACAGATTTTAAAGAAATTTCCCACAGTTTGTGTTTTTATAAAAATTTCCCACAAATGCCTCTAATCCTTATCAGATCAGGGTTTTACACGAATTTAACATATAACATATTGATAATTAAATTATTTTTTACTGTCAAGATTTATTGTGTCAAAATTCCCCACATTTCTTAATCCTTTATTTAATGCAGTTTTCCCACCGATTTTGACAGATTCCACAAGTTTTCCCACAGGTGTGGAAAATTATTTTTTTTATCCCTCTTGCTTTTAATAAAACTTTCATAAATGAAAACACCACACAAAGAATATTTTTATAGAGCTGCTTTTCCTATTTGCTAAAATAGCCGCATGAAAAAAGCAGCATCAAACACCAAAAATCTCCCGGCTCCGCGCCTTCTTCGTTCAGGAGCCGTAACCGCGGGCGCCACCTTTATGTCCCGCATTTTAGGCATGTTTCGCGATATAGCCATCGCCGGATTATTAGGCGCAGGACTTAGTGCCGACGTCTATTTCTTTGCCAACCGAATTCCCAACTTCTTCAGGCGTCTTTTTGCCGAAGGTGCTTTCGCTCAAGCCTTCGTCCCTGTCATGACCAAGACTAAACGCGATAAAAGTGAAGAAGAACTTAAAGAATTAGCAGCAAAATCCGCAGGAACTCTCGGACTTATCGTTTTAATAATTTCAATTATCGGTATGGTTCTTTCTCCCGTCGTCACGGCAATCTTCGGCTGGGGATGGTTTGAGGCCTGGTATAAAGGAGAAAGCGATGCCGGTAAATTTATTGAAGCGTCAGAGCTGCTGCGCATTACCTTCCCTTATCTCTTCTTTATCACCATTACGGCACTATGCTGCTCAATTTTAAATATTTTCGGACGCTTTGCCGTACCTGCCATAACGCCATGCATTCTGAATTTGGTTCTGATTGCGGCAGCCTACTTCATCGCCCCGCATTTTTCCGATCCTAACCTGATTCTTGCTGCAGCAATGACGGCCGGCGGCGTTTTTCAGCTCATTTTCGTTCTGCCTTTTGTCTATAAAACAGGACTGTTATGCCTGCCGCGCTGGGGTTGGAACCACGAAGGAGTAAAAACCATCCGCACGTTAATGCTCCCCGCACTTTTCGGCGTTTCGGCAAGTCAATTAAACCTTTTGGTAAACACGGTCCTTGCTTCTTTTCTGGCCACCGGCGCAATTTCCTATCTTTACTATTCAGACAGACTGCTTGAATTTCCGATAGGAATTTTTGCCGTAGCCATTTCCACGGTTATTCTTCCTGCACTTTCCCGTGTCAATATCAAAGAAGATCATAAAACCTACGAAAAAACTTTGGACTGGGGCGTGCGCTTAGTGCTCTTGTTGGGATTACCTTCAATGATGGGCATTATCGCGCTGCGTGAACCGATTTTACGCGTGCTTTTCATGCGCGGAGCTTTTACCTCAGATCATGTGTTATTGTCTGCAGCTTCCTTGATAGCATCCGTATCTGGTCTTTGCGCAATCATGTTAGTACGTGTTTTAGTCCAAGGCTTTGCCGCGCTGCAGGACACCAAAACTCCGGTCCGCTGCGGAATTATTTCAATGGGAGCCAATATCGTCTTCAATTTGATCTTAGTCTGGCCTTTAGGTTATGTAGGACTTGCCCTTTCAACAGCACTTGCCGCTTACGTTAATGCCGGACAGCTTTTATACCTTTTATATAAGAGAAAAATTTATACTTTATCTTCCTACTCATTAAAGTTCATTGCAAAAGCTCTTATTGCAGCGCTTATCATGGCTTACGTCGTGCGCCGCTTTGCTCCTGACTTTAATGAATGGGTTTCAATGACGACTTTAGATGCAAGCCTCTACCTTGCATTATTCGTAACAATCGGCGCCGTAACTTTTATTTCTTCCTGTTTAATAATGGGAATAAGGCCGCGCGACATCAAGATGTAAAAAGTTATCACTAAAAAGCTTAATCTGGCGCACGCTTATTAAATAAAGTCACTGCAAAAACACGCGCTTAACATTATGATTATCAATAAGAAAGGAGATAAGCTAAGGAGCGCGCTATGAAAAAATACAATAACTTATTAGCAGTCATTGAACCTAAACGCGATTATCAGGTGGCTTTAAAGCGTGCAATTGAGTTTGCCCGTTACAATCCTAATGCAACCATTACCGCTTTAAGGCTTATTTACGACTTTTCTTATGACATTCATATCCTCAATCGTAAAAAAGAAAACAGCACGAAAGAGGAAGTGGAAAGAGTACATCTTGAAGCTCTTGAAGCTGAAATCAAAAAATACGCAAATCCCGATGTCCATATCATTCCTAAAGTAATTTGGGCAAAAGATCTGGGAGAGGCCATCATTGATGAAATGATTAACGGCAATTACGATTTGCTTATAAAAGGCGCCAACCGCCACGGCGTTTTAGATTCCATTATCTTTACCCCGATTGACTGGTACCTTTTGAGAAATTCCCCTACACCGGTGGTGATCGCTAAAGAACATCCGTGGGATGCAAGCGGCAATATCGTCGTAGCACTTGATTTCACCTCCGGACAAAAACGCAATACCAATATTAAATTGCTGCGTGAAGCTCAAATGCTCGCCACCATTACCAAAGGCAAAATTCATCTTATTAATTCTGCGCCGGTTCTTTTACCTACCGTTATGCTCGAAGTGCCCAACTACGCTCCAGAAGTGTATGCTGAAAGCATCTTAAAAGAACATCAGCGGCGTCTTATTGAATTTGCCAAACAGCATAATATTCCGCCTGAGCAGTGCCATATCGAGGAAGGATTGCCTGAAGACGTAATTCCGAATCTGTGCCGCGTGCTTGCCCCTCAAGCCGTCCTTATAGGATCGGCAGGACGTTCCGGCGTTTCCGCCGCTTTTATCGGCAATACCTGTGAAGAAATCGTGGACTATATTGATGCCGACTTGTTTGTGTATAACAACAAGACCATCGATGAAAATAAAGACTAAGAAAATTTTAACTTTGGATAATTCCCCGTGACCCGGGGAATTTTTTTTAATATGAGAAAAAGCTACAGTCCGGTTTTAATCCTCTATTAAAGGTAGCGGCAAATATTATTTTTTAGAAAACTTCTGACCGTGCTTAAAATGGACAAACAGAAAAACCAGAATAAAACCGCAGATAAAATGTCCGCAGCCGCTTAATACCAAGGCAAAAGCCCAGCCAATCGAATAAAGAAGTCCGTCGCCTAAAGAGGCAATTGTCATTAATGCGCTAAATGAGGTGAAACCTCCCAAAAAACCGGTCTGAAGCAAAGGTTTATACCAATTGTTATCCATAAGCTTAAATACCGATAAGCCGATAAGGATCCCCATGAAAAAACAGCCTAAAATATTGGCAAGCGACAAATTGGCAATGCTGAAACTTACCGACTCAAGGTAAAAACGCAAAGCAGCTCCGATCCCTCCGCCCACAAAAGTCAAAAACCAATCGGAATGCTCCAATTTTCTAATCCTGCGTCTTACGGTAACTACCTGCTTTCTAAACACATATTCCATTTAAACAAGACCTCCGCAGGATTTACCTAAAGTAAATGCTAAATAGCCAAGACAAACGGTGCATACGACATAATATAGCGTTTTTAAAAACTCCCGGTCTTTTACCAGCAAAAACATATCGGAACAAACGGACGACAGAGTACCTAGCGATCCGATAAAGCCCGAGGCGATAACCGCTTTTAATTCAAACGTCAGTTCAAGCGGCATAACTATGCCTATAAAAAAAGCCGCCAGAATATTGGCCGCTATAGTTCCTATCGGGAAATCAAGAGTTACCTTTTTACCGAGAATTTGACAGCCGAGTCTTGCCAAGGCGCCTAATCCTCCGGTCACGAAAACCGCAGCTATTAACGTAGGCATATTTTTCTTCACATCAGTAAAATACTTATTAATATATTGTACGCAAAAACCCGTCAAACTCACGCAACACAAAGTTTAATCAGCTTTTTTTTCACCCTTTTTGTATAATTAACCACAGAAAATTAACTAACAAAGCGTTTTTTAAGAACTTACTTGATAACTTAAAACAAAAAAGGACTAATGTTCATGACTGATATTTCAAATTTAGAACCAAAGGCAGTATGGTCACACTTTGCAGATTTTTGCGCCATTCCTCATCCTTCAGGACACGAACAGGGAATTGCTAAGTATTTATGCGAATTTGCTAAGAAAAACGGTCTTGAATATAAAGTCGAAGAATGCGGCAACGTAATTATCAAAAAGAAGGCGTCCAAAGGTTATGAAAATAAAGACACCGTAATTCTGCAATCCCATATCGATATGGTTCCGGTAGCAGACAGCTCCGTTGTGCATGACTTTTTAAAAGATCCGATCATTCCCGTAGTTAAAGACGACGGTTTTGTTTATGCCAAAGGAACGACTTTAGGTGCAGACGACGGAATCGGTGCCTGTACCGCTCTTGCCATCCTTGAAGATAAAGAACTCAATCACGGTCCGCTTATTGCCGTCTTTACGGTTGAAGAAGAGTCGACCATGAAAGGAGCCATCCTGATTGCTCCTGAAATCCTCAAAGAGGGGAAATACCTTATCAATCTTGATTCGGAGGATGATGATTTTCTGTTCGTTGCCTGCGCAGGCTCCGTCGATATCAATTTAAAATTCACATCCGAGCGCATCGACGTTGAAGACACCAAAGCTTTTAACGTATGTTTAAGCGGTTTAAAAGGCGGCCACAGCGGTACCGATATCAACAAAGGCAGGGCTAATGCCGCCGAAGTTTTAAGTGCGGTTTTGCTTAACGTCTCAGATGATACCTGTGACGTATTCTTAGCAAATTTCACCTCAGGTCATGTCAGAAACTCCATTCCGTCCACAGCGCAGGTTACGGTGAAAGTCCCCGGCGACAGAGCCGATGCGTTCGTTAAAGCCGTAGAAGAAAGCTTCTCTTTTTATCGGGACTTTTATAAAGAAACCGATCCTGATATGACTTTAACCGTAAACGAGACTGACTGCGCCAAAGCTTTCGGACTTACCGACACCCAAACATTCCTGTCCCTTATTAGAGCATTGCCTCTAGGACCTATCCGTCCGTGGGATGTAAACCCTGAAATCGTTGAGACTTCAGTAAATTTAGGCTTGGTTTCAACTGATGACAACAGTTTGTCTTTATGCCTCATGCCCCGCTCCTTAAAAGAAAGCGGACTTGATGACATAATCGCTAAATTAAGCGCTTTTTGCAGCTTAATCGATAACCTTGAAATTGAAATCGACAATCGTCATCCGTGTTGGGAATCTCCGAGCGAAAACAGCTTGATTTCCTGCCTTAACGAAAATTACAAGGAAATAACCGGTAAAGACATGATTGTTACTGCGCTGCACGCAGGTCTTGAATGCGCTATGTTTGCCGCCAAGGCACCCGATTTACAGCTGGTTTCTTTAGGCGCGACCATCAACAGCCCGCATTCACCCTTTGAACGCGTTTCCATTCAGGGCACCAAAAACGTATACGAAGCTGTAAAACGTACATTAAGTCAGTTATAGGCAAGGAAGTATATATGCGTCAGAACACCTCATCTCCAAGGAGCAATTTGCCGTTCCAGTGTTTCCATACATGCACGGCTCCGGGAACCAATCATAAAACCGTAGTTTTATACGTCCGCGGAGCTAATCCGCGCCGCTTAAGCTGTAAGCTCGTATCCTTCCCGCAGCATGAGCCCAAGCGCGTTGAAATGCTCTATATCGGTTCCAAGTCCGGAATTCACCGTTTTACGGCAAAGCTTTCCGTCGATGAGGGTGATAATTTTCAATGGTACTGCTTTAAGATTTCTTTATTAAATTCTTCATCGCAAACTACCGATGTCGTATGGTACAGCTCTTTAGGCATGTCGCGCGAATGCCCGCTCATACATCACTGTTTTGCCTTTGAGCTCAATGCAAGACATCCTTATTGGGTCAAAGATTTGGTTTTATATGAAATCTTCCCCGATCGTTTTGCCTCTTCTAAAGATTATTTCACCATTGACGCCGATCATTACGCTGCCGACACCCCTATTCACGCCAACGTTTTTGAATACAAAAACCTTGACGAAGTTCATTGCGGCGGAGATCTGGACGGTATCGCCGCCATGCTCCCGTACTTAAAAGATATGGGCGTAAGCGGTATTTGCCTTACTCCGATTTTTAAAGCCCCCTCCCCTAAAAAACTTGATACCGAGGATTATGACGTAATCGATCCGCATTTCGGCGGCAACGGTGCATTAAAGCGCCTGCGCCAAACGACATCCGATCTCGATATGCGCCTTATTTTAAGTACTACCTTAAATCACACCGGAGACAACCATCCGTGGTTTGACCGCATGGAACGTACCGGCAAGGGCGCACTGCATCATAAAGACTCACCTTATCGGGATTATTATTCATTTCTCCCCAACGATCAGGCAGTATATTTTAACGACAATCCTAATTGTCCTAAATTAAACTACGCCTCCCGCGCTATAAGACATATGATGTACAAAGGTGCCAACAGCGTAGTCAAAAAATGGATTTCCGAAGCTTATAATGCCGACGGTCTTATTATCGCCCATGCCTCGCAAATCGGTGATAACGGAACATCCCGCAACAATCTAAAGCGCCTCGGCCAAATCTGCCATGAAGCTCGTTCAGTGCATCCTGATTGCCTTATGATAGGCGATTACCGCTCCGATGCCCGCTATGTTTTAAATACCGACGAAAACTTAGACGGCGCGATTAACTACACCGGCTTTATCAGCCCGATCCGTGCATTCTTCGGCGGCGTGAATTTGACGGGAGATCCTATTCCTTACACCGGCGAAGATTTTCGCAGAACCTGCGAAAACTATTCCGTTGGCGTTGCCCAGGAGATAAAGCTCTGTCTTATAAATCAGCTTGATAACTCCACGCTGCCGCGTTTCTTTGAAATTTTAGGCGGAGAAAAATCTTTATATCTGTCGGCTTTGGCCGTTCTTTTCACCTGGCGCGGCATACCTTGTCTCTATCAGGGTGACGAACTCGGCGATATTCTTGATCAATACGAAATCGGTCCGAGCTCACCTCTTCCTTATATTGCCATGCGCGATCACAAAGTTACGGCTTACTCAAAAACCGTAAGTGCAGCGATAAAAGAGTTAAGCGACATCCGCCGCAGCAACCCGGCTTTAACCTTGGGTTCTTTGGTCTTCATCACTTCAGGCGGTGCTTATTTCGGCTATATCCGTCTTTACAATAACCGCTTCTCCATAGTTCTTGTCAACGCTTCACGCCAGGCCATGAAGATTGAACAGGGGTCAATTCTCTTCCCGCTGCTTGCCGCCATGTATCTGCCCGATGACAATACCGCAGATTCCGACAATAATGCCGATTCGGGTGAAAGCTTGCTAATTCCTCTTTCAGGAAGAAATATCCGTCGTACCGATCACGGTGAGGGACTTGAGACTTTATACGACTTATTGTCAAAGGAAAAGCTGTCGGTTTCCTGCTTCGGTCTTACCAAGAGCTCGGATGAATTCTCCGCAAACTTCATTAAAGAGCTGGTTGCAGGCAAGACCATAACCATGCCGGCACGCACCACGGTTATTATTAATAACGAAGAAAAGGTTTAAGCCTCCACTGCTTAGCTAAATTCAGATACCGGCAAAAATTAAGGCACCAAATTACAGTGCCTTAATTTTTGTATAGAGCTTAATTTAGGCTTCAGTTTTTTCTGCCTTCATCGATTCTTCCAAGGATTTAAGCTCCGCCTCATCATGCTCTTCCTGCTCTTTATTTTTAAACTGCGACATATAAAGACCGGCATATACCCCGTTTTTAGCCAACAGCTCGTCATGAGTCCCTGACTCTACGACCAAACCGTCATTGATAACCAAAATGGTATCGGCATCGCGAATCGTCGATAAACGATGCGCAATCACGATGGTAGTGCGGCCTTGCATTAAAGTATCAAGAGCTTTTTGCACAACCTTTTCCGATTTATTATCCAAAGCCGAGGTCGCTTCATCCAGGATGACAAGCGGAGCATTACGAATTAAAGCACGCGCAATGGACAAGCGCTGTTTTTGACCTCCTGACAATGACACGCCGCGCTCGCCTATCACGGTATCAAGGCCGTGGGGCAAGCCTTTAACAAACTCGTCTAAATACGAGTTTTTAAGAGCTTCATGAATTTCTTCTTCCGTTGCATCAGGCTTGGCACAAGTTATGTTATGGCGAATCGTTCCTTGGAACAGAAAACTGTCCTGAAAAACTACGGCAATCTGCGAGCGTAAAGAATCCAAGGTGTAATCACGCACGTCATGTCCGTCAATCAGTACAGATCCCGAATCGACTTCGTAAAGACGCGGAATAAGCGAGCACACCGTAGTTTTGCCGCCGCCTGAATTTCCGACTAAAGCAATCTTCTTGCCCATCGCCACTTTAAAAGATATGCCCTTTAAAATCTCGCGATCTTTGGTATAAGAAAAATGAACGTCTTTAAATTCAATACCATCCTTTATGGTAGGAAGTACCAGTTTATCTTTATCGTTGGCCTCATCCTCAAAGGATTTTGCTTCCAATAACTCATAAATGCGATCAAGTGCCAACAAAGCCTGCTGAACGCTGATAAAGTTATTGCCGATAGTTTTAATCGGGGTATAGAGCATAATAAGGGCGGCAAGGAAAGACACGAAAGCGCCTGAGGTAATGGTGCCGTTTAAAATCAGCTGCACGCCGAAATACAACACTCCGGCTACACCTATTGAGCTCACCAAATGCATGACAGGCGACAACCAATTGGTATCGCGAACCAGCTTGATGCCGATATCAAAAAGAAAATCAGCTTTGGCCTTAAACTGTCTGAACATCAAATCGGCAAGACCGAAAGCTTTGATGACACGGTTGCCTTGAGTGGTTTCGTTATATAAAGTGATAAGCTGAGTGTTGCCGACAACGGAGCGTGAAATGATTTTTTTGATGCGTTTGCGGACAATACGCAAAGGCAGAATCAAAAACACCAATACGCCCAAGGCAACCAGCGTTAACTGCCAGGAGTTATAAACCAAAACGCAGACTAAAGAAACCGATGAGAAAAACTTGGTCAAAAACAGTTTTATATTGGCGATAAGACCTGCCGAAGCCTGATCGGCATCGTTAAAAAAGCGAAAGATTACAGATCCTGAATTATTTACATCAAAAAATCTGGTTTCAAAAGTCAAAAGCTTTTTGTAAAGCTTGGTACGAATCGACAAACTTATCTTTCCGCCGACATAGCCGTTAACAATTGAGGAAAGATAAATAAAAGTACCTTGGATCAAAGTAAAACCGATAATGACAAGCGGCACGTAGTCGGCAAAAGACTTCTGCTGCTCAATCATCACGTTATCCATAAAGGGTTTAAGAAAAGCCGCAATAACCGCGTCAAGGGCACCTACAGGAATTGTCAGTAAAATACCCAATGCCGCCATAAACCAATACGGCTTTAAAAACGGCCAAAACTGCTTATATCCGCGGATAAAACTGGTCGTTTTCTGATTTTCGGTTTGACTTAAGATTATGGGGTAAAATTTTGAGTCTTCTTTTTTTGCTTGCTGTTTTTTTTCTGCTGAAGGCTTTTTCTTATGCAAAGTTAAACTCCCAAACGAAAAACCCCCGCATAAGCAGGGGCTTTATTGCGGTACTAAACACATATAGTACCATTTTTTGTTTAGCTTTTGATTACTTTACAAACTTCATGGCGCTGCGGGCAATCACGAGCTCTTCATTGGTCGGGATCATGAAAACCTTGACCTTGGAGTTCGGAGTGCTGAGTTCGCCGCCTTCAAAGCCCAAACGGCCCAAAGCTTTTTCATTAAGCTCTTCGTTAATCTCGATGCCGAGGCTTTCTTTAAGCATTGCACAGGTGATCTTGCGTGCTTCCCAACAGTTCTCGCCGATACCGCCGGAGAAGATGATGGCATCAACATGGCCAAGCGGAACATAGTAAGAAGAAATGAACTTAGCCAAACGATAGCAGAACATATCCATGGCTAAAGTGCAATTAGGCTCGCCTTTCTCATAGCCTTCACAAATAGGACGCATATCGGAGGAGATTTCCGATAAAGCGAGAAGTCCTGACTTCTTGTTGAATACTTCCTTTACTTCCTCAACCGACATATTGAATCTGTCGCACAGGAAGAACACTACGGAAGGATCGATTGAACCGCAGCGAGTGCCCATTACGAGGCCGTCAAGCGGAGTAAGGCCCATGGAAGTGTCAACGCACTTACCGCCCTTAACTGCAGCAACGGAGGCACCGCCGCCCAAATGGCAGGTAATGACATTGGTCTCTTCAAGCGGCTTATTCAAATATAAAGCAGCCTGCTGAGACAAGTACATGTGGCTGGTACCGTGGGCGCCGTAACGGCGAATTCCGTATTCGGTATAGTACTTCTTGGGGATTGCAAAACGATAGGCAATCGGCGGCATAGTCTGATGGAATGCGGTATCAAAAACTACTACATGCGGAATATTCGGGAAAGACTCGCGGGCAGCGTTAATACCTAAAAGGTGAGCCGGATTGTGCAAAGGAGCAAAAGGAATTACCTTCTCAATATTGGCAACTACTTCATCATCAACCAAGGTAGGCTCGCTGTAAAATTCGCCGCCGTGAACGATACGGTGACCGCAGGCTACGATGGAGCTCAAAAGTTCAGGGTGGGAAGCAAGAATATTATCAACTAGATATTTTAAAGCGTCACCGTGAGTAGCATTAGGAATATCGGCTTTCTGCTTATCCTCTTTACCGAAACGCCAGGAAATGAAGGCTTCAGGCAAAGTCATGGCTTCGGCGATACCGCTTAAATAGACATGACCGTCGTTCGGATCCATAATGGCAAACTTAACAGATGAACTTCCGCAATTGATAACTAAAACAGTTTTTGAAACCGGAGTAACCATGATATGTCCTAAACTCTTATGTTGTATTTAAGTAAATAGTAAAAGTCTCACTAATGAGACAAAAAACGATTAGCATCTCATTTTAACATCTAATAAAATTTGAAATAAGCAAAATATTAATTAATCAGCAGTTATTTTTCAGGATTTTGAACATGATCAACGTTGCACCGCTGCGCCGCAGCTATACGATGTCGGGGCTGTCCCGCGAAGATTTGACGGAAAAACCGATAACCCTATTTGAAAAATGGCTTCAAGCCGCTATCGATGCCGGTCTTTACGATCCCAACGCAATGGTGGTATCTACGGTCAATAAAGAAGGTCAGCCGCACTCAAGAATCGTGCTTTTGAAAAATTACGATGAAAACTCACTGGTGTTTTTCACTAATTTAGGCAGTAAGAAAGCCCATGATATTGCCGACAATCCTAAAGTATCCGTTCTTTTCCCCTGGTATTTTTTAGAGCGCCAGGTAATTTTCACCGGAACAGCTAAAAAACTGCCTATAGGCGACGTATTAAAATATTTCCACTCCCGTCCGCGCGACAGTCAATTGGGTGCCTGGGCCTCCCATCAGTCAAGCCGAATTTCCGCCCGCTCCATATTGGAAAGCAAGTTTATGGAGCTTAAGGAAAAATTCAAAAACGGCGAAGTGCCGCTTCCTTCTTTCTGGGGAGGATACCGCGTAACCTTTGATACCGTTGAATTCTGGCAGGGAAGAGAGAACCGTCTGCACGACAGATTCTTTTATCAAAAAGACGCAGACGGCAATTGGCAGGAACCGGTTCGTTTGGCGCCGTAATACGGCGCCTTAGCTTTGGCTAAAAAACTACGGTCTTATTGCTGTGGATGAAGACCTTATCGGCTAAGATTTTATTTAAAGCCCTCATCAGAACCAAGCGCTCGACGTCGCGGCCGGCTCGGGCCATGGATTGAGCGCTGTAACGATGATTAACCTTAATTACATCCTGTTCGATAATAGGACCTTCATCTAGATTGTCGGTAACGAAATGAGCTGTAGCCCCGATAATTTTCACGCCGCGGTCAAAAGCCTGCTGATACGGTTTGGCACCGATAAAAGCCGGCAGGAACGAATGATGAATATTGATAAGTTTGCCAAGCGGAAAATGCGCCACCATTTTAGGTGACAGAATTCGCATATATTTGGCCAGCACGACATAATCGGGATTGTAGCTGTCTATAAGCCGGCACATCTGTTCTTCATGCTCTTCGCGGCTTAGTCCTTCATGCGAAACCCAATGAAAAGGGACGTTAAATTTTTCTGCCAAATCCCCTAAATCAGGATAATTGCCCGCTACCATGACGATATCGGCGTTAAGCGCCCCTGAATAGGATTTCATCAATAAATCGCCGAGGCAATGCGCTTCTTTGGTAACCAGAACCGCAAGCTTTCTGCGCACTGTCGCATCATTCAATCTGACTTTTGCGTCAGGAGGAAGATTGCTTTTTACTTCCGCGAGAAAATTCTCGCTTACTGAAAAATCACCCTCAAGAACGGAACGCATGAAAAACTTTTTATCTTCATGAGAAGCATATTGATCCTGACGGATAACGTTGAAATTATATTTAAAGCAGGCCCCTGTTACTTTGGCAATCAAGCCGACGCCGTCGGAGCACTCGGTTAAAAGAATTCTTTGTTCCATTACTCGTTTTTCTTCTAAAAAAGTATCGAAAGTTTCTAAATTTTAGCGATTATGCAGATTTTTAGCATAGTTTGCACTATTTTAGCACACGAAAAACGCCAAATAACTACAGTTGCTCTTTGCTATAACCCTAAAAGGCGCTATAGTTAAATCCTAAGTAAGAATATAACTTTTTTGCAATATAAGGGTTGAACACAAATGACCGAAAAAACACCTGATTTAGACAAATACGCCACCCTTAATATTCCTGGGCACGATCCCATCACTCTTCCGATATTAAAAGGCACGATGGGCCCTGAAGTTATAGATATCCGAGCTTTGGGCAAAAACGGTTACTTCACTTATGATCCGGGATTTGTATCGACAGCATCCTGCAGCTCGCGCATCACGTTCATCGACGGCGCCAAAGGTGTTTTGCTCTACCGCGGCTATCCTATCGATCAACTGGCAAATAAAGCCAATTATCTGCAAGTATGCTATCTGCTTTTAAAAGGCGAATTGCCCAATAAAACCCAGTATAAAGAATTTGAGAACAAAGTAATTCACCATACTTTGATTCATGAACAAATTACCTCTTTGTTCAATGCGTTCCGCCGTGACTCCCACCCGATGGCAATTATGTGCGGTATCGCCGGAGCTTTGTCGGCGTTCTATCATGACAACCTTGATATTTATGACCCGGAGCATCGTGAAAGAACCGCCATCCGTCTTATTGCCAAGATCCCGACGCTTGCGGCCATGGCCTATAAATACTCCATCGGTCATCCTTTCGTTTATCCGCGCAATGATTTAAGCTACGCAGGCAACTTCCTCTACATGATGTTTTCAACTCCCTGCGAACCTTACAAAGTAAATCCGGTTATTGAAAGAGCGCTGGATAAAATCTTTATTTTGCACGCCGATCACGAGCAGAACGCTTCCACCTCATCCGTCCGTCTTGCAGGATCATCAGGAGCCAATCCTTATGCCTGCATCGCTGCCGGCATCGCCTCGCTATGGGGCCCCGCCCACGGCGGTGCCAACGAAGCCTGCCTTAAAATGCTTGAGCAAATCGGTACCGTAGATCGCATTCCTGAATTTATTGCAAGAGCAAAAGATCGCAACGATCCGTTCCGTCTGTCCGGTTTCGGCCACCGCGTTTACAAGACTTACGATCCGCGTGCCGTGGTTATGCGCCAAACCTGTCATGAGGTTTTAAACGAGCTTAAGATTAAAGATCACCCTATCCTTGACGTCGCCACCGAGCTTGAGAAGATTGCCCTTTCTGATGAATACTTCATTGAGCGCCATCTCTACCCCAACGTCGATTTCTATTCAGGCATCATTTTAAACGCCATCGGCATTCCCACTTCAATGTTTACCGTGATTTTCGCCCTTGCCCGTACCATAGGCTGGATTTCGCATTGGAACGAGATGCAGGAAATGCCGGAAAGCCGTATCGGACGTCCGCGTCAGATCTACATCGGCAAACCGTTGCGCAACGTCAAAGTTTTAGGCAATCGCTAACCTTTCATTCCTCCGTAGCAATCTCCTTGAAACAAGTTTATTTTAAGGGGGTTGCTTTTTTTCTCTTATTTTTCTTTCATAGTCTTATAATTGCCGGCGTAACTTTAACTTACCGACGGACACGATATATGACTAAAGCAGAACTTGCAAAAAGATATTTTATATTTTTCCTTTCATTATGGATTAACGGCTTCGGCGTTGCTTTAGTAACCATCGCCGCTTTAGGCACCACCCCGATATCAAGCGCATGGTATGAAATATCACTGCACACTCCTCTTACCTTCGGTATGGTCACGATGCTCGGGAATCTGATTTTAATCACTTCCCAATATTTCATGCTAAAAGACAAAAAAGATAAAAAAGCATTATGGGGGCTTTTCTCACAAATCCCCGCCACTTTGCTATTCTCCGTATCAATTGACGTCAATATGTTCATTTTGCAAAACTCGATTGCGGAGCTTCACTTTTATCTATACCGCTTTGCACTGCTTCTTCTCGGCTCTATTATCCTTGCTTTCGGCGTAGCACTTGAAGTAAAAGCAGACGTTGCGTTGGTGGCAGGTGAGGCTTTCGTCAAAGCCGTTTGTGTGTTCTTACATAAAGAATTCGGAATAATAAAAACCTGTTTTGACCTATCATTAGTTTGCCTTGCCGTAATTATCGGACTTGTCTGCACTAACTTCACGGAAGTTGCCAGCGTTAGGGAAGGAACACTGGTAGGAGCTTTAATGGTCGGACCTTGCGTTAGGATCATAGCTCCGCACCTTGGCTTTATCGACAGATTCTTCGGCAGCGTCACGACAGCCGCGAAAGAGCAGGCGGATTTTGCCTTTAATCCCGTTATCACCATTTCGCGCGAATACGGCTGCGGCGGCAGGATCTTAGGCAAGATGCTTGCCAAAAAGCTAAACCTTAAATTCTACGACAGTGAAATAATCACGCTTATCGCCAAAGAAACAGGCTATTCTGAAGAATACGTATCACGAAACGAAAACCGCTTGGATAATGCCCTGCTGTTTCAAATGATAATGCAAGATTATGCCGTTCCTCTTGATAAGTCTTTATCAAAACAGGATGCTTTATACGTGGCAAGTGCCAAAGTTATTCGCAAACTTGCAAGTGACGGACCGTGCGTTATCGTAGGACGCGGTGCCGATGACATTCTAAAAGACAATCCTTTATGCGTTAAAATCCGTCTGTTTGCCTCCTTTGATTCAAAGCTTGAGCGTTGCCTTAATACCTATCACCTAACTAAAGAAAAGGCTTTAAAAGCGATGAATCTTTTTGACAAGCGCCGTGCCGAGCACTACGCACACTATGCAAACGCCGATATCAATGATATCCACCGTTACGATTTGGTGCTTGATTCAGGAGCAATCGGACTTGATGAATGCTGTAATTTGATTTGTGATTTGTTTAAGTACAAAGCAAATAATGCAGCTCAAAAAGCTTAAAAGCTTTTTTAATTTTGCTTAAGTCCAATCAAAAGCGATTGTCGTAATCGGCTCGTGCGGTTTTAACTCTTTAGAACTTTCGCTTTTTTCTTCAACCGGCACAACGGGGCTGTCTTCACTTTGAATGTAAGATAGTTCCTGTGCCTTAGTTAAAGTATCCTTTAACGGACTTATGGCATCAGCCCGGCGCAGCATCACTCCGGCAATGACAATCTGCAGCATGGTCTGGACCATCATTCTGCCTATCATTAAATCATCGCCTTTAACATCACCGAACTGACCGCATTTTAAAGTAAGAATGGACTCGGAGCTAATCGGAGTTTTATCGGGGCATACCGCAACGATGGCGGCTCCGTTTTGTCTGGCGATTTTTACTGCCGAAAGCACATCAAGCGATCTGCCGGTTGCCGAAATCGCGATTAACAAATCGCCATGTCTTAAAGAAGCGCAGCTCATGCGCATTAAAGCCGAATCAGTCACTGTCTCGCAAGCAATTCCCAAACGCAATAAGCGTGAACTGCAGTCAAACGCGGCAGCAGCCGACAATCCTTGAGCTGCAATAATGACGCGGCGCGACTGACTTAACAAATCAACGGTTCGTGCCAAAACCGTAAGATCAACGGTTCGGGACAGATCACGCAGCATGGCAATCGTGGTATCTATTACTTTATTTGCTACATCCTCAACGCTGTCCCCGCGTTTAACCCTGTCAGGAAGGCTATGACTGTCTTTTGCCATAGTCGCGCCTAAAGCAAGCTTAAAATCAGGAAAACCGTTAGCTCCGAAGCGCTTGCAGAAACGACAAACCGTAGGCTCGGATACTTCGGCTCTTTTGGCAAGCTGAGCGATACTTTCACTTACGGTAAGCTGAGGCTGGGCTAAAACCGCAGCGGCAATTTTTCGCTCGGATTTCGATAAGTCATTAGCCATCGCGGAAATGCGATCAAGTAAGTTCAATGCCATAACGCACCGTTAGTCTTCTTTTGCTTGTGCTGCTTTTTGCGCCAGACGCGCTGCCTTTTTAGCGCGCTTGGCCGCAAAATCAGGTTTGCCGATATTCTTGGTTACGCGCCAACGTTTTTTTACTTTAGGCTTCTTTTCTTCTTCGTCTTTGCGTTTGCGATCAAAACCGCCTTTACCGCCTATCGAGGCGCGGCCGCGTTTTTGCGTAGAAAGCTTCAATTCAACATCTTTAGGGAATTCTTCACAAACACCCTTAATCGTTCTTCTTTCTACGACTCTATCGGTATAACGCTCGATTGCCTGAAGTTTTTCCAAATCGGCACCTTCGACAATACTTATAACCACACCTTTGGCTCCGGCGCGGGCGGTACGACCGGCGCGATGCACGTAAACTGCGGCTGACGTCGGCAAATCATAATTGTAAACATGCGTTACATCAGGCAAATCAAGGCCGCGCGAGGCAACATCGGTGGCTACCAAAATATCCGCCGAAGAGTCGGCAAAGCGGCGCAAGGCGGCTTTTCTTTCGTTTTGGGACAATTCGCCCTGAAGAGAGGCAAAAGCAAAGCCTGCTCTTCTTAATTTTCCCGACACATCGGCAAGACGATTTTTAGTCTTTACGAAAATAATGGAACGCCCCTGAACCGTAGTTAAAAGATGCTTTAAGATTTTAAATTTCTGCTCGACATCATTGGCAAAATATGCACGTGATGATAAAAATTCGGGAAGCTTTTCATCATTTTCACCGCCTGCTCCCAAACGAACCTCTATCGGATCATTTAAGACCTGACGAGCAAAATCATTGATACCGAAACCTTCGAGCGTTGCGGAAAACAGCATGGTCTGATAACGATTTGCAAGCTCTCTTACAATACTTGCCACATCGTCTCTAAAGCCCATGTCAAGCATGCGATCCGCTTCGTCTATTACCAAAATCTCGACGGTTGACGGGTCAAACCAGCCCTTTCTTAAAAACTCAAGCAAACGCCCCGGGGTCGCCACAGTGACGGTTCCCGTTTGCTCTCGCTGCAGATCGCGGCCCGCCCCGCCTATGATGGTTGCCGACGTATAAGGGGCATCGGGAATGGCGCTGATTAATGAAGCGGCAACATCCGCTACCTGAACGGCAAGCTCTCTTGTAGGCTCCAGAATCAAAACCTTAACGCCCACGGTATTTTCAAGAGTTAAAAGACGGGATAAAGCCGGCAGTAAAAACGCAGCGCTCTTACCGGTCCCGGTAGGAGCTCCGCCTAAAATATCATGCCCTTCAAGCGCCTTAGGTATAACCAAAGTCTGTACGGCGGTAGGCTGCTGCCAGCCCTGGGCCAAAGCACAAGCAACGATTTCTTCAGGCAGATCCAGATCGTAAAAGGACATTACACTCCCTCGCGGCCTTTGCGGCCTTCATGACATTTAATGATGGTCGCAATCATATCTTTGCGTGACTTGCTGTCAGGCTCGGCACTGCCGTGCAGCCAGCGAAACAGTTCCAAATCGGTGGCTTTTAACAAATCGATATAAGCATCAACCGCTGCTTCATCCATGTTCGGCAAATCATGTTCGACAAAAGGCAGCAGCATTAAATCAAGCTCGCGCATACCGCGTCGGGACTGCCACTTTATCTTTCCCCATTCAATATCCTGCATATAAAACTCCTAAACCGCAACCGGTGCTTTAATTACCGGATAAGGATCGTAATTTATCAGCTCAAAATCTTCATACTTATAATCAAAAATAGACGGAGCTTTACGTTTTATAAGCATTGTCGGCAGCTGACGCGGAGTGCGGGACAGCTGTAAATGAGCCTGCTCAAAGTGGTTGCTGTAAAGATGAGTGTCACCTCCGGTCCAAACGAAATCGCCTAAACCCAAATCACACTCTTTGGCCATCATCATGGTTAAAAGCGAATAACTTGCGATATTAAACGGAACGCCCAAGAAAAAGTCACAACTTCTTTGATACAAAAGACAGGACAATTTTCCGTTTGCCACATAAAACTGAAACAAAGCGTGACACGGCGGCAAAGCCATTTTTTCAACATCGGCAGGATTCCAGGCACTGACGATGATACGACGGGAATCGGGATTATGCTTAATCATGTCTACTGCATTTGAAATCTGATCGATGACTCTGCCGTCAGGCGCCGCCCAAGAGCGCCACTGCTTTCCGTATACGGGGCCCAAGTCTCCGTTTTCATCTGCCCACTCATCCCAAATGGATACGCCGTTATCCTTTAAATATTTAATATTAGTATCACCGCTTAAAAACCACAGCAACTCATGGATAATCGAACGCAAATGAACTTTTTTGGTAGTTAAAAGCGGAAAACCTTTATTTAAATCAAAACGCATCTGAGTTCCGAAAATCGAGCGGGTACCAGTGCCGGTACGATCGTTGCGATCAACTCCCTCATCTAAAATTCTGCGCATAAGGTCAAGATAGACTTTCACTTCCGACTCCTAATTATTACTGTATTCAGCGCTTAATGCATTATCTTTGGCTTTATCAAGAGCGATAATCTCACCAAGTCCGTGTTCTTTAGCGTAATTTTCATACAAAGCATGAATTTTATCGGCATGCGAGAGCTTTATGGCTTTATCGCATAGAGACAGCAACTCTTTGGCCGAAACTCGGCGAATTATAAACTTAACTTTGGCAATTTCCGAGTAATTCATGCTTAAACGGTCATAGCCCAAAGATAAAAGCATCAAAGCACCGAGCGGCATGCCGGCAAGCTCGCCGCAAATGGATAAAGGCTTATTAAGTTCTCTGCTCTTATCTACAAGATACTTAAGACAGCGTACGACCGACGGATGGAAGAAATCGTAAAAGCGTCCGACCTTAGGATTGGATCTGTCAACAGCGAGCAGATATTGCATCAAGTCGTTACTGCCTATGGAGAAGAAATCTACTAGCGAAGCGTACTCGTCTATCATATAAATAACGCTCGGGACTTCAATCATCATGCCAAAACGCGGCGGGGTGAACGGAGTATTCAGCTCGTTTTGAACTTCGGCGCACACCAAGGCAAGATCGTTTTTAACTTTCTCGACTTCATCTAAAGATGAAACCATCGGGATCATGATTTCAAGATTCTTATATTTAGCATGAGCCCGAACCAAAGCGCGCAATTGAGTATGCATAATATGCGGTTCGTCAAGAGAGACTCTGATGCCGCGCCAGCCTAGTGCCGGATTTATTTCATTTATCGGCAGATAAGGCAGCCCCTTGTCCGAGCCGATATCCAAAGTACGGATGCACACCGGATCGTTTTTAAATTTCTCAAGAAGCGCACAATACCAAGCATACTGCAGATCTTCAGGCGGGAAACTCTTGGTAAGCATGAATGCGATTTCAGAACGATACAAACCGATGCCGTCGGTCTCTTCCGACACATCAGCATCATCCGAGCTGTTAAGACCTGCATTTAACTGCACGCTGATACGCTTGCCGTCCAAAGTTTGGGCATCAAGCTTTCTTTCGGCATCAAACATATTGCTTTGTTCTTGAGACTGGTTAAGCAGCTCCAAAAACTCATCGACTACCGACTGCGGCGGATCAAGCAGCACTTCGCTGCGCTTACCGTCGACAATCATCATATGTCCGTCGACCGCGTTTAAATCAATATCAACTCCCATTACTGCCGGAATATTCAGATCGCGGGCCAAAATTGCGGCATGCGAACTGATTGAACTGCCCGAAACGACAAAACCGGCAATTTTTTCGCGCGGCATTTCGGCAACCAGGACGGCAGGCAGATTTTCGGTGACGAGGATAACCTTGTCTTTAAGATCAAAACCGCGGGAGGCATGAATCAAGCGGGAAATGAGAACCTGTCCGAAATCTTTAAGATCGGCGCATAAATCATCGTCACCGTGAAGTTTGGCCGCATTCATTCTGCCTTCTATGACCTGTTTTACGGCAGAGGTTGCATGCAGGCCTTGAGAACAAATCAGCTCATCGACTTCAGTCATGAAATTCTCATCGTCAAGAAGTTTTCCATAACTTGAGATATAGCCGAAAGCTGCTGTTCCGTGATCGTTCTCGCGCATATTAAGAGCGGCGCGATCCATTTCGATCTGCAATTGGAAAATTGCCTGCTGGAACAATTCCTGCTGAAGAAGCGGCTCTTCGGTATGCAGTATTTTTACTTCATCAAAAGAAATATCGGGACGCCACACGAAAGCCTGGGCTACGGCAAGATCTCCCGTCCCCGAGGTACCGCGATAACGGGTTACGTTAGATTCTTTCTTTTCGCTTTCCGAGCGGGCGATAATCGAGCCGATTTGTGCAGACAGAGTTACCATAAAGGACTCTTCGGCAAAACCGAATTGTCTTTGCTCTTTACTTTGAATAACCAAGACACCGAGAAGCTGCCCCTGATCCATGACCGGAACGCCTAAAAACGAATGATAAGCGTCCTCGCCGATATCGGGCATATATTTAAAATTCGGGTGGGAGGGCGCATCGGCAAGGTCAAGAAGCTTACGGGAAGATCCGACAACACCGACAAGACCTTCTTTAAAATTAAGAGTTACTTTGCCCACTGCATTTTTAGACAAACCGTCAGTTGCCACCAAACGGTATTTTTCCCGTAAATTGTCACAAATATACAGTGAACAGCAATCGGAACCTATAGCTTTACGAATTCTGGAAACCAGAACCTCCACGGCCTTTTCAAGTGAGCTTTGTGCTGATACTTCTTCCGTTATCTCGCGTAAAGCAAAGAGGATCTGATTTTGTCTTTCGTCCATTTAAATCAACCTCCGCGTCTGCGGGCTTTATGATAATTTTTAATTTCAACGACAGGAGACTTACCGAACAATGCCGCCGGGGCAAATTCAGTTAAAATCCGGCGGTAAACATCGCGTTTAAATGCGACGACCTGGCGCACCGGATACCAATAACTAACCCATAGCCAATCGTCAAATTCGGGATGTCCCCAACGATTAAATTCAATTTTTATCTGCGAGTCATTGGGCATATAAAGCAAAAACCATTTCTGCTTTTGTCCAAGACATACCGGTTCTTCCGTCCAACGAATCAAACGTTTGGGCAGACGATAACGATGCCAGTAACGGGAAACGGCGAGCAGTCTGACGTTTTCACGTCTTAACCCCAGCTCTTCATACAGCTCCCGATACATAGCTTCGGTCGGGGTCTCACCCGGATCCACTCCTCCTTGAGGAAACTGCCAAGAATTCTGGCGGATCCGCCGAGCCCATAAAACCTGACCTTTGCGGTTGCAGATAACTATACCCACATTGGGTCTGAATCCGTCTTTATCTATCACAGCAAACCGCCTAGTCTTTAATTCTTTAGCCTCTTCCCCAAAGTCCGTACTTAAGGGATTTTTTTGCTTTTTCTCGTAATTAAAATGCCATTTTTTGCGTCAACAAAAAAAATTGCAAATGCTTTTTTTAGCATCCGAACAACGCGTTGACGGCAAACGAAAATGTTTTAAATTACAAACAAAAAAAACAAAGAGCTCAATAAATAAATTATCGCACAGATTAAAAAAATTTAAATCTGAGCAGATCTCAATAATCAGAGTTTTTTTCTCGTATAACAGAGAGTTTTTACTCTAAATGCTCATGCTGTTTTCGTTTGCAACTTTGTCCTTCGTCATTGACGGGTTAAAATGAAAAACATTCCTTAATTTGAAAAATTTTTTACTTACATGCCTTTTAAAAATAAACTTGTCTCTCCGTATTCCGTTGACGCCCCTCAATCTCTTAACGAGCTTAAGGAAAGACTTGAGTCTATAACCGGCAAAACACTTTTGGAGCTTGCCGACAAAGCTTTGGTTCAACTGCCGCGCAATACTACAAGCGGCAAAGGATTTACGGGAGAACTGCTTGAAATACTATTGGGAGCCAGCGCAGGAAACTTGCCGGTTCCCGATTTCCCGCAGCTAAGGCTTGAATTAAAAACTCTGCCCGTTGATAAAAACTTAAAGCCGCTTGAGTCAACCTTTATCTGTCATGCTCCGCTTATAAATAAGCGCAGGCAGCGTTTTGAAGATTCGGCTTTATTTTGCAAGATTTCATCCATTTTGTTTATTTTCGTGCTGGCTTCGCGTGATCTGCCGTTTGCCGAACGCAAAATTATGGGATTTCATTTCTTTAAACCCAGCGCTGAGGAGCTTTCCTTAATCAAAGAAGATTGGGAAGAACTTATGGAAATGGTTAGTCTCGGACAAGTTCAGCAAATAACTGCACGCTACGGCACAGTTATTCAAATGCGTCCTAAAGCTGCCGACGGCTCTCAACTTACCGACTGCATCGGTCCTGACGGAACGATGATAAAAACCCGTCCCCGCGGTTTTTATATGCGCAGAGCTTTTACTCAAAAAATTATAGAAAAAATCAAGGCCGCTCATTTTCCCTCTTAAGGTGAGCCGAACCTCATTTTTCTATAACAATTTGTATAAAAACGCTTAAATTTACTATTTATCAAATTTTTAGGCTTATAATGCACGTAACGCAATGATCCAAAGAAAATTAATATCAGGAGAACATCATGAGCGTTTCTAAGAGATTTACTCCTAAGAAAGTTACTATTGCCTTTTATATTACGAAAGAAGCCGCTCTGGGAGCTGCAAAAATTGATTTATTATGCGAACACAACGGCTGGGAGCCTGTTGCCATGAAACCGCAGAAAAACGGTACTTATCGCGGATCTATTACTATCGCGCGCGGCATTCAGGACAAATATCAGTATCGCTTTAAGTACACCATGCCTGACGGAAGTGTAAAATTCGATAACGATTGGAATGCTGAAGAGTACTGTCCTAATCCTTTCGGCGGAGATAATTCCGTATTTACCATGTTTCCCAAAAAATAATTCATAAAAAGCTTGACAGAGCTCAAACTTCTCCCTATAATGCACGCATCAACTCAATCGCGGGGTGGAGCAGCTCGGTAGCTCGTCGGGCTCATAACCCGAAGGTCGTAGGTTCAAATCCTGCCCCCGCAACCAAAATCGGAAGCAATAAGCTTCCGTTTTTTGTTTCTGCTCCTCAAAAAGTCCTCCCTTTTTTCAAAATTTTTCATTTAATTTATTGATTTACAGGCTCATTTTTATAAGCCTATATATGCCTGTGACGATAGTTATAGAAAAAGAGCGGCGGAACTGCAATTCCTAAAGCAATGGCCAATAAGATTGCCGCACAACGCGTACCCGAATGCATTAATGTAAAAACATAGTGATAAAAAGCTGCGTCATCAATGCTTTCCACCATTGATATAAAAGAAATTAAAGCATTGTAAGCATCAAATCCCGGGATAAGCGCGATGATACTGGCAACGGTAAAGACCGGACGCGGAATTTTAAGCTTGGGCCCCACATAAATAAAAACTAAAGAAACCGCAGCGCAGGCGATAAAAGTAGCGATCACAATTTCAATGCCTGCACCTATAACAAGACCTGAGCGCAGACACCTGGTTACGGCACCTCCTGCAGCTACATAAGGAAGGCATTTTAACGGAACGGCAAACAGCATAGCAAAAGCAGGTGCAATGAATCCTGCAGCTACCGTTTCAAGTACTATACGCGACCAAATTTCATCAAAAAACATCACAGCTGCTCCCAAAGCGGACTGTATACCAAGTACACGGTTCCGATTAAACCTATGGCTGCTGCCATAATAAGTACGCTTGCATTGATAAGGCGGCTTATCCCTACATCCATATAACCTTTAAACACATCAAGAAAACCGTTCATGAACGGAAAACCCGGGACTAAAAGCAAAGTGGTAGCCATTACCGCAATTGAAAGTTCATTTGTCGGCAGATGCATCAGACATTTGGCCACAAGCAGTGTAAACGTACTGCCGCAAAAGGCCGACACCGTAAACGCAAAGCATTCAAAAAAACCGCGACTTAGCAAAAAGAAGCGCAAGGACATTAAAACAAGACCGCCGCAGAAGGTAGCTGCCATGACGGCTAAATTACCGCCGTTTAAAAAAGCAAAAGCACTTGATGCGGCGGCTTCAATAAAAATTAAAAGCCGTTTGCCGTAGGTTTTAGCTTTAACTGCGTTAATTTCCTGTAAAATTTCTTGTAAATTTTTTAATTTTCCGTTTTTTACGCGCAGGCATATTTGATGCAGTTCGGTAAGAGCGCCCATATTAATACCGAAAGCGCTTATCTCGACAAATTCAATAACCTGTTCTTGACCCTCAAAAATCTTGACCGTAATGCCGGTGCGTGTCAGGGCAAGATCGATTTTTGAAAGTCCTAAATCCACAGCCATTTCTTTAACCGACTGCACAATAAGCCGGGTTTCTGCACCGTAAAGGGCAAGGTTCTTACCTAAAGTACACAAAACCTCACCTTTTTTTGCTAAATTCAAATTATTCATCAATTTACGGCAAGGAGACCTCCGCTTCTTAAGCTGGGGAGGAATTGCCGTCCTCCGTTTTTCTGATTACGGTTAAATAGGCTCTGCGTCTCTCAAGAAGCCGGAGCTTTCTGCAGCTTATTCCTGCTAAGATACGGGTGCCGTCAAGTTTGCGCACATCAAAATAGCCGTTGGCCCGGCGTCCGAAGATAAAGCCGGTTACTCCTTTGTGCTGCACCTTATCAAAGAGGCGGAAGCATTGCGGCATCAAGCCCCCGCCTCTTTAGGCGAGGGTAGTTGACTTTCAGCCTAACGATAAACGCACTCACCTGAATCTATGCTCTCGTTACGCTTTTTGATCTCATGAGCCCAAACCAGTTCTTTATAGGAACCATCATTATTTTGCTGATAGATATACATCGGGCAATCACCGACACCTTTGGCAAAAATATCATTCTTATCATTCCACGATGCTTCCATAGTGGCAAAAGCAGCTGATCCTGAAAGCAACAATGCGCAAAGCAAGCAAAATTTCTGCATAAACACCTCGAAAATCCATCGAAAATAAAGAAAACTATCTTGAATAACACCTTATTTTATAAGGCAATTCAAAATTTCGGCTGTGAATTATACAAATTTTTGTGACGCAGATCGATCTAATTTTAAAAAATTTTCCTAAATTAAATA